>ENA-ORXR01003916-ORXR01003916.1-marine-metagenome-genome-assembly--contig:-NODE-3916-length-12898-cov-205.612199_pt1 | contig 12898 bp, 10 predicted proteins | sample MGYA00237866_ERZ511479 | MGnify/ENA metagenome assembly ERZ511479 | reverse complement strand
AGAAGAAGTCGCGGGAGCAGAACCAACCGAGTCCATACTGCCAATGACGTCTCCGGGAGTAACCCCTTGACCCTCTTTTGCGTTCAGCTTCGTGATCACCCCCGCGCTAGGCGCAGGAAGATCGGCAGTCGCTTTACCGGTTTCGAGTTCGAGCAAAGACTGCCCTTCTTCGACCGTGTCGCCAACGCTGACATTGAGGCTGAGGATCTGACCTTCGTCGACTCCTTCACCCAAGTTTGGGATCACGATATCGATTGCGCTCGATGCAGCCGGCTCGGCAGGTGCTTCAGGAGCTGCGGCTGGTTCAGCTACTGCCTCTGGTTCAGCCGCAGGAGCTTCTTCTTTCGCAGGAGCTTCTTCTTTCGCAGGAGCTTCTTCTTTCGCAGGAGCTGCTGCTCCGCCAGAGATCGACCCGACCACTTCGCCGGGCTTGATAATTTGACCTTCCGACAAGGTGAACGACTCGAGGGTCCCAGAAGCTGGCGCAGGAATTTCTGCTGTGGCTTTGCCGGTTTCGATTTCGCAGAGAGCCTGGCCTTCACTTACCGTGTCGCCTTGAGCGACGAGTAAGGTGATGACGTTGCCCTCATCGATGCCTTCTCCTAATTCAGGAATAACAATATTTGTACTCATGTGATTAGTCCGTCAATGGGTTAGGTTTCGCAGGATCGATGTCGAAGTCTTTGATCACTTTTGCGATCAACTTCTTGTCGGCTTTGCCTTCGCGCACGAGACTTGTGATCGCGGCTAGAGTAACAAAGCGGTGATCAACTTCGAAGAAGTCGCGCAACATGGGGCGGCTTTCGCTCCGGCCGTAGCCGTCGGTACCAAGTGCGATCATATTACCGGGCAAGTGGTGACGCAGGCTCTCAGGGAGGGAACGCACATAGTCGCTGCTGGCAACAAAGGTTTGATCCTTGTCGCTGAATATTTCCTGCAAGTAGCTTTTCTTCGCTTTTTTGCCTGGGTTGAGCAAGTTGGTGCGATCGACGTTGCGAACATCGCGTTGCAATTCGACATAACTCGTGACGGAGTAAACATCGGTTTTGATGCCGTATTTGTCCGCGAGAATTTCTTGTGCCTTCACGACTTCGTTTAGGATGGTTCCGGAACCGAAGAGATTCACTTTTGCTTTACCGCGACCTTTGCCTTCTTGGAAGAGGTAGAGTCCCTTCATGATGCCTTCGCGAACACCCTTTTGTTTCGGCATAGGTGGCATGATGTAGTCTTCGTTCATCGTGGTGATGTAGTAGAAGACTTCTTCATTTTCGATGTACATCTGCTTGATGCCTTCTTCGATAATGACCGAAAGTTCGTAGGCGTATGCAGGGTCGTAAGCGCGGCAGTTGGTGATGGTACTCGCAACCAAGTGCGAGTGTCCGTCTTCGTGCTGTAAGCCTTCGCCGTTAAGCGTCGTCCGACCCGCGGTACCGCCGATCAAGAAGCCTTTGACCCGAGAGTCCCCTGCACACCAGATGCCGTCGCCAACCCGTTGGAAGCCGAACATCGAGTAGTAGATGTAGAAGGGAACCATATTCACGCCATAATTCGCGTAGGCGGTTCCGGCCGCGGTGAAGGAGGCAAGTGCGCCAGCTTCGTTGATACCTTCTTGCAGAATCTGCCCATCTTGCGACTCGCGGTAGTACTGGAGGTTGGCCCGGTCAACTGGCTCGTACTTCTGACCTTCGTGAGCGTAAATGCCCACTTGAGCGAAGAGGCCGTCCATTCCGAAGGTACGGGATTCGTCTGGTACAATGGGGGTAATGAATTTCCCCATGCTTTTGTCTTTCAGGAGGGAACCGATGAGTCGAACCCACGCCATGGTGGTTGACACTTCGCTGGTTCCCGAGCCGTTGTCGAAAATTTCGAAATGCTTTTTGGCCGGCATTTCGAAGGTGCTGGTGATCTGTACTTTCCGGGAAGGTACTTCGCCACCCAAGGCCGCGCGACGCTCGCGGATGTACTGCATTTCCACGCTATCTTCTGGTGGCTTGTAGAATGGAACATTGTTTACATCGTTGTCCGAAATGGGAATGCCAAAGCGGGTGCGGAACTCCATGAGTTCTTTCTCGTTGGCCGTCTTTTGATTGTGCGCGATGTTACGTCCTTCGCCCGCTTCGCCAAGACCGTAGCCTTTGACGGTTTGTGCGAGAATGACGGTCGGACGCCCAACGGTTTCGGACGCCTGCTTGTAAGCCGCGTAGACTTTGTCCGGATCGTGACCACCACGCTTCAAGGTAAGAAGTTCGTCGTCGGTGAGGTGCTCAACCATTTTAGCAAGCTTCGGATCTTTTCCGAAGAAATGTTCACGAGCATATTTGCCATCAGAGACAACGTACTTCTGCATTTCACCGTCAAGCACTTCGTTAAAACGCTTCACCAAAACACCGTCGTCATCCGCTTCGATCAACGGATCCCAAGAACCGCCCCAAAGAACTTTGATGACATTCCAGTCTGCTCCACGGAACGCGCCTTCGAGCTCTTGCACGATTTTACCGTTTCCGCGAACCGGTCCATCCAGACGCTGCAAGTTGCAATTGACCACGAAGATCAAGTTGTCGAGTTTCTCACGACCCGCAACATCAATACATCCCAAGGTCTCTGGCTCATCGCACTCACCGTCACCCAAGAAGGCCCAAATCTTCTGATCGGTGCGTTCTTTCAGTCCACGGTTTTCCAAATAGCGCGCATAGCGAGCTTGGTAAATCGCATTGATTGGCCCAAGACCCATCGATACCGTCGGGAACTGCCAAAAATCAGGCATCAACCAAGGGTGCGGGTAAGAGCTTAGGCCCTGCCCTGGCCCATCACGAAGCTCGCGACGGAAGTTCAAAAGATTTTGCTCGGTCAAGCGACCTTCAATAAAGGCACGAGAGTAAATTCCTGGAGAAGCATGCCCCTGAAAATACACCAAGTCACCCGGATGCGAGTCTGATTTACCACGGAAGAAATGGTTGTAGCCAATCTCGTACAGAGTGGCCGCAGATGCGAAGGTAGAAATATGTCCACCAATACCACTTAGATTCCGGTTGGCCCGAACCACCATCGCCATCGCATTCCAACGAACAATCGACTTGATCCGACGCTCAATCTCGCGAGACCCAGGGAACGGGGCTTCTTCAGACGGGGCGATGGTATTGATGTAAGGGGTGTTAAGAGCGAACTCGCGTTGAATGCCACTCTTCTGTGCTTCTTCTTCAATCGAAGACAGAATGCGTTGTACTTGTTCGCGACCAGAGAGATCTACGACATCCCGAAGGGAGTCTCTCCATTCCTGAATTTCAAGTTCCGAAGAACCATTGTTGGGGGGTGTACTCATGAGGTTTATCTTAGGTTAAATGCTTTGAGTGCTGTAAAAGGTTAAATCGTGGAACTCAGTCCTGCCAAAATAATCGCCGGGGGCAAAGGGAAAACTATTCAGTGTCATGTGTTATATATTAAATATGCAAAGGTTGCCTACGTTGCCTACATAAAGAGCGGATTAATCAGCGATTGATGGAAAGAAACCCTCCTCCCCTTTATGATGCTTTTGTGTAGGAATTTAAGCGAGCAAAAGGCTGAGTTCGTCACTCATGCTCCAGCTACTTCGTTCAGACTTTCCAGCCCAGCCCCTTCCCACGGCAATAAGCGATCTTATTGAACGTGCCGAGGATGCGATTGAGGCCTATAGAGAGGCGCTTGGTGAACAGCTCAGCCCTCGCTTTGAAATGGCCGACTACCGAGAAGTGGCCAGTGCCTTGATTACGATTCAGAACGACAAACTAACCCAAGGCCCTAACTGCATCGAATGGGGCGCAGGATTTGCCGTGGTCGCAGCCATTGCGAATCAGCTAGGCTTCAAAGCCTCGGGAGTTGAAAACGACCCGATCCTACTCGCGGCCGCGAGGCAGTTTCATGCGGACGAAGGATTAGACACCAACTTGATCGAAGCCGATTACAGGGAGCCCATTCATGCCAGGGCCGATCTTATTTATGCCTACCCTTGGCCAAAAGAGGTTAAGGCGGTGAAAGAGCATGTCGCAGCAACCGCAATGCCCGGCACGCATCTGCTCTTGTTCCGCAGCTTTGGTGAGATGGAACTCTGGCATCTTGCGGAATAAATCAATCAATCAGTCAATCAGGCTGGCTGGCTCTACCGCGCAAGTATACCGTAAGGACTTGCAGTCTGCCAAAGAAGTTAACCGACCTAAACTTTTTTCTTTGGTAAGATAGGAACAAATTTCGTGCAGAAGACAATGGCGTCTTTTTGTCCGAAGTAAACCTCGAGTAGACGGGTGGTTCGACCCCAACTATCTTTCACATAGAGCTCACACTTATCCGGAACCGCGAGCTGCCAGGCCCAATGGTATTCTTTACCGTACTGTTTTTTCCAGCGTTTGAGCAATGGATTGCGCCAGGCCCAAATGGACTTCAAATTCAGATCATCTTTATGCCCAGGACTCAGGGCGATTTCTCCAAAATAGGAAGGCCCATGCAGGACGGACAAGACATGAACTTCGCCCAAGAGCTCGTTGCCGAGGAAAAGCTGAGGCTGTTCGCCAGCATAAAACTCGTTGAACTCCGTGACCCCTACGTAATCGAGGTAGACTTGTTTTCTCCAAGCTTCGGGCTCAGGGAAGTCATGGTTCAATTCGCGATCAACGATCAGGTTTCGGGGAGCTAAGGGGTGATCTTCGCGCTTGGAAGGCAGATCCATAATCGATAAACGATCGACGAGGCTGGTGTAGGTTACCTGATCGATTTCAAAGGGCTGCCAAGTCGCCCCTGCGCTCAAACCTCCGTCATCACCACCACTTTTCAAAAGCTCATTCATGACTCGAAAAGGTGGAATCAACGAGGTGGTGAGGGAAACAGAAATGAAGGCAAACGGCGTGTCGAGCAGAAGGGCAACGAGGTCTCCTTCACGCTCTTCGGCGGGCTGATTTTCCCAATGACGGGTATATGAAATGCGCTTCATGATCGTTTCTAATTGCATACCCCGATTTGGCACCTTCGTATAGCCGATGGGATCTGATCTTTAGCGACTAGCGCTTTGATACCGGTGCGACACAGCTGTCTCCACTCGCAGTGATTGCATTGACCGCGGCCCATCGAATCTCGCCATAGTCGTCACCCGCACTGTAGTTAAAGGTATGGCTGGCACTTCCACTTCCCGGAACCAACAAGGTAAAGGTGGATAAGAGCCCGCCACTGTCTAGGTAGGCAGCAAGGGTAACATTCACATCGTACCCACAGGTATTAACGAAACTAGCCGAGGCTTGGGTCGCGCTCCCAGAGACGGGGATGGCGGGCATCGTGGTGATGGTTGGGGTGACGCAGCTGGACGCATCCTGGCAGAAGAGAGGCGGCGTGGGATCGGGCATTCCGCCGCCACCACCATCGTCGCCCCCATCATCATCGCCCCCTTCCCCATTGGACATATCGTTGGTCATCGACAGGTCGAAATCATTGGTGAGCCCGCCCCCGAGATCAAAATCGAGGGGGAGAAACTCAAGGAAGTTATCCGGTAATTCGCCGGTGTCTACCACGGTTGCCTCGATAGCGTCGGGAGGGCGTGCATTGCCACTGGTGGCAAGCAGATCGATCAGGCTACTCCAATTGGCAATTTGCTTGTCAACAAAGCCGAGGTCTCCATCACGAGCGCGATCAGCCGCGACGTCGAGAGCAAACTGCCGGGCCTCGGGCGAGCAATTTGAGCGCGCAAGCAGGTCGTCGAGTTGCCGGACTTTTGCCGCGGCTTCGGGCGATAAATCACTGACATCGACCGGTGGAAAATCGCCGAGCTTTTCGTCACCTTCGAGGCATGAGGCACAAAAAAGCGCGAGAAAAAGAGTCAGACCTGCGGTGAGCAGCACCTGGATCCGAAGCGAAGGGAATCCCAAAAGCGATGAGGTCGACATGAGATTCCAATACACCGATGGCGTCTAATGAAAGACCGACGGTCTAGCTATAGAGGCAAAGGTAGCTGGTTACCTCAGCGACCTTGACGCCAAACTTGCTGTCCTTTTCGACTTCGAAGCGGTCGCCCGGACCGAAGCGAATCCACTCGTCCGAGCCTGGAAGCTGGATGGTTAACGCACCACTGACAACTTGCATTACTTCATGCGAACTGGTGCCAAATTCATAATCACCGACGGCCATAACGCCAACCGTAGCGGCACCTTCGGAGGTTTCAAATGCGATGGATTTTACCTTACCGTCAAAATATTCGTTGGTTTCAAACATAGAGTTTTTTCTTTCTTTTAAAATTGGGTTGAAGGCTTCCGGCCTAGATTCGAGGCAGGGTCACTTCGTGTTTTTGATCCTGATACTTGCCGTGGCGAGTTTCGTAGGAGGTCTCGCAAGGCTCGCCTTCGAAGAAGAGTAATTGCACGATGCCTTCGTTGGCGTAAATACGGCAATCGGCATGAGAGGCATTGGAAATCTCGAGGGTCAAATGACCGCGCCACCCTGCTTCGGCGGGAGTCAGGTTAGCGATACACCCGATACGAGCGTAGGTGCTTTTCCCGATGCAGAGGACGGAAATATGCTCCGGCACTGCGATGTATTCGAGAGCAACCCCCAAGCCATAGGAATGGGCCGGGAGAATAAAATACTGCCCACTGTCATCTTCCCGAAGTTCGAGGCGCTCAAGGTTGGCCGCCTGGAAATTTTTCGGATCGACGACGGTGCCGGGAATATGTCGGAAAATTCGAAAATCTTCGGGTGAAAGACGAAGGTCATAGCCAAAGCTACTTAGACCGTACGAAAGAACGCGGCGATCCTCCACCTGCCGAACCATGGTTGGTTCGAAGGGATGAATCATTCCAGAAGTCGCTTGTTCAGCAATCCATTTGTCGTTTTTTATCACAAGCGCAGAGTAGACGAATTTGCCCAATCCGAACAAGTACTATTTCCACTTCCAGTCAGATCGGCTGGACGCTTTGGAGGTTCCCAGCTACGTGGCGGAATACGGGCTAAAGCCCTCTTTTGTTAAACCGTCAGTTCCTGACGACGATGGTTTGCACTTTTCAACGGGGGTTGAAACCCCCGCCTATGATAAGCCGTCGGTTCCCGACGAAACTCCAGTTGCAACAAATTCAACGTATTACATATTCCGACCTGAAACTTCATGACAACGTTTCAACTCTGTTTCAACTCTGTTTCAACCGCCAAGCGAAGCGCGGGACGAGGCGTTGTGTAATAAATATCGCACAGCTTCGGTAGCATCCTTAATCGTTGGTTTTTTCCGTGACCAATAGCTCCGAAGGAGCGCCGGCACTTAGCCCCGAGGCTTGCCTCGGGGTTGCGAATCGACCAAAGCACCAAGCTCCGAAGGTGCGTAGGCACTCCGGTTCTTGAAGACAAAAAGCCGCAATCTGTGCAAGTCTTTCAGACTTGGTTTACCTCCGAACCCAATCGATGGGCGTTGCCCATCGCTACGCTGTTTTCGCCTTTCAGGCGAATATTTCCCTCAAGCCCAAGATACGCCGATTCGTTACACAGTCTCTGAAACCCCCGCCTATGATAAGCCGTCGGTTCCCGACGAAACTCCAGCTGCAATAAATTCAACGTATTACATAATCCGACCTGAAACTTCATGACAACGTTTCAACCCTTTTTCAACTCTGTTTCAACCGCCAAGCGAAACGCGGGACGAGGCGCTGTGTAATAAATATCGCACAGCTTCGGTAGCATCCTTAATCGTTGGTTTTTTCCGTGACCAATAGCTCCGAAGGAGCGCCGGCACTTAGCCCCGAGGCTTGCCTCGGGGTTGCGAATCGACCAAAGCACCAAGCTCCGAAGGTGCGTAGGCACTCCGGTTCTTGAAGACAAAAAGCCGCAATCTGTGCAAGTCTTTCAGACTTGGTTTACCTCCGAACCCAATCGATGGGCGTTGCCCATCGCTACGCTGTTTTCGCCTTTCAGGCGAATATTGTGTCGTCCGCAACATAATCCTAAATCCGCCTTTTCAAGACGGGCTCTAGACTAGAAGGATTGACCGATGAGGAAGCTGAAGCGACCATTACTACGGTCGTTGAACTCGTCGGCATCGATGGGCCAACTGTAGTCGAGTTGCAGCGGGAATCCAGGGACATCTAAGCGAAGGCCAATACCCCAGCTATTGTTGATGTCTTCGGTTTTCCAATCATAGGAATCACGGGCAACAAAGCCCATATCGTAGAAGGTTGCGAAGTGAACTTTTTCCACGATCGGGATGTCGTATTCGGCGGTGAGATACCAATCGGTATTACCACCGATGGGCTCGCCGTTTTCATCTTTGGGTCCAACTTCGCGATAATCGAATCCACGCACGGTACGGGGCCCACCTAAGAACCGACGGTCAAACAAGGGAACACGGTCTCCGTCGCCCCACTCTTGGATCACATGCGTCCAGGTTCGGACTTTGAAGACATGATCAAACCACATGGAAACATACTGATCGTGCTTGGCCATGAATTCGTAAATTTGAACGTCAGCACCAAGCGGCCCGCCTGAGGTCATGGCGGAGAGCGTTGTGCGTCCGCCTTTGGTGGTCCAACGAGGACGGTCACGGGTATCCCGAATCACTCCAGCGGTGACGCCACTCTGCCACTGTACCCCACCCTCGATCTGAATCGTTTCGGACGCGTTAGTTGAAATATCATGTACATTGATTCGTTCGAGTTCGTAATCAGTGAAAACACGCCAGTCGGTAGCAAGCGGTTTACTGAGGCCAACGCGGACCCCTGTATTGCGTTGCTCGTAGTCATCTGAGAAGTAACGGTATTCGTTGTGAAACCCGCTGAGACTGAGCTGGAGGCGGCGATCTAGGAACCAAGGCTCAATCCATTGCCCGCTAATGTTGGTGGTTTTATTTCCGATCGTCCCGCGAAGCTGCGCTTTTTGCCCACCCCCTTTAAAGGTCGGAGGGTTAAAGGCATCAAAGTTTCCTTGAGAAATTTCGAGTTGGACGAACCCTTCTTCGATGCTTGAGAAACCAACCGCAGCCCCAAGGTTACCGGTTTTACCTTCTTGCACATCAAACACGACATCGTAGTGATCCGGTTTTTCAGTTGGCTGTACGCTGGCGGCGGCAAAGCCAAAGAGCCCTGTATTGCGCAGCTTGGATTCGCTGTTAGAAATCGCGGTTTCGTTCAACACATCTCCGGGAAGGACATTGAGCTCGCGAAGGATGACTTTATCTTTGGTGTAATCGTTACCGGTGACCTCGACGTTACGCACATAAGAAAGCTCACCTTCCTGCAATTTGTAGACGATATCGAGAACGGGGGAATCCGCCCGGGCAAGCTTCTGCGCAATGACACCCGTCTGGAAAAACCCACGCGCTGAATAGTAATCCCGAATTCGAGAACGCCCTTCGTTGATCCGCGTGCTGGAGGCAACATCACCAGGCTTAATGCCGGTTTGGCGACGGAGTTGTTCAACCCCATATAACTTTGCGCCTTCAATCCGAACTTCGCCAATTTTATAACGCGGTCCTTCCGTAATTGGAATCACGATTTCGGTCTTGGTCGCATTCACCTTTTTGAATACTGGATCGCCAACTTCAATCTCCTGATACCCTTCGGTACGATAAAGTGATTTGATGCGCGATTTGTCGGCTTCGAGATCGCTGACATCAAGCGTACCGCTCTTGGTTATAAAGGAAATGATACTTGCGCGCTTCTGCGTCATAGCGCGGCGGATGGCCCAATCGCTCAGCGCTTTGTTGCCAGTAAAACGAATGTCATCGACTTTCACCTTGGCTTTTTCGTCTACCTCGATGAGGACGTCAACCACGCCTCCATCACCTTGCGGAATCAGTTTGTGGCGAATATCTGCATTGGGGTAATAGCGCTTACGATAAGTCTCACGGACTTCCTGTAACTTGAGCGTAAGGTTAGCTTGATCAATGAGGTCGCCTTGCTGAAGCTCAAGTGTGGAGCGGAATTTACGGTCGGAAACGGCTTTGTTACCACGAATAGTCAGGGTCCGAAGAAACGGTTTTGGGGTAACGAGATAAATGACATTTACTCCGCCGGTCGCCTTCTCGATGTTAACCCGGACATTGGTGTAGCGCCGTGTCTTCTCTAGCTCGCGAACATCAAGCGCAACCGCTTCTCGCGAAAGAGTGCCACCGGGTTTAACTTGGAGGAAGGCGAGAACGGATTGAGGATCAATCGGGGTTCCGCGTTGGGTGCGAACTTGGACTTGTTGAATTTCCTGCGCCTGCGTGGTCAGCGTCGCGCCACCAAGGAATCCGGAAAGAAGAAGGCCCAGCAAAATCGAAGAACCAAAACTGGACGGTGAGCGGGCAATCAAGCCCTGCGAGATCGCTCCGAGTACACGAGAAAATAAACCGCACACGCTACGAGCGATTATACAAGTGCGTGAAGCGTGAAATTGTTGGCAAGTCATCCTTAAGCGTCCTTCATTCAGTTGACGCCGTTAAAAAGGAATTATGGGGAAAATGCCACCAAATGTTGGTTCCTTTTTCATTTTCACGCGAGCTGAATGAAATTTAGCCATTGCAACCGTCTACTTTCTTAAATTGCTGTAGGGTTGCAGCTTAGAAAGTCTCCTGAAATCGTGAATCCCCGCTAAGATAACCAAGGTCCCATTCGCCTAGAACGAGCTGAGACCTAAGTTGAAGATTCGCCTCTTAAACGACATGTTGGGGCTTTGGCCCGTTTGATCTCTGAATGATCCGCCAAGCAAAGCGCAGGCGGTGGCTTACGTGTTCAAGAGATTTTGATAAAACATGAGATCTAGCGGAATTTAAGATTTAAGTTCGTCGACGGCGCGGTGCTTTGAAAACTTTCCTGTGTCATGCAAATCGCGATGGGTGCAAACCCATTGGGCGACGGCAGGTCGGTGAGACCGGGATCAAATTCAGACCCGCTAGGAACGAGTCCTCCACTTTTACGATCAAGGGAAAGGATGACGTTTGCCGTGACCAAAAAGATGGCGGCCGTGGCAAGGGCAGCGGAAAGGATTGAACCGGGCTGATGCCATTTTGACCGAGGCGTATTTGTTGCAACTAGAGGCTCATGACTAGCTGAGGGCTCATGACTAGCTGAGGGCTCATTAATCACGAAAGCTTCGCTCATTGCATTGAGAATACGTGCTTGAGAGGTCTCAGATAAATCAAGCGGACTCAACTCTTCGAGCTCGCGTGCCAAGGCCTGAAGCTCGGGGTCAACCCCACTGTCGTCTGGATGAAGTAGATGCAGTTTCATGATCTTTTTTTTCGTCGAATCTGTTTCGGAGATGCTCCAAGCCATAGCGATAACGTGAAGAAGCCGTGTTAATAGAAATGTCTAAAGTGGTTGCGATTTGGTTAAACGTCCGGCCGCCCCAAATCTTGAGCACGACAACCTTGCGTTGATCTGGTTGCAGTGACTGTAAAGCTTGCTCGATTTCGCACTGCCGTTCTTGGGCTTCTAAATTGGACTCGAAATAGGCCACAGATTCATAAAGCTCTTGGAAGCGTGACTCACGAATTTTGCGTCGTTTTGAGGAGCGAATCTGATCCAGGGAAGCGCGTCGGACGCAGGTATAAAGGTAAGCTACGAGATGCTCTGGTGACATGGTCGCAACAGGGTCATCCGTGGCGTGAGCACTCTCGAACCGCTTCAAGGCGCGCATCATCCCCTCTTGCACCAAGTCTTCCGCGTCGCTTAAACAATGGCAATACTGCCGAGCAAATAACAGCAAGCCACGGCCATGCTCTTTAAGGAGGCAGTCCCATTGAATTGCTTGCGGTTGTGATGAAGACGTCATTCGGTCGTTTCTAATGAAGCGCCAAGCCCATCCCCTTTTGTTTATTCTTACAAAAAAATATGCAGGCAAGGAGTGTATGCCTTCTAAGTATGCTGGAGACATCCAGGTATAGACACAAAAAAAGCCCCTACTAAAAAGTAGGGGCTTTTGTATGTCAGACCTTTGCCAGGGGAAACCGAGGCAAGCGATCTTGGGTGTATCCGCTATGGCTGGATGACGTCGCCAACGTGATCCGTAGGATTCACGTCTGCAGGAGTCAGCTGACCTTTAACCGATTTGCCACCGCCACCACACTGTACAATGCAGGCACGACGGTTTCCGTCACTGAGCCAAAGAGCACCAGCTGTCGCTTTGTCAGCCGGAAGACTAAGAGTTCCACCAGTAGAAGCAGTCGGCAACGTTGTATTGCTGTATGAGAAGTTGCGCGAAAGCATAAACGGAGTCGTTGCTGGGCTAGATTCATCACAATCCAAGACAACAGACCATGCATTTTCGTCCGCAGAAAAATCAGTCGGGGTTACGGTACCAACAGCACCTGCTCCACCACCGATGATTGCATCGCGACTACGCTTTTCGACTTTGGTACCAGGACCAGCGAGAAGCTCATAAGCCGCGTTGAATACGTTTGAGGAACCCAAATCACAGAAATACTGCGTGGAGGTTTGCGAATTGTAGGTTGTCGAATCAGGGAATGCACCGGATCCAAGAAGGGAATCTTCGAAAACGAGGACGTATACGTTGCGACCATTTGACATCATTTTAGTCCATTTGGCCGTGGTTAGTGCACCGGTTACAGCCGGGACAACGATCGTTGCCAAAATCGCAATTACAGCGATTACAACGAGAAGTTCGATCAGAGTGAACCCTGATTTTTTCATTTTGGTTGGTTTCATTAGTTTATTTTCCATGTTCATATAACAGGCACCTTGAAGGCACTTGCAAAAGCGCAAGGCACATAGGATGCCCTAGTTTATGTGGAGCCCCTGCTACATAACATATCGACCTTCTTCATCAAATGGGAAAATCTAGCTGATCAAAACTGAAGCTTCACATTGTTAAGTGTACCCGAACTATCTGGACTTGTACATGGAAATTGAAAATCAGTTCAAAATCAATTTAATGAAATATACGGGCTAGCATTTACAGGCCAATA
>ENA-ORXR01003914-ORXR01003914.1-marine-metagenome-genome-assembly--contig:-NODE-3914-length-12916-cov-2.627619_pt1 | contig 12916 bp, 10 predicted proteins | sample MGYA00237866_ERZ511479 | MGnify/ENA metagenome assembly ERZ511479 | reverse complement strand
TTCCCCCCGGCAACGGCTCCAACATGAGCGTCCGAAAGCGGAGCGGCGAGCTCGAACTCGTCGACCTGAACAAGATCGTCCGGGCCGTCGAACGGTCGTGCGAAGGCTTGGCAGGCGTCGATCCGATGCGGGTTGCAACCAAGACGATCTCCGGATTGCACGACGGTGCTACCACGACCGAACTCGATGAACTGTCGATTCGTACCGCCGCCGCCTTGATCGTCGACGAGCCGAACTACTCACTGCTCGCCGCCCGCATGCTCTCCACCGTCATGGACAAAGAGGTCCGCCACCAGGGCATCCAGTCGTTCAGCCAGTCCATCGCCGCCGGCCAGGCCGCTGGCATCATTTCCGCCGAAGTCTCCGAGCTGTGCACTACTCACGCCCGTAAGCTCGACGACGCTGTGCGGCACGACCGTGACCGGTACTTCCAGTTCTTCGGCCTACGCACGGTCTACGACCGGTACCTCCTGCGTCACCCCGAGACCCGCGCCATTCTCGAGACGCCGCAGTACTTCTTCCTGCGCGTTGCCTGTGGCCTTTCCACCAGCGCCGAAGAGGCCATCCGCTTCTACGAGCTGATCTCCAGCCTCGACTACCTGCCATCCTCACCCACGCTGTTCAACTCGGGCACCACCCACCCGCAGATGTCGAGCTGCTACCTGCTCGACTCTCCCCAGGACAACCTCGAAGCGATCTACGACCGCTACAAAGACGTCGCTCGCCTGTCGAAGTTTGCGGGCGGCATCGGCCTCGCCTACCACCGCATCCGCGCCAACGGTTCACTTATTCGCGGCACGAACGGCCTCTCCAATGGCATCATCCCGTGGCTCAAGACCCTCGACTCGTCGGTCGCTGCGGTCAATCAGGGCGGCCGCCGCAAGGGCGCAGCGTGTGTGTACCTCGAGACATGGCATGCCGACATCGAGGAGTTCCTCGAGCTGAAGGAAGGCACCGGCGACGAGTCCCGTCGAACCCACAACCTGAACCTCGCCAACTGGGTCCCGGACCTGTTCATGGAGCGGGTAGAGAAGGACTGGCAATGGTCCTTGTTTGATCCCAAGAAGGTCCCCCACTTGGTGGACCTTCACGGCGCCGACTTTGAGGCCGCCTACACCGAGGCCGAGCAAGAGGGCCTCTACGAACGTCAGATGCCGGCTCGTCAGCTCTACAGCCGCATGATGCGCACGCTCGCACAGACCGGCAACGGCTGGATGACGTTCAAGGACGCATCCAACATGAAGTGCAACCAGACCGGCGTGCCTTCTGATGACGGCACCGCCCGAACCGTGCACCTCTCCAATCTCTGTACCGAGATCCTGGAGGTCACGAACAACGACGAGACCGCAGTCTGCAACCTCGGTTCCGTGAACCTCGGCGCCATGGTTCGCGACAACGGCAACGGCATGGAATTCGACTGGGATCGCCTGGGCGAAGTGGTTCGCACCGCCGTTCCGTTCCTGGACCGGGTCATCGACATAAATTTCTACCCCACCGACGCCGCCGGGCACTCCAACAACAGGTGGCGCCCAATTGGCCTCGGCCTCATGGGACTGCAGGACGTCTTCTTCAAGCTGCGTCTGCCGTTCGACTCCCCCGAAGCTCAGGCACTGTCCCGCCGCATTTCCGAAGAGATGTACTACTGGGCACTGTCCACCTCGTGTGACCTCGCCGAGGCAAGCGGACCGCACGACACGTGGAACCTCACCCGCGCCGCGCAGGGCAACCTGCAGTACGACCTCTGGGACGAGACGCCGGTCATACCGGAGCGCTTCGCAGCGCTCAAGGAACGCATCGCCGAGCACGGTCTACGCAACTCGCTGATGATCGCCATCGCACCAACAGCCACCATTGCGTCCATCGCAGGTTGCTATGAGTGCATCGAGCCACAGGTTTCCAACCTGTTCAAGCGCGAGACGCTCTCTGGTGAGTTCCTCCAGATCAACCACTACCTCGTGCGTGACCTGCAGGAGCGTGGACTGTGGAACGCAGAGATGGCAACGGCCATCAAGCGGGCGGAAGGTTCCATCCAGGACATCGCTTCCATTCCCGATGACCTCAAAGAGCTTTACCGCACCGCCTGGGAGATCCCCATGCGCTCCCTTATCGACATGGCTGCCTCCCGTGGCGCCTTCATCGACCAGAGCCAGTCGCTGAACCTGTTCATGGAAACGCCCACCATCGGCAAGCTCAGCTCCATGTACATGCATGCCTGGAAGCAGGGTTGCAAGACCACCTATTACCTGCGCTCTCGTCCCCGCACCCGCATCAACCAGGCCACCACCGGCCCCGGCTCTGGTCCGGCATCAACCGGTGGAGGCGAAGCTGCCCCCCACACAGCAGCGGCCCCCACATCCGGTTCCATGGCAACTGCCCCAGGCAGCGTGGCAACTGCCCCAGGCAGCGTGGCAACTGCCCCAGGCAGCGTGGCAACTGCCCCAGGCAGCGTGGCAACTGCACCCGCCCCAGGCGTGCAAACGCCTGAAGCAATCGTCCAAAACCCGTTCACTGACGCGGAGGCCATTGCCTGCTCGCTGGAGAACCCCGAAGCATGTGAGGCATGTGACTGATGGCTCTGACCAACGACGCATTCGAAGACTTCGACGCACCGCCGGCAACCATGGCGACACAGGGCAATGCTGCCCTCGCTCCGGAACAGGCGCCCTCCCCTGCTGGTGAGCGTGCCGGCGAAGAGCGCAACATCCTGGACCCAGGGTTCGATCTGACGCTGCGGCCGATGCGCTACCCCGAGTTCTTCGAGATGTATCGCGACGCCATCAAGAACACGTGGACCGTCGACGAGATCGACTTCTCCGATGACCTTGTTGATCTTGACTCCAAGCTCCTGCCAGCCGAACGCCATCTGGTGAACCGTCTGGTGGCGTTCTTCGCCACGGGCGACTCCATCGTGGCCAACAACCTGGTGCTGAACCTTTACACCCATATCAATGCGCCCGAGGCCCGCATGTACCTGTCCCGCCAGCTGTATGAAGAGGCGCTGCATGTGCAGTTCTACCTCACGCTGCTGGACAACTACATCCCTGACATCAAGGAACGCGAAGAAGCGTTCGCAGCTGTTGAGAACATCCCGAGCATTCGCAAGAAGGCCGAGTTCTGCTTCAAGTGGATGGATTCGGTCAGCGACATGGACCGCATCGAAACCAAGGACGAGCGTCGCCGGTTCCTGATGAACCTGATCTGCTTCGCCACCTGCATTGAAGGCCTGTTCTTCTTTGCAGCGTTTGCCTACGTTTACTTCCTCCGCTCCAAGGGCCTGCTCAACGGTCTGGCCGACGGAACGAACTGGGTGTTTCGCGACGAGAGCGGCCACATGAACTTCGCCCTCGCAGTGGTGAACACGGTGCGCGAAGAAGAGCCGGACCTGTTCGATGACGCCATGAACCAGCGCATCACCGAGATGCTCGAAGAGGCCGTTGACGTGGAGTACGCCTTCGCCGAGGACGTGTTGTCTGAAGGTGTGACGGGCATGTCTCTGGCTGACACTCGCACCTACCTTGAGTTTGTGGCTGATCAGCGGCTCATGCAGCTTGGTCTCGCTCCGAGGTTCAACGCCAGGAACCCGTTCGGGTTCATGGAGTTGCAGGACGTGCAGCAGCTCTCGAACTTCTTCGAACGGACCGTGTCCGCTTACCAGATAGGCGTGGAAGGCGACGTCGGTTTCGACGATGACTTCTAATGACGGACTCCCGATGACTGACTTCTAGTCAACATTTCGAACTCGCTTTCCGCGAGTCATCTACTGGCGGTTCCCCCACCTGTCCGGGGGAGACGTCCAGCCCTCACTGCCGATTTCGTCCCGGTTGGTATGTGAGCTTCGGGGACACACACTTTCTTCCCCGACGCATTCGACGCGGCGCTCCAATTTCAGCGCTGCGTCATTTGCGTTTTCGGCTGCCGTTACCTTCGTAACAACTACGAGCCGACGGTCGCTTTGAGACCCGCGACGAAGGCATCAACGTCCTCCTGGGTGGTGTCCCACGACGTCATCCAGCGAACCTGGTGGCGCAACTCGTCCCAGTCCCAGAAGAAGCTCCAGTCCTGCAGCGTCCTGATAGCGGCCGGATTCAAAATGGGGTACATGCTGTTCACCGCTGGAGCGACGCCCGCTTCGACGCCGTCGACAGCCGCGGCCTGCTCATACATTGACTGCGCCATGGCATTGGTTTGAGCGCCAAGCGCGATCCACAGATCGTCGGCGAGCAGCGCATTGAACTGCGCAGCGAGGTATCGCATCTTTGAGCCAAGCTGAGTGACCTGTTTGCGGACGTACTCGGAGCCGACACCGGCGTCGTGGTTGAGGAAGATTGCGGCTTCTGCGTTCATGCCACCGGTCTTGGTGCCACCAAAGCTGATTACATCGACTCCCGCGCCAATGGTGAAGGCGCGGAGCGTCTCTCTGGTGCCGCCGAGAGCTGCGGTGGCGTTCGCTATCCGTGCCCCGTCGACGTGCACGAGCATGTTCAATCCGTGCGCGACCTCACACAGTTCGGCAATCTCATCGATCGTGTAAAGCGTGCCCAGCTCGGTCGGTTGAGTAAGGCTGACAATGCCGGGCTGCACATGGTGCACGTTGCCCCGCAGATGAGCAACGTCATGCAGCTGCGCCGGAGTGATCTTTGCATCGTCGCAATCGACCTCCAGAAGTTTTGTGCCGAGGATGCGTTCGGGTGCACCTGTTTCGTCAACGGTGATGTGGGCCCAGTTTGAACAGACGACGGCGTGATGCGGCCCACTTATCGACCCCATCATCGTGGCCAGCGCCATGACGTTCGCTCCCGTACCGTTGAAGGCGAGACGGGTATCCACCTCTGCGTCGAACAACTTGTTGAAGGCCAACTCGCACTGTGCGGTGTGGGCGTCCTCGCCATAGGCCAGGGCGTGACCCTCGTTTGCCGCGATGATCGCATCGATGACAAGCGGATGGGCGCCAGCTGCGTTGTCGCTGGCGAAAGAACGCGATGGGGCGACGAGGCTCAGCGGTCCGGGGGCCACAGCAGATTCGGAGGCAGCAGATTCGGCCGCAGCAGTGTTGGTCGCAGCAGTGTTGGTCATGGCACCATCCTTGCTGCAACCGTCACCGAAACCAAACTCAGCTGGTCTCAATCGTCCCGGGGGTTACGGCCTACAACCCCAGGGCCGCATCAGCCCAGCCGGAGAGGTAGTGCGCGCGAATGGCGAGCCCCATGACAAAGAGTCCACCGAACCCGTAAAGCAAATACATCCACTCTCCGAGTTGGCGACGGTAGCCATAGAGGATGACGATGCCGGTCAGGGTGAGAAAGCCATAGAACATGTGCTCACCGCCCACCTCACGCCCGGCCGAGTCCGTGGCGACCAGAATTCCGCCAATCATCGCGTGAACAAACAGCAGTGCCTGGGCAAGGGCCGTGGTCACCCACAGCGCGCGGCCGCGCAACGACTCCTGCCAGTGAGCACCAAGCGCCCACAGACCAACCAGCCCGTTGAGGATGATCAACGGCCAGGACAGGCCGGTGTGTAACGCAGACAAGGTCGATCAACCGTTCTTGTTGTGCGAAGCCAGCACCATGATGTTCCGTGCCACGTCCTCAGGCTTCGATGGGGGCAGCTTGCACGATCGCGCTGCTTGCAGCCAGACTCGCAATGTCCTCCGCGGAGAACCCCCATGCGGCGAGAACCTCATTGGTGTGTTCGCCAGCATGGGCAGCGGGTGCGGGCGTAGCGGTGGGTGTACCCGAGAAGCGCGGGGCCGGAGCGGGCTGGGTGATTCCCGCGACATCAACGAACGTATTTCGCGCCGCGTTGTGTGGATGCGCTGGTGCCTCGTCCATGGTGAGCACCGGAGCGAAGCAAATATCGGTGCCATCCATGATGGCGGTCCACTCGTCACGTGTCTTTTTGAGGAACACGTCGGCGTAGAGGGCTTTCATCTCCGGCCACTTCGACCGGTCCATCTGGTGGGGCAGCTCCATGCGACCAAGCTCAGTGTGCTCCATCAGCTCGGCGAAGAACTGGGGCTCGATGGAGCCAATGGAGATGTAGCGCCCGTCTGCGCATTCGTAGGTGTCATAGAACGGAGCTCCGGTGTCGAGCATGTTCGTGCCGGGCTCGTCGTGCCACATGCCCATGCCACGCATGGAGAAAACCATTGTGGCCAACAGTGCAGCTCCGTCGACCATGGCTGCGTCCACCACCTGGCCGGCTCCGGTGCGCTCTGCGCTCAGCACACCACAGAGGACACCGAAGGCGATGAGCATGCCGCCGCCGCCGAAGTCGCCAACAAGATTGAGAGGCGGCATCGGCTTTTCGCCCTGACGACTCATGGCACTCAACACACCCGAGAGTGCGATGTAATTGATGTCGTGCCCGGCGCGGGGCGCCATCGGCCCGTCCTGACCCCAGCCGGTCATGCGGCCATACACAAGCTTCGGATTCCGCGCCATGCACTCCTCGGGTCCAATGCCGAGCCGCTCGGCCACGCCGGGGCGGAATCCTTCGATGAGCGCATCGGCCTGCTCAACCAGGCGCAGCACGGTCTCCACCCCTTCGGGGTTTTTGAGATCAACGGCGATTGACTTGCGGCCGCGATTCGAGGCATCGGTGTTCGGCCCTTCGGGCAGGCCCCGAGATGCAGCACTCCCAGCCCGATCGACACGGATGACTTCGGCTCCCATGTCTGCCAACATCATCGACGCGAACGGGCCCGGCCCGATACCCGCGATTTCCACGACCTTGATGCCTTCAAGTGGCCCCATGTAACTGTGCTCCTTTGCACCTGATTCTGATTGTGCGCCCGAATCTGACGCATCTGACGTCCACTGCCGGTGCAGGTGGGCCCGCACATCATCGCACGACCGGGCGAACGCGAACGCGAAACCTCAAACAGAGATGGCTCGCTGGGTGATGGCCTCGGTGATGGGTCCAAACAATTCTGGCGGCCAGTCGTGCGACATGTTCTCGATGACCAGGAGCTCCGCATTGGGAATCATCTCGGCGGTGTGCTCTCCACCGTCCACGTTGACGAGGGTGTCCAACGCACCGTGAATGACCAGAGCTGGCACGTCCAACTGCTGAAGGAGTTCATCGCGATCCATCTGGGCGACCGTGGCACAGGATTGACGAGCGACGCCCCTCGTGTCCGAACCGCCACGATCATACTGCGCCGCAGCCAGCTCGGTCATGGCCTCTTCGTTCCAGTAGTCAGGGCTGGACCAGATCTTGCCGATCTTCACATCGTGAGCGATGCAGGCGTCGCGGTCGTCCGGGTCCGGTCCGGGGCCGAACAGGCCATGACGCGCTTCCTCACTCGGCTGCCCGACCTGGCGATTGCCCGTGGAGCTCATGATGGACGTCAGGCTCAGGACCTTGTTGGGATGTTCGATGGCCACGTGCTGGGCGATCATGCCGCCCATGGACATCCCAACCACGTGGGCAGCTTCGATGCCGAGTACGTCCAGCAGGCCGGCGGCATCCGCCGCCATGTCAGACAGTGTGTACGCCAGGTCGGGCGTACCGCCCGATGCGAGCGCAGCGATGCACGCCTGCAGATCGCTCGGACCGTCGACGCGCGACGACAGGCCAACATCTCGGTTGTCGAATCGAATGACATGAAAGAAGCGGTCGGCCAGACCCTCGCAGAACAGATCAAGCCATCGAATTGACTGCGAACCCAGCCCGTTGATGAGCAGAATCGGGACGTCAGTGGACTCCCCGAAGGTCTCGTAGTACAACTCGATATCTCCAACAGCAGCGTGAGGCATCCGTTCTTTCTAGCTCAGACGCAGACGTTCGCCTTGCAGCGAACCACGATTGGATGCGCCACGATGGCTGGAGTCGTCATGCATCTACTCGCGCAGCATCTATTCCCGCATTGGCCAGTCGTCCATGTAGCCATCGAGCGGGTCATCATCGTCAGGGACGTCCCTCTTGCCCGATGACCCGTTGGAATCCGCCGAGCCAGAGGCGCCTGCTGCGTCACCTGTGTCGGCGCCTCCAGCAGAATCGCCGCCATTGTTCCCGCCATTGTTGGCGCCGTCGTCGTCAAAGGCATCCTGCACGGCATCGATGAACTTGCCCATCGTTCGGTTCACGTAGCGCTCCGTGTCCTCAAGCACCTTCACCGCTGTGCGACCGAACCCGGCCGCGGCGGTGGCAGCGTCCTGGGCGTAGTCGTCCGGGTCAGATCGCCTGCGGTAGTCCCCCGCCATGATCCTGTGGTAGTCGCCAGACTCAATCCAGCCCCGAAGTTCGGCAACTCGGACCACAGCAAACGGGTGAGTCTGGCCGAGCATGGACATGAACTTGTAGTACGACGCCAGGCCTTCGGCGTTGCGGTATTCATCGGATTGCTCGATGAAGGACTCCAGGTTGAGGTTGTGGTCCTCGCCGCGGATGCCGCCGGCCAACATGCCGAGCACGCCCAGAGATGCATCAACGTCCTGACCCGCGAGAAGGCCGGCGCGGTCGCAGGAAATCTCGGCCTTACGGGACCATTCGAGGAGCGCAAAGATGATTGGCCGCATGCCCATAGTGATCAGCGGTGAACGCATGCCGGCAAGGTTCAGAAGAATGAACAGCATCGTGCGGTAGAGCGAGTGATCACTCATGATGTGACCAACCTCGTGCCCGATGACGGCTTCGAGCTCGGCCGGCGTTGCCAGTTCGATGAGCGACGAGTTGAGAACGATGAACGGGTTGTCCACGCCGACGGCACCAGCGTTGGCAATGGGCCCCTGAGAGATATAGAGCGGCGGCACGTCGGTGTCCATGACGTCGCAAACCCGCTTGAGTTGTTCGTGAATCTCCGGGTACTGATCCGGACCCACTTTGACGGCGTTGGCCTGGAAGAGCATGCGGATGTTCTTCTCGCCAAACGTGCCAATCACCTTGCGCAGAAGTTGATCAAACCCGGGGATCTTCTGGAGGGCGCCAAGCGCAGCGCGATCCGTTGGGTGTTCCCAGGAAGCCGTATGAATATCCGGGAAACGAGTGCGTGCGGTGTGGTTCGTGTCCTGTGCCATTTATCCACTGTGCCAGATGCTCAGATCCTCTGCGACGAGTTTCGCGAACATCGGCTCTTCGACCGTAACGGAGGTCTGTCAGTCCCATCCGAGTTCGTGTAGCCGGTCGTCATCGATACCGAAGTAATGGGCAATCTCGTGGATGACCGTGACTCGAACCTCAGCGATGAGCTCCTCCTCGGTCGCACACATGGCGCACAGGGCCCGGCGGTAGAGGAACACCTGGTCGGGCATCACCATGGCGCCGTAGGCCTCACGCTCGGTGATTGGAATCCCGTCGTAGAGACCGAGAACGTCAGGATGTTCGCCCTGCTCCTCCACCAGGAAAATGACGTTGTCGAGGCGAGCCATCAGGTTCTGGGGCATGCGGTCGAGCGCTTCGGAGACCAACTCCTCAAAGCGTTGCAGGGTCACTTCAACCATCGGGTCACTTCAACCATCGGAATGCCAGAACCATAAGGGTCACTTCAACCATCGGGTCACTTCAACCATCGGAATGCCAGAACCATAAGGGTGCCAGAGTCAGATGCGATAGAAGCTTGCGGCGGTGCCCGCGAGCATTTGGTGTTTGGCGGCCTCGCCGTGTCTGGCCATGATCTGCGCCATCGCGTCGTGCACCGTGTCATAGGGCGCCGAGATCTGATCCACCGGGAAGTTCGAGGCAAACATGCATCGGTCGGGACCAAAGGCTGCAATGCAATGCTCAACCAGCGGCGAGAGACGGTCAACAAGTTCGATGACGTTCGGCTTCATCGGATGCCGGTCGTACCCGAACCCAACGACGGGCATAAGCAGGCCCGACAGCTTGCAGTGCACGTGTGACTGCGCTGCTACCTCCTCGATGTTGTCGCGCCATTCGCGATCGATACGATTTCGCGCCTGTCGCGACGTGCCGATGCCATGGAACTCGCCTCCCCAACCAATGGGCGTACCCACGTGACACAGAACGACTGGCACGTCCGGGTTCGAGGCAGCCAGCTCGGCCACCTCCGGCAACTGCTCGCTGTAACACCATGCGTCATAGGAAAGGCCATGCTCGGCGAGCTGATTGAACCCGTCGCGGAACGCGGCCGTGCGGCTCAGCTCGGGTTCGTGCGCAAAATCCATCACCATTTTGTTCGGATGCCACGAGAGCATGTGGCGAATGCCGCGCACCCTGGAGCTCGCTTCTTTGTGCGCCTTGAGCACCCTGGCCACGCCGGCGCCCATACTCAGATCTGCGTGGGCGACGATGCCAGCCGGCCCATCATCAAGCCCTTCGAGCCATGCGGTCTCCCCCACCGGATCCATCGGCGTCTTCTCCGACCAGCCGGCCTGAATATGGACATAGCGCCCAATCCCAGACGAAGTGGAATCGCTGCGATAGTGCGACGGCATGTAGTCGCCGAGGAGCTTCGTCTCTTTCCCGAAGTAGGCGATGGTGTCGGCAGGCATGAGCTTCGTGGCGGCGGAGCGCAACAGCTTGTCGTTCCAACCAAACATCTTCCCCAGCGGCTGCATCGGGCGCGGCGTGCCCTTCAGATTGAAGAGATGAATGTGAGGATCAACCAGATCATGAGCCATGACGCCAGACCCTACTGCGCAGCGTTCCCGGGGGTGGGAAGCCCGGGATTGGGAAACGAGGAGACGAACGCGTCCAGAGCGACGTTGGTCTCGTGGGGCTTCTCCTGTTGCACCCAGTGTCCGGACCCTTCAATGATGGTGAGACCTCGGAAGTCATCGCAGTCGTTGCCCGCGTGCTGGAATACGTCCACGCCGGGGACGAATTTGCGGACGATGTCTTCGGCTCCGCCGATGAAACAGACTGGCTGCGCCAGCTTGTCCGGCGCCATGCCGGGGAGCTCTTCGGCGTCGAGGCCCTGCGCCCGGTAGCGGTTGAACAGTCCATGCAACGGATGGCCGGCGAACTCCTCAAGCGTGGGCGCCAACGCGTCGGGCGCCATCCACTTCGGAGCCGGGTCCGGGTCAACCAAGCCATCGAGAAAGGCATGGTCAGCCGGGTGGTGTGCGAACCAGCTCTGCCAGCCGTCGGCAGATCCGGCGTAGTAGACCTTGCGGAGCGCAGTATCGATGTCGGCACCGAATGCAGCCTCCGCCACTCCGGGTTCCTGGAAGTACTTCATGTAGAAGAATCGGTCGGCGTAGAGCGCCTCCCACAGTTGCATTGGATCACCGGGCGTGGTGGGCCGATACGGGACACTGAGCCCGGCCACCGCTCGCACGCTGTCGGGGTGGAGGCGGGCCGTCTGCCAGACGATCGGGGCGCCCCAGTCGTGACCAAATAGAATAGCGGGCGCTCCGCCGCCAATGTGGGCGATCACGGCTGCAGTGTCGCCCGCCAGTTCACTGAGCCGATAGGCGGCAATATCCGCGGGCGTCGAGCTGCCCGGATAGCCGCGCACGTTCATCGCCGCCACTCGGAATCCCTGCGCGGCGAAGTGTTCCATTTGGAATCGCCACGAGTGCCAGGTCTCGGGCCAACCGTGCACACACAGAATCAGCGGGCCGTCGTCCGGGCCGGCGACCGCTACCTGAAGACTGATGGGGCCGAACTCGGACTGGTCGTTCGTGAGCGTTATCAGCTCAACATTCAGCACTACATCGTCTGCGGTGTCAACATTCACGACGCCAGCGTGCCACACGCGGGCCGGCTCGGGCGCCGGGCTCGAGCAGGCCAAGATTGGATTCCCCGATCGAGGCTGTCATGGCCTACAAGGACCCGAATTCCCATCAGTCTCCGCTGGCGATCTCATCGACGCCGGTGCCAGTGCAGCTGCCGACAAAGATGGGCTTGGTCACACCGATAGCCCGCTTTGCAGAATCGATGAGATAGGCAGTCCGACTATGAAGTGATCCAGGAGACCAGAACTTGTTCTGCCCCAGCGATGGAAGGCTAACTATGATCCCGCCGTCTCGCATTTCACACTTCTCGGCCAAGGCGATGGCTCAGCCGAGACTGTCCGAGGGCCACATCGGACCCATGCCCGGAGTGGGTACGGCCCCCAAGAGTTCGGTCGCCCGGGCACGTTGCGTTGCGCTGATGTGCGCCGCCGAACGCACCGCCAGAACCTTCGCAGCCAGCGCTGGCCCTCCCGCGCCTACCTGCAATCGCACCCAACTCGCATACTCCGCTGACTGCACCGAGTCCGGGTGCCGAAGCGTCCACTCCAAGACTGCTCGCACCAAGAACGCCTTCGCGAACTCGTGAGTCTCCTCGTCCGCTCGCTGAATCAACGCTTCCGGTACAGCTGGCGAAGTCCCGCCAGCGCCATAAAGCCTGTATGCCATGGACCGGACTTCCGGGTCCGCATCGTCCAGTCCCCATGCCACAACAATCAAGGCATCAGCGAGGGCTGCCTGGGTCGCCCGTTCGCACCTAAATCGCTCCCGGATGCTCGGCGAAGGACTGACTTGCGCAACGTCGTGCCAGATCCGCGCCCATTCAGCGATCGAACCAAGGCTCCAAACCACATAGGCCCGGTAGGGGTGAGTCCGTAGATCGTTCACCGCTGACAAGGCTTCGACAACCTCGCTTCCTCCATCCATCACCACTGATCAGCCTGGTATTACCTCATCGATCAAATACGTCGCGGCGATTCCTGCCGTGCCGCGCGAGCTCGCTGTTTCGAGCTCCGACAGATGCTGCTTCCAATCACTCATGAGTCCGCTGCCATCTTGTTCCATCGGTCAAGGGAGGGCGAGTCATAGGCCTGCTTGACTGTTATCCCCAATTCATTGCTATCCCGTGGAGCGGTAGTCGCTGTCGGGGTCGTCGTCCTGGTTCGGCGGGTGTGTGTCTCGGCGGGATGATTCTCGGCGCTGTGGCTTTCTTCGAGCGGGCAGCTGACGGTCGCGCCAAGCGGGGTTTCCGGTGGTGTCGGTTTTGGCGTGGTTGT
>ENA-ORXR01003913-ORXR01003913.1-marine-metagenome-genome-assembly--contig:-NODE-3913-length-12919-cov-3.138063_pt1 | contig 12919 bp, 12 predicted proteins | sample MGYA00237866_ERZ511479 | MGnify/ENA metagenome assembly ERZ511479 | reverse complement strand
CATTTTTACTTAAGTTAGCGAGGTTAACATCTTGCACCCACACGTTGCCGGAAGTAGGTGTGTCTAAACCACCGATGAGGTTGAGCAGCGTCGTTTTTCCCGAACCAGAAGGCCCCACCAGAGCTGTAAACTCGCCTCGTTCAATATGCAAATGAACATTGTTGACCGCTCGCACGGGCACGGCTCCACCGTTGTAAACCTTAGTCAGATTTTCGGTGTGGATGATGCAATTTGTATGATCGTGCTTTTCCATAATTATATTTTTCTAATGGCCTTTACCGGATCAAGTCGCAGTGCAGTATAGGCCGGATAAATGGCTGACAACAAAGCGGTGATGGTCACCATTAATAATATTCGTAAATAATAATATCCTTCTAAATGGGGATGAATAATTGTTTTAAAACCTAAGGAACCATAACTATCCGCATACAAATTGGAAAGGTCCATCCCTACTGATTCAAGATAACTGATGCTTCCATAAGCCAATAACAAACCCAATGGAGCTGCCATTCCTACAATGAAAAAAGTTTCTAAAAAAATCATGGCAAAGAGGCGAAACTTGTTCATTCCAACAGCCATCAACACGCCTATTTCGCGCCCCCGCTCCAATACCGCCATCAGCATGGTATTGACGATACCGAATGAAAGCGCCAATAAAATGATGACTAAAAAAATGATCAGATATTGATCAATCGAATCCACCATGAGCGCCAATTCCGGAGCGATTTGTTTCCAGGTCCGAACACTCAGGTCTTCATGCTTACGTTGCATTCTACTTACAAAAGATGGAACCAAATCAGATTGATGTAACAGGACGGCTATCTCATGTACTTCTCCATTGACGTTCAAAAGTTGGTCAAGATCAGAGCGTGAAACGTAGAGGTTATTTTCTTCCAGGCTAGTGTTATAACTTTTAAAAATGCCTTTAACTCGAAATGCGCCAGCTACAATATTGTGTTCGCTATCCTGAAAAGTAAGGACCACCTTAGAACGAATTTTTACATTTAATTTATCTGCTAGTTTTTTACCGATAACGACTTTATTTTTGTCGCCATCTTTTAGGTATTCACCTTCTATGATGGTGCTGGCAAGTTGGGTAATAGCTTGTTCCTGTTCCGGGTCGATTCCAATAAACTTACCGCCAGAACTTGTAGTGGCCGCAGCTACCATTCCAAAAGCGAGCACCCGACCTGTGGCAGCCTCCACTTCTTCATTTTGAGCTAAATCATTTAGTATTTGCTGGCTGTTTTGAATAGAATATTGTGGATCATTATCGATTAAAAAATCGGGTTGATGAAATTGCAGATGTGAAATTTCGTGGCCGATGGCATCCTCCAATCGTTGATCCATAATACCAAAAACATATGCCAACAGGAAGGTACCAGCCCACAATCCGAGTATAACAGAAATGATAACAATCAGACTGCGAAGTCGGTTTCTCCAAATATTTTTCCAGGCAATTTTAGCTATCATGATTTCTTATTTTCGCATGGCAGTCACGGGATCTAAACGAAGCAATGAGAACAGCGGATATAGCGACAAAACCAGCGCAATACAGGCAACGACCATCATTTGAGAATAAAAGATCCAGGGCTCAATGGAGAAATAGAATACCGGTTCAAATCCAAAGTTTTCATAAGTTTCTTTTAAAGCGCCGGTGACCTGAATGGGGTATTTGTAAAAATACAAGATCACCGGTATGCTTAATAAAGTTCCAAGTAATGCTCCCAAGACTGAAATGAAAATATTTTCCATCACAATGACTGTTGAGAGTTTCAATTTGCGCATCCCCACCGCCACCAATACACCAAATTCGAATTGACGTTCCATGAGCATCATCAGTATCGTTCCGAAAATTCCGAAAGAAATTAGTAGGTAAAGTATCCCCAGAAAAATGACATTCTCTGCTCGCTCTCCTTCTATCATTTGGTTTAGTTCTGGTAATAGCTTTTTCCAACCCATGACTTCATAGCCTGGGAGTTTAGTACTCAGATCATGTGCAACAGATGTTGCCTGATTAATATTTTCCAGTTTTAAAACCATCGCTGTTGATCGGCCTTCAGCTCCAAGCAGGTCTTGTGACAATTTGATTGGAAGGTAAACCATTCGTTTATTCAATTCGGGTGAGGCCAATTTGATTAATCCCTTAATTGGATATTTTCCGGCAGCGCTCACCCCGCGATATCCTTGTCCGATCAACACCAATGTATCTCCTGTTTTAAGTTTGAGATAATCGGCCAAACCAGTGGACAACAAAACCATTTTGTCATCAGGCAGGAGGTATTCTCCATCCGCCATTTTTTCATTCAATCGAGTGATGGCGAGTTCTTTTTGTGGTTGAATACCAACTAACATACAACCTTTGGTGTATTTTTGAGAAGCGGCCAAAGCGAAGGTTTCCATGCGATTGGTTGCTTGCTCTACGTTTGGATGTTTCAAAATTTGCTGAAGCAAGGTGTCATTTACAACAAAGGTATTTTCCAGTGTTTTTTCTTCCCAAAACCCTGACCGATGTACTTGAATGGCACCAGTATAAAAGGTGACTGCGTTTTCCTGCATTTTGAAGAGCATGCCTTCTTTTACAGAATTAAGCAACACTGCTAATACGACTGCAAAAACTACGGACCCCATCGTAATGAAGGTTCGCCGTTTGTTGCGCCATATGTTGCGCCAGGCCAATGTCAGATATAGTTGACCGAAAGCGCTCATTGGACTCGTTTCATATTTTGTAAAGAGAAAAAATTAGTTGCAAGAGGAATGTCATAAGTCACTTCATGATAGGTGATGACGGTCTTGTGACCGGGTTTGTCCACTGGAATATATTCCATGACGGCAGGGAGCAGTCGGCCACCCAACATTCGGATATCTTTGAAGTTGACTTCATTGATGAGGTAGCCATCTTCATCGTACATTTCAGACCGGAGTTCTATGTAGTCTTTTTTATCAATCCAGGTATGAATTTTTCCCCACACTACCGGCGCATCTTCGTTTGGTATAAGTTCGATTTTATAAGCTTCCCGTTCCATGATAACGGTATCTCCAATGATTTGATGGGTATAATCATTTAAGATAGATGATTCCTGAATGAGGTCGTCATTGGTAAAATCGGAACCCATCCAGGACTGCATCATCATTGAAGGAGGTAGCTTTATATTTCGTTCGATAGAGGGTATCCAGTTCCAGATTTCTTTTTTCCTTTTTAGGAAAACAGTTCCTTTATCTCTAGCGGGTTCGGTAACCAGAATCAGTGAATAATCCGTATCTTTTGACCACGTTTTAATGGTCATGTCCCTACTCCAGCTCGGTCTTACGATGCTGATAGTCATGCTAGCCTGAGCCGTCTTACCGCGTCGCTTTTCGTCTGCCAGACGGATAATTTCCTTTGCATCCTGAGCCACAGTCTGTAGAGAAAACAGGAAGAGCAGGAGGAATAAAAATTGGTATTTTTTGACGCTTTTGAAATTCATGATTTATTTATTTAGTTGGAACATGTTCCTTATAAACATTGTATTTAATGAACTTGAGGAGATCTCGTTCTTGTCAATACCACAACAGGCTTAAGCATCTTTTCCGGCCTTCCTTTTGATGATTAAAGCAGTTATAAAAAAAGTAAGGAATAGCATCATAGTTTTTATATTTTAGATTAGCGGACAATGGATCGGACCGGAGAGTCTCTCTTAATCGTGTATAGGTTATGTTTCCCAGTTACTTTTCGGATCAATCCATGAATTGGATTAAAAGCATATAGGCCTTCCAATATAAATTCTTCGCGACCGTAACCTCCTATAGCCTTATGAATGACTTTTCCATCTACATTCAGGTATAAAAAAGTAGGCTGTAATTGAATGTCATAGACTTTGTTGATTTCGTATCCTTCATATGTTGAGGTGTTGACTGCAAAAGAGACGAAATTTTCATTGTAAAAATCAGATACATCTTTTGAAACAAAAACAGTACTTTCCATTTCATTGCAATCCATGCAGCCTTGAAAATGGAAATAGAGCATTACATATTTATTTTCTTTTTTCGCCAATTCCAATATTTCAGAGTAACTGCTTTGTTCGAATGCAATTCCATTGTCTTTCATGGAGACATAATTAAACAAAAAACCTACAGTCATTAGTATTGTAAATAATTTCATGTTTTATAAATTTTAGGATTTGGCCCGTGCGATGCTAGCCTTCTCTCTATTGAACTATGAACTTGGCAATACCTTTTCGTTTCCCCTCATTCAATTCGACGATATAACTTCCCTTTACCAATGAACCAATATCAATAGTAAAGGTCTGTTGACCATTAGAGGTAAATTTCTTTTGTTGACTTAAAAGTTGTCCATTCAAATCGTATATCAATATGCTTACAAAAGCATTTTCTTTTGAGTAGTAATTTATATTTAGGTCCTTCGAACTTAGAGGATTTGGGTAAAGTGTGCAATCAAGATTAAGCTCGATTGCTAAATCATCGATTGCACTGACAAACTCATTGAGGTAGAGATTGGATATTGCAACTCCTGAATTACCGTACCCTGTAATGAGCAAATCGGGATCTTGGTCACCGTCCACATCCGCAAAGTCGATAGATCCTTGCTCAACCCCTTCAATTGTGGTGTTCATGACTTCAGAGAAAGTACCCGTTCCATCATTGGTGTACAGTTTTGATATCCAAATTCCTAAATTGGGTCTACCCGTTATGAGCAAATCCTGGTCATTATCGCCATCCACATCTACAAAGCTGATGGCACTTCGAGAAACGCCTTCAAAAGAGGTGTTCATGACTTCAGAGAAATTTCCCGCCCCATCATTGGTGTACAGTCTTGATGAAGATAGCGTTCCTGAAATGCCTCTGTCAGTAATGAAGAGATCCTGATCGTTGTCCCCGTCCACATCTGCAAAGGCAAAGGTACCTACTCTAAAGCTTTCAAAAGGGAGAGCTGTGCTTTCTGTGAAATTTCCCATCCCATCATTGGTATACATTTTCGAGGTGGGAGTTCCTGTAGTTGATATCCCAGTAATAAGAACATCCTGATCGTTGTCGCCATCCACATCCGCAAAGGCGACGGAGTTTAAATTAGCCCCTTCAAAAGGAGTGCCCGTAACTTCGGAGAAGTTGCCCATCCCATCATTGGTATATAGTTTCGAAGTGGTTACTCCTGTAATGAGCACATCTGGGTCATTGTCGTTATCGACATCTGCAAAAACTATGGTACCGTCATTAACAGCTTCAAAGGGGGTGCCCATCACTTCTGAGAAATTGCCCATCCCATCATTGATGTACAGTCTGGTGATTAAACCCAATAAGTCGGTATAGCCATTAATGAGCAAATCTTGGTCGTTGTCGCCGTCTACATCCTCAAAGGCGAAGGAGCTATAATCAAAGTCTTCAAAAGGAGTGCCTGTAACTTCTGAGAAATTGGCCATCCCGTCATTGGTGTACAGTTTCGTAATTAAATCTCCTGAATCATTTCTCCCCGTAATGAGCACATCTTGATCGTTGTCACCATCCACATCCGCAAAGGAGACGTAGCTTTTTAAAACGCCTTCAAAAGGGGTATCCATGACTTCGATAAAGTTTTGAGCGGAAAGAATTTGTGTTAATAACAGAAATTGGAAAATTAGATTAAACTTCATTTTGTTCGATTTTATTGATTTGTCTTTTGTTCAAGTTGAGTAGTTCATAGTCTTACTGAACTAAACTTATTAATTATCTTCAGTAGTTCGTCCGATTTATTTCCAGTTGTTTTGGCCATCAGAAGAACGCTCGATGATATGCCATCCTGTATTTTCGTCAATCTTATTATTTTATTTTACTTTTTTCTGTTTGTTAGTATGAAGCACAACGGTTCTAGTATTGTATCTCCGTTTTTCTTCCTACACCGTAATTACAACATCCCCCTTTTTCTTCCCCGCTTCAACATACCTATGAGCTTCTGCTGTCTGTTCCAGTGGAAAACTTTTATCAATTATAGATTTTATTTTTCCGTCTTCAATTAGTTCTTTTATCAATTTTAAATCTTTTTGCTTTGGAGTTGCAAGCGCACAAACAACTTTCTTCCCTCCTATGACTGATGTCCAAATCATTTGGAGTAGTTTCCTGATTTTAAAACTAACTGAAAAATAGATTCCGTTTTGTTGTAGCGATGTTTTGTATAATGAAAAAGACCCCTTTCCCAAGATGTCAAAGATGAGATCATACTTCTCTCCGTTTGATGTAAAGTCTTCTTTTTTATAATCAATTACTTTGCTTGCTCCCAACTTTTTCACAAATTCTATTCTCGGTGTGCCACATACTCCGGTAACTTCTGCCCCAAAAACATGTTTAGCAAGTTGGACAGCTGCAGATCCGATTCCTCCAGAAGCTCCGTTGATAAGCACTTTCTGACCTTTAAGGATATTTACTTTTTTCAGTAAATTCAATGCCATCAATGCTCCGTATGGCACAACAGCAGCTTCTTCAGATGTCATGTTGGTAGGTTTCGCAGCAAGTATACCATTTTCGGATATGCAAAGATACTCTGCATAAGCGCCCATTTCTTCTCCTACATAACCAAAAACTTGTTCTCCCTTTTTGAATTGTTTTACCTCATTTCCAATTGCCTCAATTTCACCTGCAAAGGTATTTCCAAGTATTTTTCTTTTAGGTTTGCTGAAACCAAAACTAAATCGGGCAAGTATCCAAAAGAGAAATGGCATATTGAATTTTCCGGGAGAAATATTTTTAAAATTACGGGCAGAAATATCTCCGTAATTGACCGAAACGGCATGAACTCTAATAAGAACTTCATTGTTTTTTGGATTAGGTTTTTCTACGTCCTTTATTTTAAGGACATCCGGCGTACCATATTCTGTGTAAACTATTGCTTTCATTGTTAGAACTTTATTCCTATATATAGGTTGGGTTCAATTAAAAAATAATTATCCCATTTGGCTTCCTCAGCTTTAAAGGCTTGTGGTACATTGGTATTCACAACCCAATGGTTTATATGTATTTGAGGTTCAATAAAAAATCGCCCCTTCTTAAATAAAGGAATATGATAACCCAAATGGTACGAGTTGTATAATTTAAATCCACTATCTATTTGGATATCAGACTCATCAAAATAGGTGGTCTTCAAAGGAAGTATTTCTAAGGTAGTAAAAAGACCTTTCCAAAGTTTACGCTGATAGGTCACACCAACTCCTGCTTCTCTTATTCTTCCAGGATAAAAAGCATCTTCTTCTAAAAATTGATCATCCCAAATTGGGATTCCCATTGGTGCAAACAATTTCCAAATTGCGGCTTTAACCCCCACTCCATCTTTATCCGTAAGTTGATAGCGAGCTTGAATTTCGTAGTGATGAGTATTTGTTTCTGGTTTACCAAAGTTAGTGAAAGATAAGTAAGTAGTAAATACGGAAAATTTGTAATCAATGGTTGATTTTGTATTCGTTTGAGTGTTTTGACAGAACCCTGAAACGCTAATAAAAAGAAATATGGCAGTTAGATAAATTGTAAAAATTGTCTTTTTCATGATGATATATTTTATGAAACAATTCTATTGGTTTCTAGTTAAAAGGACGCTTAATTTGATTGCAATATCCATATAGTATTTCGATACATTACTGATAATAGTCATCCTTTCATTTGATTTAAATCACACTAACGGAATGAGTATATGCTATCTCCTCAGAAAAGTATCAGTTGTTTAATTTTTGACTTATCGAGATTACTGTCTATTTTTTTTTTCAAAAAATGCTTCGCCAAACCAATTTCAAATCTTTGCATTGGAAAGAACTTCCTATGATAGATATGCCCGAGAAAACCAATCTCTTGAAGCAATGATAAATGTTATCAAAAGGGGGTGACTTACATCATTAATCATGATGGACAAATGGCATATCTTTCGAAAAAAAATCACTGTTATGTTTAAAAATAGAATTGACGCAGCAATACAACTTGCAGACGAATTAAAAGATTACAAAAACTCTGACAGTATCATTCTTGCCATCCCAAGAGGAGGCGTTCCTTTGGGGAAATGGGTGGCTGGTACTTTGAATCTTCCGCTCGAACTGGTGTTGTCAAAGAAAATAAGTCATCCGCTACACAAGGAATATGCGATAGGTGCAGTCAGTCTTGAAAGTCGAGTGTTAGATGATACCATTGAAGTGTCAGGTGAGTACATTGAAAAAGAGACGAAACGACTTCGTCAACTTCTTCGCGAACGGTTTAGCTGGTATTACAAAGCCAATGCTTCGCTACCAATTACCGGCAAAAGGGTGATTATAATTGACGATGGTATTGCCACCGGATACACCATGCTTTCTACTTTAGAATTGATACACCAGCATAGACCAAAGAAGGTAATACTGGCAGTACCTGTTGCTCCTCCGGCTGCTATAAAAAGGCTGGAAGACTCTCCTTACGTTGATCAGGTGGTTAGCCTTTTGATACCTGATAACTTTAAAGCTGTAGGGCAATTTTATCTAGACTTTCATCAGGTATCGGATGAAGAGGTGAAGGCCTTGATGGGCTTTAAGAAGGTTCTTGGTTAAATGTTATTGGGTTTCGGAGTTAGGTATGGGGTATACGTTTACTAAACTTTGAAAGTATTGTAAATTTTATTGAGATAGCCTCCTGTTACAGCAAATTTTTCGTCGGTAATTTGACGAAAATAAGTCTCAAAGTCCGTTTCGTTTATTATCGCCTCGACAACATTTGAAACATTCACAGCCGTCAGATTAGGATACGTTATGTGATCATCCTCAGAGGGACTATAACCATAGCCGCCAATGATGTAGAGGTAATCATCATCCTGCAAAAACTCCATGTTGGTGGCACTTAATTGCTCCTGTATACCTATAGGTAGAGAGGTGAGTGGCGCAGTCCAAACTTGCTGTGCTTCAGGGTCTACTGCCATTAATTGGTTGTTATGCCCGGCCTCATCAAAAGAAGCCCAGGGTTGACGTCGATGCAAACCATCCAATCGCCCACCTATGACCAGGAATTTCTCCTGATGTAGTCCAAAAGCAAATGCCTGAACGCCACCAAGGTCAGGGATGGTCATAGGATCGAGGGCGATTTGGAAAGGGTTGGTTTGACCAATTCCGGATGTTATGAATACGAGTACAAGAAATGCGATTAAGCTATTTTTTTTCATGTTTCTATTTTGGATGGCGGGATGCCTATCTAGTAAATGCATTGTTCTCCCGTATACATCGAGGTTATGAGCCAATCAATTAGGTCAAGCTACTTTGTTAATCGTTTAGTATCTAGTTTTTAACACGATTTTTCCAAGGTCTTTAATTTCGTCTCGCTTTGTAAAAAAGACCCTTCCATTTTTTGACAACACATTCCAGGCAATATTGCTGGTGATGTCATCGACAACAGCTGAATTGCTGGTATCCGTTGCCAATTCAAAAGTCCTGGTACCTTTCATGAGTACCGGCTGAGCAAAGTCTTGATGTACCATTAATAAGTCAGCACGACCATCAATTGAAGCTTGATATATTTCCTGTAAGTCGGTCAAAATAGTACCCTGACCCACCGCTCCTTTCATTTCACTAATAGCTTCGGCTCTCTGCTTATCTTGCAAAGATTTAACTACTTCCCAACCTTGCTTTGCCAGGTGCTCAGTATCAATATTATTGTAATCTACATTAGCATGACCAAGATAAATGGTTGGTTTGTCCGCAACCTGCATCAAACGGCTGTAGTTGTCTTCAGTGCATATTACGACACAGTTCAAACCTGTTTCGTTAGATATTTTCACAAGCGCCTTATCTACTTTATTAAAATATTCACGAACTAAATCGTCTAAATGTTTGGAGTCACTACCTTTGTCAGCATGCGTATTATAGTGTTGGTTTTCAGAAAAAGGGAAGTCTTCATTTCTGAATTCATTTACAATTCCATCACTAATAGCATTGTAAAGTTTGACCCCACCTTGCGATAATAATAGAATGAAATACTCTTCACTTCTACTATATGAATTGATCAAAGAACGGATGTCAAAAGAGTCAGAAATATGAACTCCATTTTCCTTTATAGCCCAAGTAGACTTTATTATCTCTTTTGTGTCGTTAGAAAGATAAATGTGTAAGCTGTCCAAATTATAGTTTACATCTATTTCATTTTCAATACCTGACAACTTTTCTAACAATGAAGCAGCGGGTCTTTTACCAAATTCTTTTATCACTCTTTCTTCTGCTTCTTTCAAGAGATTTTTTAATTGAATTACGTCTTGGGCATTTTCAGGGTACGTTCTGTTTGTGTTTAGAGAAATGGTAACACAAGGCGTATTTTTTTCTGTTGCTAATGCTTGTAATTTTTGCTTGATTGTCATATCGTTTTTATTTAAATTTTTATTGCTTTCTTTTCTCCTTATTTTTCAATTCTCTTAAATTATTGAACTTATTGTTCATAAGCTGCTTAACGAACTTATTCTTTATCCAATACTTTAAAGGATTCAAGGAGTATTCAGATTTTGTTAAGTATTCATCAGCATTACTGAAAGTTCCGACATCTTCTATCAAAGCTCCTTCTTGCATCAATACATCTGTTTGCCCATCCCATTCTTTTTGAAATGTCTCTTTTGAAAGTCCACATCCGCTTGATTCCGTTGAATTAGAGTCCGCTAAATTTGTTGGCTTAAGGTTCTCGTTGAGTGTTGATTCGGCACTTATGAAATCCTTTTAAATTTTCATTTCAATCACTTAGGTGTTAATTTTCAATCTTTAATCCATTCCACAATATTAGCAACTATTAAAAACACATAGAATGATTTAAGTTAACTACACAAATGATAAATATCAGTTTCAATACATTGAAGCTGTTTAAAAACGAGGAACAATAGTTTCGTCCAGCACAATGTGGACATCCAGAGCAAATCCACCGTTTAGTCTTCGAGAATAGTCAAGCCAAAAATGATTTAAAGATAAACTATCACCACCATGATTAGACTCAAATTTTTTAGGCTTTAAGCTTTTTAACAAAATTGAATACTACCAACTTAAAAGCTTTAATATCATTCGTTATAGTTGCCATTCTCAGCTTGAGTTGACGATGTTTGTCGCGATAATCGGCATCGGCCAAACCTTCTTCTTTTCGCATCAGTTTGGCAAGAGACTTTTCATGGGCGATTATATCTTCTTCCGTTTGAGAAATAATATCCACTTCAATATCTTCTAATTGTTGCAACATATCCCGATAAATGTGCTCCTCTTTTTTCAGCGGATCTTGTAAGTAAAGCAGCTTGTCAAAAAAGACTATTTCTTCTTTCCAGAAGGCGATGGCCTCCAACCAATCTTTACTTTCATGGTGCAGGACATCTAAGGCTGCACCTAATAATAATTTGGCTTTTGGGTTTGCAATTAAGGTATTCATATTTAAGTTGTTTTATTCAGTAGTAACTATTCTCAATATAAAATTGCAATTACTATTCATGTCATGCCTTGATAAAAATCAATAGATAAAATGACTTCTATCATAGTAGTTATCTGTGGTAGATGAAGTCTGAATTGACTATTGTCAACATTTATGTTGATAATAGTCAACATCCACCAATTTCTATTATACTAATTTGCACCAGTTTGTAACCTATTTTTTACCTCTTAAAAAAAGGTTTTGCAACATTACTATTTGATCTTTTAAGTAAAGAGGAAGATGCGATTTATGAAAACCGTTTTGACATTGATTTATTAACAAATAGATTAATCGCCGCCACCAGGATGATGCAGAACTCTCCTGACACCCGTGATTTATCTCCAATGCCAGTCACTTGTTTTCTGAAGCGGGAAAACTGGAGGAAGCGGCAGATGCAGCTTATGAGTGGTTTGAGCAATATTTGAGAAATTGATTTACAGCTACTTCATTTTAATTTAGCCATCTAAAACAAAAATCATGACCTATATAATTTGTATCCTGATATTCGCAATTGGAAATATCACTCCTACTCAGACAGTGTATCAAATGCTAAATACAGTCCCAACAAAAGACAGTATTCATATGGAGTTTTTTCATGGAAATGGCTGTCCACAATGTGACCGAGTCAAACCGGTAGTTGCATCTTTGAAAAAAAAATACTCCCAGTTGGAAGTGAAAGAATATGAGATTTACGACAACCGGGACAACCTTCTCCTGCTACAAAAGCGATTTCGTCAACTAGACATTCCTTTTCGGCATCAATGTGTGCCTGCTGTTTTCATTGGTGACTTATGTTTCACTGGCTACAAGGATATTAAAAACAAACTGGAAGACGCTATTCAGGAAAGGCTGGTAGCACCACAACAATAAATACAAATGAAAAAATTGATACTCATTTTCGGATTGTTCATTATTTTCACAACAATTCATGCGCAAGATGGCCAGGGTATTTGTATAGATTATTTCACTGGCACTCATTGCAAGGCATGTACCTCCCTTGACGAAGCTATTTTAAACCTGGAAAACCACTATGGTTATCTTTCGGTAAATTGGTACGACATTAATAAAGATGTAAACCATACGGTTCGTCTGACTGACCTGTTTCAGGAAAGAAATGTAGCATTTGATGAACAAGGGATTCCGGCAGTTTTTATTGGCAACAAATATTTTACGGGGGAAGTTGAAGTAGCATCCTTAGAAGAAGAAATCAGGCGTTTGTTAAACGAATCAGAGATCCCATGTCCCGAACCACTAGCAGCTACCCGAACAGAAAAAGGTCAACAAGCAAAAATAGATGCGCTTCCATTGGCGACTATTATTACAGCTGCTCTGGTTGATTCTATCAACCCTTGTGCTATTGCGGTATTGCTTATTTTGTTAACTGCCTTGATGGCCACAAATGATAAGAAAAGAGCCATACGCGTTGGTCTGGCCTTTACTGCTTCTATTTATATTGCCTATTTTTTATTTGGATTAGGTTTGTTTTCTGCTATTCGGGTAACGGGTTTATCCTATTGGTTTT
>ENA-ORXR01003909-ORXR01003909.1-marine-metagenome-genome-assembly--contig:-NODE-3909-length-12924-cov-36.524013_pt1 | contig 12924 bp, 16 predicted proteins | sample MGYA00237866_ERZ511479 | MGnify/ENA metagenome assembly ERZ511479 | reverse complement strand
CGCAAGTACATTCGCGTTTTAACTCGCTTGACCTCCGTTGGCAACGCCGCGTGCACGTTCGACATTGTTACCCGCCCAGAGAACTGGCCAACGGCGAATTTGAGACACGTTTCTGCAACGTGTGCCCAATATGGCGTTAGCCCGACATTGGTGGGAATGCTCTAAGCGTGCATCCAGGCGAACGAGTCAAGAATGTAGCTCAAATTATCCTCGCTGTGACGCCGGGCCCGCGCCAGCCAGTCGACGTGGAGTCGTTTCTTCATCCAATGGCCAAGGAGCTTGACGAAATGGCCAAGGGAATTGACGGCATCAAAGTGGCGGGACGGGACGGTACAAGCACGCTCCACGCGTACGTGTTGCAGTTTACAACGGATATGCCGGGCGGAGACAAGCTGCTCAACGCAAAGGGTCACAATGGCCAGTGTCCCGGGCGCTTCCGGTCTTCGGCTTCCGCGTCGAAAAGCGGCACTACTACCCCCTGTCGACCCATTCCCGCCGAAAAGGATGCGATTCAGCATCCAAAGGTCTGCTACGCGGCGTCGAACTGCCCATAGTATCGCCACGGACGCCGAGGAGGTCGAAGCTGCTCGTCGGGAGAGGAAGAGCTTAGCGGCTGTCGACGCACTAGCCATCAAGTCGGGCATAAAGGGGTACTCCCTCTTACTTTCCCCGAGCCCGGAGGACAAGTTGAGGTACCCCAACCTGGGCTACTTCTCGAAAATCGGGCCGGCAGCGCTACCATACGATACCATGCATCTCGTCCTGTCCAAAGTCACACAGCGGCTTTGGGAGCTCTTCTCCGGCGAGTTTGGCGTTACGGGCACCACGCCGGAGCCCTACATTTTACCCAAGACCACTGTCACCGCTATTGGGCGTGAGATAGAGGCTGGCCGAGCACCGGTGCCCAGCCCCCAGGCGCGTTCCATCCGGGACATCAACGTTCACTACCGGTCGTACAAAGCGTCTGACTGGGTGTTCTTCCTTTTGAGCGTGGGGGAGGTCGTCCTGGGAAACCGCCTACCGGAAGAGATTTTCATGGCTTTCATGTACCTCTGAAAAGCCGCTCGGCTGATGTTTCGGCCTTCTGGGCTCTCTAAGGTGGAGCTCACAACTGTCGAAGGCCACATCAAGAAGATCTGCCGGGCTTCTACGAGTACATCTACGCTGGGCGTCCTGAGCGCCTCAAGGTATGCCGCTATGTGTTTGTCGCCCTGTTAGACATCGTTCCCAACATGCGCAGTTTCGGCCCTGGCTGGTCCTACTGGCAGTTCCCTATTGAGCGGCTGATTGGCACCCTGCCAGACCTCATTATGTCGCATAGCCAGCCATATGCTTCGCTGATGAACGCCATCTCGCACAAGTACAACTCGGAGCTGATCTGCATGTACGCAGAGACGTACGCGGCACAAGAATGGGCCGAGGCTTCTGGGAAGCCCGTCCGGTCTGTGCAGAACCAGCCCACTGGAGTGTACAAGGTACCTGGCATCGATGATCCCGGGATGTACTTGCTCCCTCCTAGGGAAGATCCTGCCGAGTTGACTGGCATAGATCTCGAGCGCATGCGAGAAGTTCTAGGTCTGGAAGGAGCTGCGGCCGTACCAGATCGAGTAATCTCCAAGATGTACTTCGCCTTAAAGCTGGCACGAGGACAAGTGGCTGGGACTTTTAGGGGAGCAAGGCGCCTAAACTAGAGGCGGAACCACCTCGTTAGAGTGACGTCAGGGGGTCAACCGGCGCACCCGCGGGCGAGGCGTGGAGCAGGCCGCCGCCACTGTCTATGGTGAGGTGCACCACACTGCACTGGTCTTTGTAGGAGGTACGCCAATGGCGTTTGCACTCATCGAGTGTGTGGTTTCTTGCGCTGACCGCCTACGGGCTGCCAGAACAGCGGCGCGACACTCACTGCTTCACCTCACTGGGGGCGCGACTGAGGTACGTCAATGTTCTGGCCATTGACGCGGTCGTCGGTACACTCTAAGTGAGCAATAAGCACGTCTTATTGTTTTGTAGGGATAGGTTTAGCCACGAGGCCTAGAACCAAACTGTTTTCTTCACTTAATGCAAATCCAGAGGGCCAACCAAGATGAGCCGCCCACTCTTCAGAGTGTGAGACATCCATAAAGAAACGTTGGTCAGTCACACAGAGGGGAGTTGAGCCACTTTGGAAGTGGAGCCTCTGCCAGCGGGGAGGATCGGGATGGGGGGGGGGCAATGCCAACGAGGCGGTAACAGCTCTGCCTTTGACCCAAAAGTGGACGACCAGTGTCAGCGCCACAGACTCCATCGCAGCGACACTGTCCCAAAAAGCGTTGAAAAAGGGGAGGAGGGCAGGCACGACGGGCGCCCCTTCGCCGGTGGCAACGGGGAGAGGGCGTGGAGCCAGGGGCAAGGGCTCCAAGCGCAAACGAACCGACGGACGACGCAGGCAGAGAGAAAACAAAGACCGTTTGTCCACGCGTGGGGAGCCGGTGCTGGCAGATTCAAGGAGAGAGGGTGGGCATTGCCGCCAACGTTGCACGGGCGCGCCGCAGTCGGCGTGCCGTGGGCAAAGGTGACACCACCGCCCGGTACATGCGATGAGTCAAGTACTCCTCCAAGAGTCATGAAACTATCACAGAACGATTCGCTGTCTTCCACTCTATGGTCCAATACCCAGTCAATCTTCCTCGGCTTTATGGCGGATCAGCATCCTGATTGGACGTGTGCTTCCATCATGTATTCTGTCTTCAAGAAATTTTATGGATGTATTTATGCATTTATCACTGGAGGGTTGCAGCGGAAGAAAAGAACAGCAGTGTCGCGCTCCACGTCGTCACACACCCTCTTGGCCGTCTGCCTCTATCACCGTCGTCTCCTCAACCAGTACCCTGCTGTTCTTCTTTTCTTACCTGTTGGCCATACGCAACCATGCCACCGAGGTCATCCAACCGACGGCGCCAACAACAGCTTTCATCACAATCACCTGCTGGTGATGTCGATGGTACGATCGCTAGTATCCTGAGCGACAGCTTTTCCAACCGTTCCCGTGTCACTCGAGCACTGGGCGTACCAATTGTTCTTTTTGTTCCCATCTTGTGTCTCCCTACCTTTTCACGTTCTTTTCTTCTGACTGGGTTGCACGCCTTCTTTTCGCTTATTTTGAGCATGTGACTGCGCTCTTTCTACCTGTGCTGTCTTGCAGGATTACTCGCTGCTGCAAGCGCGGCCGCGGCGCCCCCCCCGCCAACTCCTGGGAGCACGTGTGCATGCCCATCACCGACGACGGCTGCACCGTGTGCACCAACCCGCCGCCCTCCTCGGACGCCGGCTGCACGTCAGGCACCTTCGTCCTCCCCCGCGCCACCGACGACCGCAACCCACCATGCGGCTGTTCGACGTCATCGTGCATCTTCCTCGTCGGCGAGTCCTGGTCCTGCGCCTCCCCCACAGCCCCCTACACCGGCAGTCAATTCAACCGTCGCTCGCCGACTGCTGGCTTCTTAACCTTCCCCGACGATGCACCCTCCCCCTCGCCCGTCGGCGCCGGCTCCTTCTTTTTGTCCGGTGGCTCCTGCGCCCCCTTCTGCCCCCTGTCGGAACCCGCCCCGCGTCAAGACGCACCACCGCCTGGCTCGGTAGCACGTTCTCTGGGGGAGAGGGCCGAGGCGGGTGGTTCCTGTTTCCGACGGTACACGACCGCGCGGGGCGGGATTGAGGTGGGGGGTGATCGAGACCGGCTGGCGCCGCGGGGTACAATCTCCAAGATCAACGTCTTCACCGACACCGCGCTCGGTTTGTCTGACATGGACAGGCGGCGCCTGCGTCGGGCCGTTGCTGTTGCTATCTCCGACATTTTGCGGACCCCACAGTCCCTGTGCTTGCAACCTCCTCAGAGTGTTCGTCTGGCCGTGTCCTACATCGAACAGCGCGTACCTGTGTTGGCATCCTGTGACGGCAGCTGGGGCGCGTGTGCCGCTTTGTCACGCAGCCTCGTCTACCGCCAACAACACGTGGCAAGGAAGCTTAAGAAGCTGAGGAACAACGCGGGTGCTGCCGGTGGCAACCCGCAGGGGCTGGTGGAGAAGGTGGGCGACGCCCAGGGGCTGCCGCTTGAAGAGCGGGCCCGGCATGATTTTCTGTCCCAGGTACCGTGAGAAATAAAGGAGGGTACGAGCGTAGCAACAAGTGCAGAAATACGAACATCTATCGAAGCCAAATGAGTAGCGACGTAAAGAAGCGGCTGTCTAAAGAGAGGCTGTCTATGCTGACCAATCAGAAGCCACGCCCAATGCCCACCATATATGGTTCTCCATGGGTTCTCGAACCTTTTGAGAGAGATTGTGCGCAAATGAGGCTGTAACTCTTCTAGGTTTTTTCTAGGTTTCTATCCGGGCGGGTGGGGTCATGCAGGGGCCTGCAGAAACCTAGACCTATAGGTTACCTCTATGTTTTCGTCCCGTAGGGCGGCCAGACGACACGGCGGCCGCGTCTGCTATGGCTGAACCCGGCGGCGAGCGCCGACGGCGTGAGCGTCGGCGCCGCCACTGCCCCGCGTGCGTCGCTCGATGCGCGCGTTGACGCCAAGCAGACGGCTACGGGTCGTGCCCGACGCGGCCGCTCGCATTCGGTGGCCGCCGCCGCTCCGCCTTCCAGGCCGTGACGGCGACGGCGGACGCGGCGGCGGCGGCGGCGGCGGCCGCAGCCGCAGCGGCCGCGGCGGCGACGGCGCCCGTGTGCCCAGCGCCGAGTCCCACGCAACCGGCCGGCGGCCGACGCAACCGCCTCACGGCGGCGTGGGCGCGGTATCGTTGTCACCCGCGCGGGCTCCTGTGGGGCCCCTGGAGGGTCTTGGTGGGGCTCTTGCGGGCCCTGTGGGGCTGTGCCAAGGCCCCTGTGCGGCCCTGTTGCAAATCTGGGGGTCCGCAGAGGCCCACCAAAGCCGCACCAATGGGAGCGGCTGGTGTGGGCCAACGCGGACGCCCCCCCGGCCGCCGCGAGCGCGCCGCGCGCCGAGCGGGCGACGCCCCCCCCCCTCCCCACTGCCCCGCCAACCCCCGCCCCGTCATGCTGCCGAGCCCCACCGCCGCCGCCGCCGGCCGCGCGGCGGCCAGCCCGACCGCCACCACCGTTCGCGGCAGCGCGGCTGTCGTGTCGGCCTCCCCCACCCCGTCGACGAGCAGCCACCTGCTCGCGGCGGCCACGTGGGGTCGTACAGTCCGTCGCCAGGGACAGTCGCCACTCCCGTGATGGTTGGCGGCACGAGCGCGGCGGCGGCGGCAGGCGCCCCGCCAGACGCGGTCGTGGCATTGGCGGCGGCGGCGGTGCCCGATCAAGGGCCACCAACGGCCACGTACAGGGTGTCTCCAATGGCCATGGTGCCGGCCGGTACGAGCGCCGCGCAGGACCCCACCGGCACCAAAGGCCCCGGCGTCAGCCGAAGGGTGCGTGCCCCCCCCCCACCGCCGGGCGTGGGGGTCAAGGCCACAAAGACCACGCCCCGCGCGGTCGGGTCGGCGTGGGACCACCTCAGCAGCGGCGACGTCGACGCCACCCCCCCCGCCGACACGACGGCGTGCACGTCCCCACGCCCCACGTCGGCCAACCGCACTACCCCGTGGCCGAAGACCGTGACGGTGGCGTCGGCCGGGAAGCTGCGGCCTCCCCGCCCGCCTCCGCCGTCAGCACCGCCGTCGGCACGCCCGACGTGGCACACGGCCGTGGCGGGCGGCCGTCGGGGGTGGGCGCCTACAGGGAGCGGCACAGTGGGTCCCCCCCGCCCTGCCGCCCCGAGCCGCCCGCCACGTAGACGGCCGCGTCACCGCACGCGGCCGTGCCGCTGCCGGCGCGTGTGGCGGGCAACGGGGGGAGCGTCGACAACGTCGATGACGCGCGGCGGGAGTCCCAGGTGAGCGTGTAAGTGGCTGCAAGTAAGTAAGTATCAGTTCATGGAAGTAAGGTTGCTTGCATTTGTGACTCAATCGGAAGGCTTACTTCCTTACTTCTTCGGTTGCAATTTCGAAGGCACAGCGCTATCTGAGAAGAGAGCGCGCTCTCTCGACGACCACAGCGCACGCTCTCCCGCCGACCAGAGCACGCACATTCCCTGCGGCCACGGCGCGCGCGCCCGTTTTATACGCGGGTCTTGGTTCCTTTTTGGGCGCCCTACCAGTGCGCACCCGTGTGGCCAGCGGTTAACGCGGACGTTGATCTGGTGTCGTTGCGTGTCGCGCATCCGCTGGGGGGCAGCAGCAGGGAAACGAGCGAGAGCCAGCTCGCTGGACTCATTGGTTCGAGGTGCGGTGTGCTTGCTGTCAAGGAGCGGGAGGAAGAGGTGCGATCCCGACGACGGCGGGGGGGGCATGTTCGGTTCAAGGCGCGGGGGGCATGGCGTCGGGGGGGGCCGGTGGCGTTAGTACTGTGCCTACGGGTGCATAGCTGCCGGCAGGCAGTGTGGCCCGCCTGAAATGTGCGGCCAATGGACCTGATGCCTCCCTCCTCCAACTCCCGGTGCTGGAAGTCGGCCCACGCCGCTCCAAGCGCACGCTCAAGGCGGAGAAGGTCATCGAGTCTCTCTTCGTGCCGTCTTACCCGCAGACATCTAACTCGCTCACACTTGGTGTGCTCACCATGGCGCCGGTCCTCTCGGTGGAGAAGGGATTGAGCCCCAAGATCTTCGTAGCCTACAAGTCAACTGGCGGGCAGAGCCGCAAGCTCACCAACCAGCTCTCGCCTCACTTTGGTTTTTGCACCTACGAGTGGGCAGAGTACCCTTGCTCTGGCGTAGACGCTTTCCTCAACGTCCCGCGCGCTGTAGTGGAGCGGCCGCACACTACCCTTGAGCCGGGGGACGCCGACCAGTTTGCTGTTTACGAGAAGCCGTTCGCGAGTGAAAACTGCGAGGCGCCAGACGCGGACACGGCGCAGCAGGCGCTGGCCCGAGAGTGGGACAAGTACACGTCGGTCTTCGTCCCTTTCATCCACAGGGCGTGCCCTAACGTCATCTGCTCCGGCCTCTCCACTCCCCCCAAAGGCCAGGTTGTCACCATCCGGTCGTCTGGCAGGAAGTTCTTGGGGTGTGCCGGCTACTCGCCGACTAACCGCATGGGGCAAAAGAACGCATCCATCACAATCATCCACGACCTGACGAACATTGAGACATGGATTGGCGAGGGGAGGTACGTATTTGTGTGCTCGGTTTGCGTTTCTCGTCACGGGCATGACTACGAACTCTCTGTGCCGCACGGGATTCTGATATTCTTATACTTTCAGAGGAGTTTCTATTATGCGCGTGACGTCTGTTCCCTTTTGAACGTTACAAACAGGTGACAAGCATTCCTGCAGGTGTCAGTACCAATCAGCCGTACATGACCGTCCGCGTGGCAGGCTCTCGCTTCAGGTGCATGGCCCACGCGGGGGAGGCGCTGGCGCTCTCGTGCCGCTCCAAGTGCAGCAACGTGCTCTACATAGGCACCCCCCTGCTGGATGACGGCGCCCGAGACTTGCAGGGAAGCTTCCTCATCCTTTCGGTTGGCGCCCACACGCACCCTCCCCCACCCATCACCACCTCCACCCGTGGTCTTCTTCTCACGGCCGCAGATTTGAGGGAACACCACCACTTTTCCCTCGCGGCCGAGGAGGAGGACGTCCGCGATAAGCTGGCCGATGAGTACGGCCGGGTGGCTGTCGCAGTGCAACAAACGGCGTTGCGGTATGCTCGCCGGCAGGCGGCTGCGGAGCGGAATCCCTGGGGACAAGGGCGCGACGCAGCGCTCCGAATGGTTGCGCGGGCGGTGACGGCGAGGGATCCTTACTTTAGGGCCTCTGTCGTGTCAGCGGAGATGGGCTACATCTTCCCCGCCTTCTTTGAGAGCAACGTGCGGCGGGTGGTGAACGGCGTGCTCGCCCTCGAAACGGATGAATACTACAATGCCATCGAGTCGGCGGGGCTTGCACGAGACGGCGACTTTTTCGTGCTGGCCATCACCGCGACGATCAACAACAAGGGTATGACGCCCGCCCGCTTCTTCATCCAGCGGGCCACGCGGCGGGTAGCGCGCACGTGCTACAAACTTTTCTTCCACGAGGTGCTGAAAATGAACACCAATTGGGCGCCATGGCACGTGCTTGTGGCGCGAAAGCTGCCGGTCGTCGCCTCGAGCCTTGACGGCCCCCCGGCGGCGGCGGTCGTCCGCCAAGCCACGGAGTTGGTGCAAATGATGAACCAGGGAGTCCTTGTCGGCGTCACCCTGGACTTCTCCGCCTCCTTGGCGGGGGGTATTTGTGACGCCCTCGAGGACTCGAGCAGGCCTCACCAAGAGTATTTCGGCAAGGGTATCACGCGAGTATAATTTTCGGGTATATACTCGTACCCGTGGAATATTTCGACGCTTCGTCCATACTCATACTCGACCAATGGGACGTCCCCAGATACTCGCGACATCGGATCACCATGGGTATCCATGAGTACTACCCGTATTCTCGATTTTGGAGAAGTCGATACCCTCGGAAGCATCCTGCGGTGCGGCGCCCTGACCACATCAGCCGCCTGACAACAAAATACGTCCCGAAGACACAAGTTAACTGCACATTCCGGATTTTAATTCCAGAAAAAAGGTATACGCATACCCGCGCGGAGAATAAATATGGATACCGACAGCCCAGAATTTCAAGGGTATATACCCTGGATACCCACTCCGCCCGGTTTGGGAGATACTCATACTCGGACGTCTGAAAGTCTGTCGCACTGTCAGCCAATACTCAGTGGCTGGATCCGAGCCGAATACCGTACTCGTGGCCAAAACTGATACCCTTGGTGAGTCCTGGTCCACACCGACGGTGACCATTTTACATCTGGCCTGGAGAAGAAGGCAGCTGGCCACGGCACTGACGACCCGCCGATGCGGATGTCCGCCACCGGCTCGAGCAGTTTTCTGTGTGACGGCAGTTGGCGGCAGCTGCCTTCTACCCGACATTCACGGCGTGGCCCGAAGCGCCGCGCGCCCGCCTCACCCCGCGCGCCTCCAGACGTGACCAGGAACGACGGCGCTTCTTGTTGCAGTCAGTTGCAGTCCAAGCAAGATGGAACCGCCGACCGTTCAAGCTGGTGCCAAGGACGGGTCTCCTGCTTCCCAAGCCGTTGCCTCCCAGGAGGGACCAGCCGACGGTGCGATCGGCGATGTGGCAAAGACAACCGCCAGCCTCGTCTACTTTGACGTGGTTGGAAGCCCTGACGGCTCCCCGCGACGTTTGTCTGCTCCCCGAGCGCTCCTCGTCTCCCATCTCCCGGTTCTCGCTGGTCTCCTTGACGCTGACCCGGCCGTGGAGTTCCCCACTGTCGACGAGCAGCCGGCGGCCATGACGCGGCTGCTGTGGCTGGCCGAGACGCTGCCTGTCAACAATCCCGCCGGGGCGGCCACGAGCGACGCCTTCATCGCGCCTGTCGACTGGACGATGACGCTGCCAGTGGCGGTGCGCATGGGCGCCTGTGCAGTCGTCGCCGCGATTGTTGGTCGCGTGCGGCACGCGCCAACGTTGGAAGGCGTGGTGGCGGTGGATCGGTGGGTGGACGACGGGTCAGGCGGCTCGGGTGGTGCAGGTTTCGACTGGTCGTGGGAAGTGACTAAGCTGCTGGGGACTGCCATGCTGCGCTGCTCCTGGGACGATCCGGAGATGGAGTACACCAAGTTTCGAAAGAACGGCACGATGCGCTATCACCATGGCCATAGGGGGGGCTGCGGCGGCAGCAACATTGCGCGCAAACACCTCCACAAGCTCGACTGGTCTGTGCTGAACGGTGTTCCGAAGCGTTGCCGCACCCTCACGGCGCTGCTCAAGACTGCGTGGATGGAGGGTGTGTGTGGCTTGATGCATGGAACGTTGTGAGTTTGGCCTTCTGCAGGTCAGGATGGGACTGAAGAGGGCAGTGGGCAGCTCACGATGTAGTAGACTCTGGTCGAAGAAATGGGCCACAAGCCAAACCAACCAGGTTCGACGTACTGTAATCCGTGAGAGCGTTTTTCTGTGAACGTCAAACACCAACAAATCAATTTGCATGACGCGCGGCTTACGAATTGGACAGTCGGCTCTACTGTACAGTCTTTCTCCATTGCTGTGACATCCTTTCTTGGGCACGGTGCCAAGTAACGAATGCAGATCGACCGGCCTCTACGGTGCGATCAAGGCCGACTCCCGTCTGCGATCGTCCGCCACGTAGGCAAATTGGGTGCCACGTAGGCAGAATACGATCGCCACAAAGGGTGCCCAGCAGTGGAGAAAGACTGTACCTGTTTTAAGGGCCCGAGTGCCATGCACCACCAAGCTTCCCGGATAAATCGCCGATTCTCAGCCTATCGTTAGTACACGGTCTACTAACGATAGGCTGTCGTCGCTCGGGCAGAGTGATTCTCAGCCGTCCACACTAACGATTCGACCTCGCAGTGCCACGTGCAAGCGATGCCAGCCGTACATCATCCGTCACGAAAGTCGCATGAAAGATGCTCATGTCTTTTCGAACCGACATCCGGCCGCCCCCCCCCTCTGCTGCACGGGATCGCATGTCTCGGCATTTTATCGCTTGTTTTTATACTTTTCAAACAAGGCGTCTACTCTTGCTGTGTTCCGGGAGGAATATTCAGACCGTCTCAGTTAATAATGGATAACGATGTTGCCGTCGACTGGCCTTGATGGTTCGTGTCGCTCTCAGCCTTTTGCAACGAGGGGCAGTGCGGGGTCAACAGAGTCCCTCATGAAGAAGCCTCGTGGTCACCACCCAACCATGCACTAAGGCCCAGACGACCTCTGCCCCTCAGCCGTCTCGTGCTCATCTCGTTTTGAAGGCATCGACTGCTGACCCCTGGTGTCCTTGCTAACAGTGGCACGAGGTGGAGACAGTCGTCTTCAGCACACAGTGCACTCGTGTTTTTTCAAACCGGACGGCGCACGTTGTTTCTGCATGACCACCCCCCCCCTTCAACCTCGCCCGCTCTGGTAGTGGCGTCTTCGTTTCTCTTTGCATCATCGACCTGACGAAACGATCAGTGCCGGCACTCGTGTCAGATTCACCAGCTGCTGAATGAGCGAACATTAACGCGCCAGCCCCAACTTAAACAAGAGAAAAAATGTGCTCATATTTGGCAAAGATGTCACAGAGGGGCTACTCTGAGAGTTTCGTACTTCTTGTTCAGGATTTGTTATCACAAAGGAGTGGTGGTCGGCTCTGCTGTGGGCGCGTCCCCGCCGCCGGCGCTGGCCGTCTTGGCGGGGGCGCGACAGAGCGCACGGCGGTGGGCGCGTCCCCACCGCTGGCGTTGGCGCCGGCGCCGGCGCTGTCCGTGTGTTTCGGCGGGACGGGGGCGGAGCGCGCGGCGGCGGGCACGTTTCCATCGCCGGCGTTGGCGGCGGCGGCGGCAGCGTGGGCCGTGGTGGTCGGCGGGCGGGTGACGGAGCGCGCGGCGGTGGGCGCGTCCCCGCTGTCGGCGTTGGCGGTCGCCTGACGATCCCCCCCACCCCGCCCATCCGCCAAACAATCCCCCACCGTCGACCACGGTGGCGCGCGGCCCACCCGCTCGTTGACCGGACGCACCCCCCCCCCTGTCGTCACGAGCGCCGACGCGGCCGTGACCGTACCCCCCGGCGCTGCCGCGTAGGGCACCATCGGGGCGGGCGGCGCGCCGCCCGCGCCGTCGGCGTGACGGCGGCGGCGGTGGCAGCGCCGGCACAGCGGCAATGTGGCGTGGGGTGGGGGGGGGGTTACGCTTGCGTCCCCGCGGGGGGGCACCGTGAGGCGGGGGGTGCCGAACCGTCGCCTCGGCGTCGGCCAGCACCGCTGCCGCCGCCGCCACGGCGGCGGCGGCTTCGTTGGGGGCGGCGGCGGCGGCCACGTCGGGGGAGGCGGGGGCGCCGCTTACACCGCTGGCGCCGTGGGGGCGGGTGGGGGGGGGGGCGTGCGATCGGCGGCAGCAGCGACGGCGGCAGCGGCGGTGGCGGCGGCGACGATGGCGACCGCCTCGTCGGCGGCCGCGACGACTGCTGCCGCGGCTGTCGTCGCCGGCGCCGCCCCGTTTGCGCTGGCCGCCGAGTCTGTCGGCGCGTCGGCCGCCGCCGGCGCCTGTGCGGTGGCCCGTGGTGGCCGCTGCCCGGCGGTGGGCGCGCGGCGCCGGCGCAGACCGGCGCCGGCGCCGGCGCGTCGTCGCCGACCGGCGCCGGTGCCGACTCGTCGGTGGCGGCGGTAGGGGTGGGGGCGAGAGCGGGGGTGCGGGGAGCCGCCACCGCCATGGCGGAGGGCGCCTGAACGCGTAGGAAGTATGGGGGGGGGGGGTAAACCCGCCTGCGCCGACCACCGCCGCCGCCGCCGCCACCCTGTGCGGGGCGGAGGGGGAGGTGAGCGGGGGGAGGGGGACAGGCGCGGCACGACTGTGCCACCGCAACGCCGAGTGCCGGCGGCGGGCGCGTCTGGGGTGCCCCTGCGCCGCGCCGTGTGGCGCGACGCGCGGCGCCCCCGCAACAGCCCCGCGACGCCCGCGGTCGCGGTGGGGGGCCGCGCGGCGCCGCCGCCGCGCCGTGCGCGCGCGCCGCGCAGCGCCGCGCCTCGCCCCGCGGCGGCGGCGCGGGTCAGTGCCCGCGTGCCCCGCCGGCGCCGCATGTGGCCACCCGTTTGGCTGCGCGCGGCTCTTCTTGTACGCGCCATTGCACTGCGCCGGGCTCATTCAAGACGGTACATAGCGTCCCCGCCGCCAGCCGTTGGCGGCGTGCGACGTCACGCTGAACGGTATTGATCTCAATATTCTCTGGTCATTGCAAGTCTATAACTACTTTCTCTTTTTACAACTCACTGTTTTTCTCTTTTTCGTGGTAGCCCCCCATGTTCTAAAGTTTTACTAGCGGCACCGACGACTAAGCCGCTTTGATGAAGCGACGCGACTGACGGCCGAGGACCAGAACTCAAAT
>ENA-ORXR01003908-ORXR01003908.1-marine-metagenome-genome-assembly--contig:-NODE-3908-length-12924-cov-79.655250_pt1 | contig 12924 bp, 6 predicted proteins | sample MGYA00237866_ERZ511479 | MGnify/ENA metagenome assembly ERZ511479 | reverse complement strand
AAAAAATCGTTGCATAGCCATAGCTACGGAACTATTTTTTGTGTTTTTTAGAAGGGAAAAGAACAAGCATAATGGGGTAAGTTATTTATTTTCTTTCACTTATTTAAAAATCAGACCATAATATGAAAAACTTATACTTAGCTATACTCTTAATATTGGGCTTCCAAGCCTTATTATCAGCGCAAGTTGACTGTGCGGCAGACGAGTATAAAATCATCGTTAACTTCACTCCCGACAACTACGGCAACGAAACTTACTGGGAAATCGTAGACAATGACACCAATGTCAGCTACTATATGGTCAACTGGGGAACTTATCCCAACTTTATCGACACCACCTACGTACATGAGTTCTGCATTCCGCAAGATGCTTGTGTCAGCTTTAATATCCGAGATTCCTACGGCGATGGCATCTGCTGCGATAACGGAGAAGGTCAATATCAAATCATCTTTGATGGCAATGTCATAGCCACAGGCGCCGACTTTGCCAACTCAGAAACCATCTCATTCAACTGCTTGCCCGGAACAGTCTGCACCGCTGCCATTCCAGTCTCAGAAGGCGATTACACCACAGGCGCAGCCGACTACTGGTACGTTTTTGAACCAACTACATCCGGCATATACAACATCTCTACCTGCGACCTAAACAATTGCAACACCAAGATATGGATATACGACAACTGCGCTGTCACCCCAAACGAAAGCAATACCGGAACCCTTTACTACAACGACAACAACCCCGAATGTGGCGCAGCAGCCTTTATTCAAATCCCGATGGGACCACCTACCACCTACTACATCCGAATCGGCGACACTGCTAATGATTGCGAAAACATCGGCATCATCGACTGGTCACTCACATACATTGGTCCCGTCATAGGATGCACCGACCCCGAAGCCTGCAACTTCGCCCCACTCGCTACCGAAGACGACGGATCATGTTTCTATACCGGTGACGAAGAGTGTCCGGGTCCCGATCTAACACTCCTCGAAAGTGTACTCCAAAACACCCTAAAAATCAGCGTTATTGACAATGCAGATGGCTGCCTCATCGGCGAAGGATGCGTCAGTGGATACGGTCAGCGCGACCTCATTCGCTTTACCACCCATATCAAAAACATCGGCGAAATCGACTACTACATCGGCGAACCCGATAGCATCGGAGGGCAATTTACTTACGACAATTGCCATAACCACATGCACTACGACGGCTACGCCGAATATATTTTATACGATGAAAATAGCATAGAAACACCAGTAGGGTTCAAAAACGGATTCTGCGTCATCGACCTCGAATGTAATGACGGCGGTCAAGCCCAATACGGCTGCAACAACATGGGTATCTCTGCACAATGCGGCGACATCTACGACGCCAACCTCCAATGCCAATGGATAGACATCACCGACATCGAAGACGGTACATACACCTTCGTAGCCCGCGTCAACTGGGACAACGCACCCGACCTACTCGGACGCTACGAAACCAACTTTAACAACAACTGGGCACAAGCCTGCATCCGAATATACACCGAACCCGACAGCACGCGAGACTTTGAACTCAAAGAAACCTGCGAACCCTTCGTCGATTGTGCCGGAGAAGTATACGGCTCTGCCCAACCCGATTGTACAGGCATCTGCAACGGTGGCATCTTCATGGGCGACATCAACGCTGACGGCGTACAAACAATGGAAGACGCATACAACTACATCATCCAAATACTCGGCAACGACATCTCCCCCACCTCCTGCAACGACCTCAATGCCGACAACCAAATCAACGTATACGACGCCGCACTACTTGCCAGTTGCCTCAACTTTGGCGCAGCACACGTACACCCCGAAACCAACGCACACGACCACTGTGACTTCCCAATGGGACTCACCAACCCCAACGACCTTGTTACACTCGAAATCAAGGGCGTCAACTCCACAGAAAAATACATCGACATAGACGTTACCAACCCTGACAATGCCATCAATGCCTACCAATTCACGATGAGTGGCGTAGAAATAATGAGCATTCAAAACATGGCAGCCTCCACGATGTATCCCATCACGCCTAGCACCCATCCAGGTGGCAACACGGTCATCGGAATCTCTTACCAAGACTCCCTAATCATCAAATCCCCGATAGCACAACCACTTTGTCGTATTCATTACAGCCAAATCACCAACGACGAAATCTGTATCGCATCCATTACATCAATCGTCAATCAGGACTACGAGCAAACCACAACAGCCATAGGCGGTACTTGCAGCGAAGTAGTTGGAGTTGCCAACCCACTCACGGCTATTGAGGCGAACATCACACCCAACCCGACCAAAGGCGATGCCATACTCACTTATCCAAATACCACCAACGAAACATTTACACTAAAAATCACAGACGCCACGGGCAGATTAATTCGTACACACGAAAACCTAAGCGGCACACAACACACCATCAACCATAGCGACCTCACCGCAGGAGTTTACCTCTACCACCTCCAAAGCGATACCAAAACCGCTACGGGCAAATTGGTCGTTCAATAGGTAATTTGGGAATTAGGTGACTGGGGAATTAGGTAATTTGTAAATTGAGCTAAGTAGTCAGTCAAGTATAATTTGTTATTTACCAGAAAGGTAAACATTTAAATATAAATTATTAGCAATAAATATATTACCTAAGTATCCAGTTTCCTAATTTTCGGTAGTGTTCGACTAAAGTATGTTAAACCTAATACGAGAGTCGCAAGGCGAATTACGCTGTCAAAAGTGAATATTTTGGTCATTAGACTTTTACAAAATATTCGCCTTGCGACTATTACATACTTTACTCGAATACCACCAACATTTAAGCATTATCGCATTTAAGGGAAGACGAAAGCATAATTCGCTATTTATCAGCATAATAAAAATTGTAATAAAGTTAATTTAAAATAAAATGCAAATCAACGTAAATTATTGATAATGAGCAATTTACCTAATTACCCAGTTCCCTAATTACCCAATGTCCAAAGTCCAGCTCCTAAGGAACGACGCAAAAATAAATTCAGATTTTGACTTATTCTTTAGTATCAGTCGGGGTCGGGCTATCCGGCACGCTCTCCTCTCGGCTATGCCGAGATTCGTTCAGACAACACCTCCTATCCCTTACGCTTGTCCCGACGCATGACGAGGCAAAAAACAAGTAAGGGAAGACGAAAAAAATTTGTCTAATTCCCCGGTTACTGAATTGCCTAAAAAAATGCGTAATTTTTTATTTAGAATATTTTTTTGAAAACCATTAACAATTCCGTATCATTAGCTCAACTTTATTGCAAAAAAAAGGTTAAATCTATACGAGAATGCTATTTTTCAAGTCATTTTTTTCAAAATTTTTCAAAAAGAAAACCTCAATAAGTAAACTTGCTATGATTAATCTAATATTATTTGGACCTCCGGGAAGCGGAAAAGGAACACAAGCAGCCAAATTGGTAGAAAAATATAATTTACTCCACATCTCTACAGGCGATTTATTTCGCAGCGAAATTGGTAATAAAACAGCACTTGGCTTAAAAGCCAAAAGCTACATCAAAAAAGGCGCACTCGTCCCCGATGAGGTGACAATTGGTATGCTCAAAAAGAAAGTTGAAGCAAACCCCGATGTCAAAGGCTATATTTTTGATGGTTTTCCACGCACTATACCACAAGCAGAAGCACTAGATGCTATGCTAATGGCTAATTCACAAGAGATTACATCACTCGTAGCACTCAATGTAGATGATGAAGAAATCGTTACGCGACTACTTCATCGTGCCAAAACATCAGGGCGCAGCGACGATGCCGATGAAAGCATCATTCGCAATCGCCTTAAGGTCTATAAAGAAACCACCGCAATCGTTGCCGGACATTATGACAAAAAAGATAAAACACGAACTGTCAATGGTGTAGGAACTGTCGAAGAAGTATTTCAACGATTGACCGAGGTTATTGACGGTGCATTGGTTGCTTGATAGTTGCCCGTAACACAGACATTCTTGTCTGTGCTTCGTCGCATTCTTAAAATATTTTATGTTCTTTTTAAAAAAAAATAATTGCATTGGTAGCTGGTTTATTTTACTGGCGGCTATCAATGCTTTTTTTATCAATACAACAGCCGCACAATGCAGGTACAGCCCAAAAACTAAGCAAACCCAAACACGTTCACAAATGCTTGTTGGTGGCTATGGTGTTTCGGAAACACTCTCCGTAGAAGCTCGCAAATCGGATGATACAATTTCGCTCGACCTACATTTTGAAACGACCGAAGCTGCTTTTTCAATACAAAAAGACGCGACACTCACACTTCTATTGGTGAACGGGGAAACGGTAGTTTTGCGCGCTTATGAAATGCTGCATTCGGATGCGTATATGACGTGCTGTGATAAGGTATGGCTAATGGAAGTCGCCTATTTAATTCCGAAAGAAGACTATACGTTACTTGCCGAAAATAGTATTAGCAAAATTCATCTTGAATTGGATAATCGACTAAAAGCATTTGATTTGAAACCTAAGAAACGAGGGAAAATTAGTCGTTTGATACGATGCTTTGTAAGTTCTCAGTGAATGAATGAATGAATGAATGAATGAATGAATGAATGAATGAATGAATTTTGAATGAATGAATCATTTTTATTAAAGCTCCTTTTTTGATGTTTGTTCCAATCAAAAATCACAAAATCCCTTAATTTGATTCACTCATTCACTCATTGAGAATTTACAAAAAAATACTTAAAGACCCATAATTCGTTGAAAGCGAATTGTTTATTAAACTCAAACTTCTCTACTTCGATACTCTCGACGAAATACCGTTATTTGCTTGCCAAAGTATTTTATCTTCTCCTGTTATATCGCCATCCATATTGAAATCGGTGGGCAAATATTGTCCAAATATTCCATTATCGATAGTCCATTCTGATTTATCTGTACCATTAATATCATAACTTATAATATCGCTTGTTTGTGAGCCATCGGCGGCATACATCATCCAAGTATTTGCGTCTGTTTGCTTTTGACCAAAGCTGGTTGGGTCGCGATATGAATCTGCAATGCGGAAGTCATGCACCAAGGCACGTCCTGAAATAGCGACCATATTTGACGACATGATACCAATGTGATTGCGATGTTCGACAAGGATATAGAGGGGCGATGGCGCACTGGTGGTCAGTACGCAATCTTCGACAAATTGTACTGTTCCATCTTCTAAAAGTAGTGCTGCTGTCGCTTTTATTTCGGTCGCTTTTGTGGTGCCTGTACGGAAGGATACGAGTACCCAATCTACCATATCGGGTTTATAATCAGCATCGGTAAAAGCTGCGCCTTCAGTTCCCGAATAATTCCAGGGAGCTGCCGTGTAGGGCTGTCCTGTTTGTGTGGAGGCACTCTGTCCGGGGAGTATTTTTCGGAGTGTATTGAGGTCTGTACGCATGTTTGCTCCATTGTCGTACGCGCCTTCGAGCCAGAGATATAATTCAATATCCAGACAAGTTGGTATTATATTGATATGCACCATGCCTTCAGAGCAGGCTTGTGGTGTACCATCGTCGCAGACGCGATAAGTAAATGAATCAAGACCGCTGAAACCGGCATTGGGGAAGTAAAAATACGTCCCATCATTTTGCAATATCACATCGCCATTTTGAGGAAATACGATAGGAGTTGTCGTTTGGGTCAATAAATCGCCTTCGATGTCGCTGTCATTTGTCAATAAATTTCCGGTGGCTACGCTATCGTTGGTTATTGCGATGCTGTCTATTCCGATAATCGGTGCATCATTGATGTATACGACGTTGATGGTTACATCAGCAGTAGTGCAAAAGATAGGTTGACCGTCATTACAGATTTGATAGGTAAAATTGTCTGTACCCGAAAATTCGGGATTGGGTATATACGAGAAATCGCCATTTGCATTGAGAATCAAACTACCATTGGAAACATCATTCAGCGGCATAATATCTACTATCAAATTATTTCCGTAAGGGTCGCTATCATTATTCAAAACATTGTCTAATAATACATCGTCTTCATCTATTTGATAAAAATCAGAAGTAGCATCCGGTGGCGCACTACATATTTCTACGTTTACATTTTGCTGAATGGTGTCGGCACAATGCTGGTATTCGATGACCAGTTCTACGGTGAATGTACCTGTGTTATTCCAATAGGTTGAGGCATCGGAATCGATGAATAAAGCCGGATTTCCTTGCTGAAATGACCATTTATAAGTAGTGTTTGGAACGTTTATATTTGGGAAAAATGGAACCGGTGTCAAATAGCAGACTGTAGCCGGAACAACGATGCCATTGGTCGGGCAAGCCTGTTGTTTGACTGCCAATGTAAACCAATCGTCGTCCTCAAATTCGACACCATTGAACGTGATAGTATCGCCGCTTATTTCAGCTCCTTGAAAGTGTGTACGGGCATTTGAAAAATCGCCGTCATCGCTATCAATGAGTATAGCAAAATCATTCAAATTACTTATATCCAAGCCCAATCCGGTGGTGACGAAACTTACGTTGACTTTGCCAACATCGCCCGTTTCGGTGATGCGCCATATACGTTCAAGGCGTTCGATTGTAGTGCTTGGCACTTGGGCTGTTGTTGTTATTGTAGGGGTTCCGTCATGCCCCCACACGAGGTAGTTTCCTTGATTTAAGCCATTGGTCGTTTCCATTGCTACGATAGCTCCTGTTTCTACATTCATAGACCCGCGTTGGAGTAGACATTGAGTTAAACTCGTACCAATTCCCGCGATATTATTAGGATAATTGTCATGTCGAAAAAACAAATGATTGCCTACGGGAATAGTAATTCCATATTTTATCGCAAGGTAAGATTCTACGGCATGTCGCTCATCTTCGGTCAGTATTTTATTATAAATAATTAGCTCCGCCAAATCGCCTTTCCAGTGATTAGAAGTTTCATTATCGCCGCCATTTCCGTCAAATTCCTGTCCCAAGGAAGCGCGGTCTGCACCCGAACTATTCATATTGGTCGTCCATGGTACAGCTTTCGTACTGTTGATGTAGCCCTCTGCCCGAATATCTGGCGTGATATTGCAGGATATAATAGTTTTTTTATTTAAATAATTGTCGGAAGAAAGAGATGCTACATCGTCATCGTACATGAGTTCTCCGATTGGTCTATGTCCAAATTTGATACGATTATCTCCTGCAAAATTCGTGGATAGATAGTAACCGTTGTCGGTATCTGCTTTAGGCGCGATGACCGCAAAAAATGTAGTTTCGCCCGAAAGTACACCTGCAAGATTATTGATTTTCATCCAATCATCAATGCCATCAAATCTCGCCCCTGGATGTCCATTAATTATATTTTCATAAAAAGTTGGAGCATCAAAAAAAAAGGATTGTGAAGCATCATTTCCCATTACACTTTGGTCTTTCCATTCCGTAACGGGATTGCCATCAGAGGCAGGTGAACTTAAAAATTTGACACCTGTTCCCGCCATCAGCCAGAGTTTTAGATTGATAAATGGCTCGCCCGGTGCGCATACAATTTCGTTGCTACTACCGGGCGTCCTTACACCTTGTAGTGCCATCCAATTCACAGGGTTTGCATTGTCTGAAATGGGATTGATAACGGAAAGCGAAGCACCAAAACCATCTGCGCCTGTGGGCCAGGGGCTACTATCGGCATAGGCTACCGAATCTATCAAACAAGAAGCCGCAGAGTATAAAAACAACCTATCTTTATCGTCATTTAATTCAAGTGCAGGCACAGATATAAAATTGCTGATCGCAGGAAAACGACTGCTAAAAAGTGTGACATCTTTTACGAGTAATAAAAATCCATTCGGCGCGATAATAGTCCCCTGCGGAATCGTATAGGCATTGTTTTGATAATGCAATTTCCAACCCGAAATATTTCCTATAAATGAGGACATATTATACAATTCCAACCAATCGCCCGAATTGTCGAAGGTGTTTGGGTTGTAATTAATTTCGTTGATGATGATTTCCGCTAATCCTGCTGTGCAGGGGTCATCAATATTATTTGGGGCGGCAGGTGTACCATTTGGCGCATTGCCTTGTGTAGAAGGCACCCAGCTACCGGCAAGGTCATTATTGTATGTAGGCGAGATGAGGGATAAGGTCGGACCGGCCTGATTGGGTTCAGTGACCCAGGGCGGCGTGCTATCATAATCTACTACATCTATAAGGCAGCGATGTTCATCGAAAAGTCCAACGATTTCTCCATTGCTATTCATCCCCAGACCGAGGTTTCCCGAATAATCCGTTACGGAAGGAAATACATTTTGAAAAGTCAGCGCATTTCTGACGAGGACATGAAATCCGCCTGCCGGAATAGTTATTTCATCGGGTACTGTATAAAAATTATTATTATCATGAAATTCCCAACCGGAAATATCAATATCATTGGCTGTCGTATTATGCAATTCTACCCAATCATCAGCAAAAGGCGAAATGGGTGATTTATAATTTATTTCATTGATAATGACTGAATTAGCAATATTGCAGGTATTAAATGAATTGAGACTTCCGGGCGTACCGCCATAATTGCCAGATGCCGACCAATTCATTCCCTCTGCATTGTCGAGCGTCGGCGAAAGTAGCGATAAGGTCGGTCCTTGACCAGCAGAAGTACTGGGCCAGGCACCGCCTACGCCATAATTTAGCCCATCTATGGGGCAGCCAGATTGGTCGAGTAGAGCAATCATATCGCCTGTACTACCAAAACCTAATCCGGTAGGTCCGACTACGTTGACGTCTGGATGTGCGGCTTTGAAGAGCGTTGTATCTTTTGCAAAAACCAAGTATTCGCCAGCGGCGATTATCGTACCTGTGGGGATAACGTAGGTAGAATCCGAATCCACGATTGACCAGCCACTAAGGTCATAAGAAAGCGACGAATTATTATACAATTCTACCCAATCATTGGCATTAAGTGCCAAAAATTCTTCGGTGTATTTGTAATTAATTTCATTGATAAGCACCTCAAAAGTAGAAATTGAGCATTGAAGGGTATTTTCAGCACGTGGCGTACCGCACTCGTTTTGCGAATGCAACCAACTGACTGATAGAGCATTATCAAAATTAGGATTGATTAATTCGAGTGAATATCCATATCCGTCAGCCAGTGTATCCCAAGTCATTACATCATTATACAGTACGCTATCAATAAGATTGTCAAAGGGGTCGGATAATTTGATGTATTCGCCATCATTACTCAGTTTTCCGGCATAATCACCATCAGGGTTGAAGCCATATTTCTCAAAGAAAGCAGTACTATCACGAGCGATCACCAGAAAGCCATCGGGCGTGATGTAAGCATTTTTATCAAACCTAAAACGAACACCTGCGGTAAATTTTACATCGGAAAGATAAATAGTATCTGTACCCGTATTTTTTATTTCGATAAATTCGTGATTTTCTCCATCATTTTCCAATAATGAATCTGCGGGGTGATAGTGTATTTCATTAATCACAAGTGGTGAATAATCTTGCGGAAAGTAAAATAGAACGGGGCAGGCTGCACTCCATTCTGAATTGAGTAATACCCGTGCGCACACCTCAACCACGTTATCGGGCAGTACAAAGGGCGCAGTATACTGTTGTGCCGAAGCCGATACGCCGCCGCCCGAAGCACGAGGGTCTGCACCATCGGTGGTATAGTAAACCGTACCTTGATTATTGGGGTTGAGTAAGGTCAGTTGGAAGCCCGGAAAAACGGCTCCGCCAAACTGATTATAAACGGGTGGGTCGAAATTGGGATAGTATTCCTCCTCAATCAATTCATTGAGTACAAAACTGCTTCGATTCGGAAAGTAATCATTCAAATACCAATCAACGTTATTGAGCCAGTCGGCTTGGCTATCGCCCCAACGCGCAGTTTCCGCAATGACGCCTTTACGCATTTCAGTGACGCGGTATTGGAATCGTTCTAAGGTTTTTTGAGTGGTCAATGCGCCATCTCGAAAAAAGTGTTTATAAATCCTATCGCGCATAATTATTTCAAAATCAGGATTTTGCATAACTATCGAAATATTAAATCCGGCACTAAACGTGAGTTGTGGGTCGTCCGTAGCATTGAGCAATGTGCGGTCTAAATCCCAGGGGAAAAATTGAAACTTTTCGCCTGCGGTGCGCTTTCGAGCCATACACCAGTTGTTTTGAGGCCAATCTGTATTGCCTTGATACCAAGAAAGGAGATGATAATCCATGTAGTTTTCTATATCTACATCTTCTGCAAAACCTACGAAATCATTGTCGGCTAATTTGGTTTGTGCCGCATACCATGCCACATTTGTGCCTTCGGCTACTACACCATTTTTTATAACGTCGTATTCTTCTTTTTCACCCCCCCGATATGCTTCCTGAAAACTTTCATCAGGAATTTCATGGACATGGTACATACCATTATATTCGCCATTTACGTATACGTGCATGTAGTTGCCATGTGGTGCATTCCATCCCATAGCCGATTGGGTGTCGTAGCCCCAGCGATTCCGTAAAAATACGGTTGGTCCGATTTGCCACCAATTGCTATTGACGATATTGTCTTGCGAGCCATACCTGATATTTATTTTATCAAATTCATTGCTTGTAAAATCGCTGTAAGGCGTCTCCGAAAAGAGGTCGTATTCCAATTTTTTCGGTCCGTATTGACTTTTAAAATACAACCGCATAGTTTTTTTTTGGTATATGTTTGCCTGTCCACCATTTGTATACCGAATACCAACGTTAATTTGATGATTTTTAGCCTTATCAGGATACAAAAACTCAACAGAAGCTCGTACAGGATCATCAGAATTTATCACAGAATTTGTGACAATAGATATAGTTGGAATATCCAATAAAGATTCGGTTAATTCTTGATTTGTGGCGGCATCAAGGACTTCATCGGGAAAAATATAGGAGTGTGTGACAATTTCGGAGGTATCTGTAGATGTGTACGCAATCGCTCGCACAAGTGTAGTCGTCTCCATAAAAATAGGCAATGTGTATGTTATTCCATTGCTAGCATTGGGCTCCGAGCCGTCTAGTGTGTAGCTAATTGTTGCCCCCAATTCATCCGTTTGCAGATAAACAAACAAAGATGAATCAAAAAGCCCCCTAACTGTGCTAAAATAAACATTATCAATGGGCTGTGCATTTACGGTTTGGGTAATAACACACAATATCCATAAGATGTAAATCTTACTATTCATCTGTTTCGTATTTGTCTTAGTGAAGCAAGTTTACTACTTTCGATTCCATTGTTCACTTCCAATTATTTTCGTTAGAATTAACCAATAATAAGAAGGGATATTTGTCTAATAAAAGCAATACATAAAATATTATATTTTGAGACAGGACTGTTTTACCTTTTTTTAAAATAGAGTGGACAAAAATAAGGAATAGTTTTGGGGCTGGCTATCGGCAAAAAAATCATTGAAAAACACGGCGGAGAGATATGCGTAGAATCCGAACTCGGAAAAGGGGCTGCATTTTATTTCGTCATCCGAAAATAGTTTTTTTAATGGTTAGGGAACACGAAGAAATTAATGGTTAATGGATAATTTTCGCTACGCGAAAATTATCCATTAACCACTATACATTATATTATTGATTATCTATTTCTGATTGTAGGTTGCTCAACTCGTTGATAAGCGTCTGTAAATCTTGGTTTTTCTGCTCTATTTCCATCAACAAAGTATTCACCGCTTCATGGTCTTCGGGCGTCATTTCGTCTTTATACGCATTTTCGAGTTGCTGCTGCATCGTCGCCATATCACCGACAAACTTCTGCAATTCATTTCCTTTTTCCTCCAATTGTAATTGAAGATTACTTGTCACTGTTTTTGGTTTAGCCCCTTGCGTAGATTCGCCGCCAAATGACACCATAAACGGAATATTGAATTCAAACTCAATCTCAATTGGCTCATTAAATCCGCCGTTTTTCGAGATACGCGCACCGATAGTCTGATCCAAATCAGTATCTACACTTACGCCCTTTGGTGCAAAAATCAGCAGAGAAATCGCCTCTTGAATCAACTTACCACCCATCACGATCTCATTATTCAAGCCAGGCATTTTGATAATCAACTCGCCGTTGCTTGTACCCGTCATCACCTCATAACGACCTATTTGCAGCAGACTTTCCAATATTTCCGCACCTACTCCATCTTGATGTTGCACGTCTACCAATATCCGCAACTTATCGCCGTCCCACTCCTTCACTGCCGCAGGTATATCTACATTCATCAAAACTGTAGAACTCCCTTCTACATTTACCATTTTCAAATAAGATGTTTCTTCTTGGGCTATCGCAATGTGCGCCATAAATACGCAACAAAATAATATAAATATATTTTTCATATTCGTTAAAGAATTAAAAATTTAGTCTGTCATTTGCCGGTCCGCTGTTTTAACATAAAATATTTTTGCGTATCAACGCAGACTACGGACTAAGTACACCGTCCAAAAAGTTTCTTCACTTTTTGAAGTATTTCTTTTGAAATGACTCTTCCCCAAAAACTCCTTAAATACAGTAAGTATTCGCGCCATTTTTGGGTCGATTCATTTCAAAATAAACGTCCAAAAATGCAAAGAAACTTTCTGGACGGTGTACTAAGTATCAGGAACAAAATAAATGTACATTCTCGACTTGTTCTTTTTCCTTTACACTTTACCAAATTTTCCTTAAATACAGTGAGTATTCGCGTCAAATTTGGTTTGTCTAAAGAAAAATAACGATGCGGAGAATGTACATTTATTTAATTCCTGACACTAATAGACTTTATTCCAAAATAATTTGTAAGCAGCTAAGGGAAGACGAAAAAAATAAATTCAGATTTTGGCTTGTTCTTTTCTCCTTTTTCTTCGTTGTGAAAATCCTTGCGTAGCTTGGCTATGCGCGGTTTTCATGCCTCGAAAAAGAAAAAATAACGGCGTCAAAAAACTTA
>ENA-ORXR01003907-ORXR01003907.1-marine-metagenome-genome-assembly--contig:-NODE-3907-length-12928-cov-2.641195_pt1 | contig 12928 bp, 14 predicted proteins | sample MGYA00237866_ERZ511479 | MGnify/ENA metagenome assembly ERZ511479 | reverse complement strand
GGCATGGGCTGTTTGTGGGGTGTGGAACGGATGTTCTGGAACCTGCCCGGGGTCTGGGTGACCATGGTGGGATACGCGGGCGGCCACACCCCCAATGCGACCTATGACGAAGTGTGCACCGGTAAAACGGGCCACAACGAAGTGGTGCGCGTGATCTTTGATCCGGCGACCATCAGCTTTGACGAACTGTTGCGGGTGTTTTGGGAAGGGCACGACCCCACCCAAGGCATGCGCCAAGGCAATGATCGCGGCACGCAGTATCGGTCCGGGATTTACACCTATTCGGATGCGCAAACCCAGGCGGCCCAGGCCAGCGCAGATGCCTTTGCCCCCAACCTGCGGGCATCGGGGTACGGGGTCATCACCACTGAAATCATGGCGGCCCCCGAATTTTTCTATGCGGAAGATTATCACCAACAGTATTTGGCCAAGAACCCCAACGGGTACTGCGGGATCGGCGGCACGGGGGTGACGTGCCCCATTGGCGTCGCGACCACCTGATTTTTGACACTTGGGCAAATTCCATCCGGGGTTTGCGCGCCAGGGGTGGGGGTGTATGGGCAATCAAAGAATTCAAGGATGCCTATCATGCCCACCACATTTACCGCCCTGACGACCCTGCCTGGTAAGGCCCAAGCCGAAGCCCTTGGTCTGGCGCTCGAAGATTTGGACCCAGAACCCACGGGCGTTGGCGTTTTTGAAATCGAAGACGGCAGCGGCAACTGGGAAGTGGGCGGCTATTTCTTAGAAACACCCGATGATATTGCATTGGCGCTGTTGGCCGCAGCCCATGGGGCCAAAGATTTTGTGGTGTCCGAAGTCCCCGACCAAGATTGGGTGGCCAAGGTGCGCCGCGAATTAACCCCGGTCGAAGCGGGACGGTTCTTTGTGTACGGCAGCCACGACGCCGACAAAGTGCCCGAAGGGTCTGTGTCTTTGCTGATTGAGGCGGCCATGGCGTTTGGCACGGGCCACCACGGCACCACGCTGGGGTGCTTGCGCGCCTATGACCGATTGTTGGGGCAGGGCGCATCGTTTGGCAATGTGTTGGATTTGGGCTGCGGGACAGCCGTGTTAGCCATGGCCGCCGCGAAAATGGATGTGCCATCTGTGTCTGCCAGTGACATCGATTGCGTGGCGGTGGACGTGGCCGAAGCCAATGTCAGCGCCAACGGCCTGGACGGTCGTGTCCAGTGCTTTGAAGCCGTGGGCTTTGATCATGTGGACCTGGCCGCAAATGCGCCGTTCGATCTGATCTTTGCAAATATCCTGAAAGGCCCCTTGGTGGATCTGGCCCCGGACATGGCAGCGCATCTCACGCCCGGGGGCGTGGCGATCTTGTCGGGCATTTTGGTGGAACAGGCCGATGACGTTGTGTCGGTCTACGCGGGTCAAGGCATGGATTTGACCCACCGCGAAGACATCGGTGAATGGACCGCGCTGACATTGACCAAGGCGTAAGCTAAAAGTCGCCCCTTAAAATAAGAAAACGCCGCGCTGAGGGAGATCAGCACGGCGTTTCTTTGTCGCATTTCGTTCAGGAAGGGAGGGAGAAACCCCGAACGGTTGCGAGATGTCTTAGCGACCGATTTTTTCGATGTCGCCTGGGATCAGGCCAATGTCTTCCAATTCGCGTGTTGTCAGTTGGGACAGTGCCTTGCGCGTTGCGCGGGCCTCGTTCCAGCTTACCAGCTTAGAAGGTACGGATGCCGCCCATGCAAAAGGGGTTGCGATTGGGGCAGTGCGGGTGATGTCGATCAAAGCCATGGGCCAGTTCCTTTTGTTTGTGGGCGGGTTATTCCGCTGTTGTCTTGAGAGGGATTTAGGAGCGGCGACTGAGTCCCACAAGACGGGAAAACTGCATAACCGATATGACATTTGTGCATGCCTCAATTCCGCCGTAATCCATTGAAAATTAGGGCTTTTTTAAGATGGTGCGTGTCGTGAACGGGTGGCGCGGCGGCGTATTTCGACCGCGCTACCGCTAACCGGCAATTTCCCGCCGAGAATGAAATCGCTTTGCGATGTTCCCCTTTCGTGCTACTTGGGGGCAAATAAGTCATAAAAGCAGGGCAGACATGCGGATTTTAGGGATCGATCCGGGGCTACGCTCCATGGGGTGGGGCGTTGTGGATGTGGCGGGAAGCCGCCTTAAACACGTGGCCAACGGACAATGCACCACCGTTCAGGGTCCTTTGGCGGGGCGTCTGTGCAGTTTATTTGACCAACTAAGCTCCGTGATCACTTGTTATGCCCCCACCCACGCCGCAGTGGAACAGACATTTGTGAACCGTGACGGTGCGGGAACCCTAAAACTGGGTCAGGCGCGCGGCATCGCCATGTTGGTGCCTGCCCAAGCTGGATTGGACGTGGGTGAATACGCCCCCAATGCCGTCAAGAAAGCTGTGGTGGGGGTGGGGCACGCCGCCAAAGACCAAGTGGCGCACATGGTGCGGTTGCAATTACCCGGCGTTGATTTGGCGGGACCTGACGCCACCGATGCCCTGGCTATCGCCATCTGCCACGCCCACCATGCGCAATCCGCCGCCCATATGAGCGCCGCATTGGCACGGGGTGCCGCATGATTGGTAAACTGTCGGGCCGGATTGATTATAAGGGCCTGGATCACATTCTGCTGGATGTACGCGGCGTGGGGTATCTGGTGTTTTGTTCTGAACGCACGCTTGCGGCCTTGCCCGCCGTGGGGGAAGCGACCGCCCTATATACAGAACTGATGGTGCGCGAAGATTTGCTGCAACTGTTCGGGTTCACGACCCTGGTGGAAAAGGAATGGCACCGTTTGCTGATTTCTGTCCAAGGGATCGGGGCCAAGGCCAGCATGGCGATTTTGGGGGCTTTGGGTCCCGATGGCGTCAGCCGGGCGATTGCCCTGGGCGACTGGAACGCGTTGAAGGCCGCCAAGGGCGTGGGCCCCAAATCCGCGCAACGGGTGGTGAATGAACTCAAAGACAAAGCCCACAGTGTGATGGCCATGGCGGGCGGCCCCGCCCCCGTGGTGGACGCGGGCGATGACGGGGTTGTGGTGGAACCGATGCCCGTGGTGTCCGCCCCCAAACCTGCAGCCCAGGCAGATGCTTTATCGGCGTTGGGCAATTTGGGATATGCGCCCGGTGAAGCCGCCAGCGCGGTGGCAGAAGTATTGGGCGAAGACCCCGGCGCGGATTCCGGCACGCTGATCCGCCTGGCCTTGCGCCGCTTGGCCCCCAAGGGGTAGGGCAGTGCCATGACAGCGCCCGATCCAACTTTGCGCCCCGATGCGCAGCCCGAAGACGTGGATAAGGCCTTGCGGCCCCAGACCTTGGACGAATTCATCGGCCAGGCTGAGGCACGGGCGAATTTGAAAGTGTTCATCCAATCCGCCCGTCAGCGGGGCGAAGCGATGGACCATACGTTGTTCCACGGCCCCCCCGGGTTGGGAAAGACAACGCTTGCGCAAATCATGGCCCGCGAATTGGGGGTGAATTACCGCATGACCAGCGGGCCAGTTCTGGCCAAGGCGGGGGATTTGGCGGCGATCCTGACCAACCTAGAAGCGCGGGACGTTTTGTTCATCGACGAAATCCACCGTTTGAACCCGGTGGTGGAAGAAGTGTTGTACCCCGCGCTGGAAGATTACGAATTGGACCTGGTGATCGGCGAAGGCCCTGCGGCGCGGACAGTCCGCATTGAATTGCAGCCCTTTACCCTGGTGGGGGCCACGACGCGGCTTGGGTTGTTGACCACGCCCCTGCGGGACCGTTTTGGCATTCCGACGCGGCTGCAGTATTATAACGCGGCTGAACTGTTTGAAATCGTGACCCGCAACGCCCGGCTGTTGGGGGCGCCCGCCGATGACGAAGGCGCGCGCGAAATTGCCAAACGGGCGCGCGGCACACCGCGTATCGCAGGGCGTTTGCTGCGCCGGGTTGTGGATTTCGCCATCGTCGAAGGCGACGGGACCATTACCCAGAAACTGGCCGACCATGCGTTGACCAAGCTGGGGGTGGATCATCTGGGCCTGGACGGGGCGGACCGGCGGTATCTGACGCTGATCGCGGAAAATTACGCGGGCGGCCCCGTGGGGGTGGAAACCCTGTCGGCGGCATTGTCCGAAAGCCGGGATGCCCTGGAAGAAGTGATAGAGCCATACTTGTTGCAAATGGGATTGATCCAACGCACCCCGCGCGGGCGGATGTTGGCGCAGAAGGCCTGGGATCATCTAGGATTGGCTGCCCCCAAAGGGCAGGGGGATTTGTTTTGACTAGGGATGCCTGCGGCGCAGGTATTTTTGGCGCAAAGAAAGAGGGGCGTCATGGAGCCGTCTGAAATTGAAGCGCTGTTTACCCGGGCAGACGGGCAGTTTGCCTTTGCCCGGTGGGGACGGCCCATCGCGCCCATCGTGTTCGGGGTGCAAGATGAAACCCTGACTGTGGTAAAGGGCGCGTTGGAAGCCGTATGTGCGGCATCGGGTCATCAACTGGTGGAAACCGACCCTGAACTGGGCAGCAACTTCATGGTGTTTTTCTTTCGCGACTGGGCGGAATTGCCCCAAGTGCCCGACCTGGATCGGTTGATCCCTGACTTGGTTCCCTTGGTGGACCGGTTGCAAGCGGCAGATGCGAACCAGTACCGGATTTTCCGATTTGACGAAGACGGCGGCATTCGCGCGTCGTTCATATTCTTGCGCATGGACGAACATTTGGCGGCCGTTTCTGCCGATGTGCTGGCGTTAAGCCAAGTGGTGCAATCCATGGTGTTGTGGTCGGACACGGCGTTCCAGGACAAATCCCCCTTGGCGGTGTTGGACGGTGGTACCACCATCCTGCGCCCCGAAATATCAGCGCTGCTGCGGGCGGCATATGATCCGATTTTGCCCACCGCATCCCAAGACACCAGCCACGCGTTGCGGCTGTCCGCCCGGATTGGGGCTGTGCAATGACCCATCAGTTTCCCATCACAGTCTATTATGAAGACACGGACATGGGGGGGATTGTGTACCATGCAAATTACCTCAAGTTCATTGAACGGGCGCGGTCCACTTGGGTGGCCGAACTGGGCGTGGATCAACTGGCCCTTAAAGAAGACGGAACGGTCTTTGTGGTGCGCCGGATTGAAGCGGATTATTTGGCCCCGTCACGGTTGGGCGATACCTTGGATGTTATCACCACAGTGGAGGGGGCGACCCCCGCGCGGTGGACGTTGCGCCAGGAAATCACCCGCGATGGGCAGCCCGTATTCACGGCGATTGTTACAGTTGTGGCCATCGGAGAGGGGGGCATACCCGTAAGATTGCCCGAAATTCTGCGTAAAATGATCAATTAATCGAAACAATCCCCCTTATATATTGGTGAATTGTCCCTAGGTCTGCTAACAATCGAATTAATAACGTCGCGCGAAAGCGGCGAATTCAGAGGCGGAATGATGGAAGCAGGAATTGATTTCTCGCTTTGGGCTTTGTTTGCCCGGGCGACTTTACCCGTAAAATTAGTGATGATCGTATTGATCTGGGCCAGCGTTTGGGCCTGGGCTGTGGCCATCAACAAGTGGTTTGCGTATGCGCGCGCGCGGCGGGCTGCGGCCCGGTTTGATCAGGCGTTTTGGTCTGGTGAACCGCTGGACGGGTTGTTCGACAAGATCGGCACAGATCCTGCCACGGTCCCCGAAGAAATTTTCAGCGCGGGCATGGCGGAATGGCGACGTTCCCACCGCGAAGACGGCGGCTTGATCCCCGGCGCACAGTCCCGGATTGAGCGGTCCATGGATGTGGCCCTGACCAAATCCGCAGACGCATTGCAGGGCGGTTTGGGTACCTTAGCCACCATCGGGTCGGTGGCCCCGTTCATCGGGTTGTTCGGCACGGTGTGGGGCATCATGAACGCGTTTGTCGAAATTGCAGAACAGCAAAACACCAGCTTGGCCGTTGTGGCCCCGGGCATCGCAGAGGCATTGCTGGCCACGGGAATCGGTCTGTTGGCGGCGATCCCAGCGGTCATTTTCTACAATAAGCTGAGTTCTGACAGCGATAAGATTATCGCGGGCTACGAGGCCTTTGCCGACGAATTTTCCACCATCCTTAGCCGCCAACTGGGGGCTTAAACGATGGGTGCCAGTTTGCATCAATCCAACCGGGGCAGCAGACGCCGCCGGCGCATGCGCCCCATGTCGGAAATCAACGTAACGCCATTTGTGGACGTGATGTTGGTGTTGTTGGTGGTGTTCATGGTGGCAGCACCCCTGTTGACCGTGGGTGTCCCAGTAGAGTTGCCTAAAACGGCGGCGACGGCGTTGCCCAGTGACAACGAAGAACCTTTGACCGTGACTGTTTCGGCGGACGGCGGTTTGTTGATCCAAACCACAGCTGTGGAGCCGACAGAATTCTTGACCCGCCTGCAGGGCATTTCAGAAGCCCGCGAAGACAAGCGCGTTTATTTGCGCGCGGACGGGGACATTTCTTACACCCGTGTGATGGAAATCATGGGCGCGTTGAACGCGGCTGGATTTTCGGACATCGGTTTGGTGACAGACATTGGCGGCCCTGATTTTGGGGCCAGTGGGGGCTGATCCTTATGGGACCGGGCACCTATATATCGGCGATTGGGCACGTGGGCCTGGTGGGCTGGCTTGTGGTGGGCATGACGTTTGCCCCCCGTAATCCGCCGCCGGAAATCCAGTCTGTGACCCTGGTCAGTGCGGATGTGTTTAACCTTGAACCCGCGGCCCCGATTGCGCCCGATGTGCCTGTGGTGGTGGAAGTTGATCCACCCACCATCGACGCCCCCGTGGTGGAGCCTAATCCCACGCCCGCCCCTGCACCAGAGCCCGCCCCAGAACAGCCCGCCCCGGCCCCTGTGGAAGAACCCGCAGCGCCAGAACCCGCGCCCGCGCCAGAACCCGCGCCCGCGCCCGAACCTGCGCCAGAACCCGCACCGGCCCCAGAACCGGCACCCGTCCCAGACCCAGCACCAGAACCGGTCCCCGCGGCTGCGTCTTTTGCGGCCCCTGAATCCAGCTTGCGCCCCGTGCCCCGACCGGCAGCCCGCGTGGCAGACGTGAATACCGAAGGGGCCGATGACCCCGCCGCTACCCAGGCCGAAGTGGCCGAAACCCAAGTGGCCACGGCCACTGAAATTGTCACAGATGCGGAAACGCCCACCGGGGCTCCCGAAACATCTATGCGTCCCACGGGCCGTCCGGCACGTACCGTTGCCGCGACCCCGCCAACTCCTGCGCCCGCGCCACCCCCCGCCACCAGCACGGATCAAAGTGCGGTTGCGGCGGCCCTAGCCGAAGCGATGGCGGGCGGGGGTGATACCGCCCAAGCGGCCCCCGAACCGCTGACCAGTGCTGAATTGCGCGGTCTACAGTTGCAGATGCACTGCTGGAATGTGGGGTCGCTGTCGACAGATGCGCTGGCCTCTAAGATCGTGGTGGCGGTGGATTTAACCAGGGACGGCAAACCCGTTCCCAGCAGTATTTCGTTGATCGAAACCCTGGAAGGCACCCAATTGGGGGCCAGCCAAGCCTATGAAGCGGCCCGTCGTGGCATCTTGGAATGCGGGCGCGAAGGGTTCGATCTGCCGTCGGAAAAATATGAATTCTGGCAATCCTTGGAATTGGTCTTCAACCCCGAAAGCATGAGGGCAAAGTAATGATGCGTTTTGTAGTAACGATGTTGGTGTCGCTGTGGCTGGCCACTGGGGCAACTGCCCAAAGTGGACCGCTGCGGATTGAAATCACCGATGGTGTGATTGAACCCCTGACCTACGCGATCCCCGCGTTCGAAGCAGAAACCTTGGCAGCAGGGCCTGTGGCCGAAAAGCTGACCCGGGTGATCGCCGCTGACCTGTCGGGCAGTGGTTTGTTTCGCGAATTGCCCGCCAGCTCCTTTGTGGCGCAGCGGCGCACATTTTCCGAAGCGGTGCGGTATGCCGATTGGCGCGCCATCAACGCCCAAGCCCTGATCACAGGGGCCGTCAGCGTGGATGGCGGCGGTAAACTGACTGTGAAATTCCGCGTCTTCGATATTTTCTCGGGCAAAGAACTGGGCAAAGGATTGCAGTTGGCAGGATCCGCCAACGCCGTGCGCCGAATGGCCCACAAGGTGGCCGATCAAGTGTACACCCGCATCACGGGCGAGGGGCCTTACTTCGACAGTAAAGTGGTCTTCGTGTCTGAGAAGGGACCCAAAGACAATCGCCGCAAACGCTTGGCGGTTATGGACTACGATGGGGCCAATGTGCAGTTCTTGACCGACAGCAGTTCCTTGGTCTTTGCGCCGCGCATTTCCAAAGATGGCCGCCGCATTTTGTACACCAGCTATGAAAGTGGTTTTCCGCAGATTTATCTGATGGATTTGGCGTCCGTTCAGCGGCGTGTGTTGCCGACCCCACAAGGGGCCATGGCGTTTTCGCCGCGCTTTTCGCCGGGTGGTGACCGCGTGGTGTATTCCTTGGAAATGGGGGGCAACACGGATATCTTCTTGCTGGACGTGGCATCAGCCCGGTCAGCCCGGTTGACCAACGCGCCGTCCATTGAAACAGCCCCCAGCTTTTCGCCAGATGGACGCCGCATCGTGTTTGAAAGCGACCGCTCGGGCACCCAGCAGTTGTACACCATGCCGATTTCCGGCGGCGAACCCAAGCGCATTTCATTTGGCAAAGGCCGCTATGGATCGCCCGTTTGGTCGCCGCGCGGGGATTTGATCGCATTCACCAAACAGACCAAGGGCCGGTTCGGCATTGGGGTGATGCGCGTCGATGGCTCGGACGAGCGGTTGTTAAGCGCGTCCTTCTTGGATGATGGCCCGACGTGGTCCCCCAACGGGCGTGTGGTGATGTTCACCCGCGAAACCCAAGGGGCCAGCGGTGCTGCGGGTTTGTATTCGGTGGACATCACGGGCCGCAACTTGCGGTCGGTGAAACTGTCGTCGCCTGCGTCCGATCCCACATGGGGGCCGGTGCAGTGAAACTAATCGAACCCCAATGGGCATCGCCCAAAATTTATGATACTCAACCAACGTTGGAGGCGTGAACGCCATGAAATTTTATGTAGGACTTTTGCTGGCATCCCTGTCAGTCACAGGCTGCGCCAAAATCTTTGGCGGCAATGACACTGAATTTGTGTCAACGGCCCCGCAGCGCCCTGTTGAAATGCAGCCCACGCAAACCACCACAAACACGTCGATAAACCAAGGTGTGACACAAAGAACCCTGAGCCCGTCTTCGCCTGAATATTTCAGTCAAACCGTCGGGGACCGTGTGTTGTTCAACGTGGACCAGCATGTGTTGACCGCCGAAGGCAAACGCGTTTTGGACGGCCAGATCGCCTGGTTGAACGCCAACACCAGCTACAGCGTTGTCATCGAAGGCCACGCCGACGAACAGGGTACACGCGAATACAACTTGGCCTTGGGGGCACGCCGTGCCCAAGCGGTGCGCAATTATCTTGTGGCGGGGGGCATCAGCCCGAACCGCGTGCGCACGCTTAGCTATGGTAAAGAACGCCCTACCGAAGTGTGCAGCCAAGAGGGCTGTTATTCTAAGAACCGTCGCGCGGTGACCGTGCTGGCGGGTGGCATCAGCTAAGGGGGTTTTATGCGCGCACAGATTTTCGCTCTGGTGATGTGCGCGCTTGCCCTGCCTGTGCAGGGCGAAACCTTTGCTGATATCCGCCAGGATTTATCTAAGCTGCGGGGGGATCTGCGCGCGTTGAACGCGGAAATGCAGACCACCCGCACGGCCTGGGCGTTGCCTGACGGCCAAATCATCGACCGGGTGTCGCAGATTGAAGCCAAGCTGCAATCGTTGACCCAATCCATGGAACAGCTGGAATTTCGCATCGGGCAAATGGGCAAGTCCCATGCCGCCAAGTTGGATGCACTGGACGCGCGTCTGTGCGCCCTGGACCCCAGTTGCGAAGGGCAAGGACCTGTGTCCGATACGCCATCCGAAGTTGTACAAAGCGGCGTCGTGATGACCGTGACCGAACAGCGCGAATTCGATCAAGCCAAAGCCATGTTGGACGGCGGTGATCCCGCGTCCGCTGTGGTGATGTTCCAAGATTTCACCCAAGCCTATCCCGGTGGTCCCATCACCCAACAGGCGTTTTATCTGATGGGCCAAGCCCATGTAGAACTGGAAGCCCACAAAGACGCGGCCCGGGCTTTCCTGAACGCGTATTCGGGTGATCCCAAAAGTGTGCTGGCGGCTGATGCATTGTTCAAGCTGTCGTTGTCGTTCAACATGCTGGGCCAAACGCGCGAGGCATGTGTGACCCTGGCCGAAGTGGAATTCCGCTTTCCCAGCAGTGCTGCCGCCACCGCCGCCCTGACGGCCATGGCCGAACTGGGGTGTGAATGATCGACCTGGCCCCGTTGCGGGCACGGGTTGAAGGAGTATCCAAAGACAAACCCTTGGGCGTTGCCGTGTCGGGCGGCGGGGATTCCGTGGCCTTGCTGCGGATGCTGGCGGTGGACCTGGGGCTGCCTGTCAGCGTGGCCACAGTGGACCATGGCTTGCGATCTGACGCGGCCGATGAAGCCGCGTTTGTGGTGGGGGTGTGTGCAGATTTGAATGTACCCCACACCACGTTGACCATCGCCCTTGAACCCGGTGCTAATGTCCAAGCCCGCGCCCGCGCGGCCCGGTATGCGGCTTTGGCGGATTGGGCCAAGGGGGCGGGGATGTCCCATGTCGCGTTGGGCCACACCAAGGATGACCAGGCCGAGACGTTTCTTTTGCGTCTTGCGCGGGGGTCCGGGGTGGACGGGCTGGCGGGGATGGCCCCGCAGGTTCACCGGGGTGGCATCACATGGGTGCGCCCCTTGTTGTCCTACGGGCGGGATGAATTGCGGCAGTATCTGACAGACCACAATCAAAAGTGGGTGGATGATCCCAGCAACGATGATCCCACCTATGACCGCATCAGAATGCGTCAGGCCGCGCCACTGCTGGCGGACTTGGGGCTGGGGGTGGATCGCTTGGCGGATACCGCCGCCCGTATGGCTGATGCCCGCGCGGCTTTGACCTGGGGCGTGGGTTGCGCGTTTACGGACTGTGTCACGGTAATCTTGGGTTGTGCATCCGTGGACAGGACGCGCCTGGCAACGTTCCCCATGGAAATCCAAACCAGGCTGTTGGGACAGATGATCCAAGGGATCGCGGGCGGGGATTATGCGCCCCGGTTCGACGGTGTGAAAACCCTGCTGGCTGATCCCAAGGGCGGCACCTTGGCAGGGGTGCAGACGGTGCGGGACGGGGACACGCTTTGGATGTTCCGCGAACCCGCGCAAATTGCTGATCTGACGTGCAAGGGTGATGGCGCATGGGACGATCGCTGGGTGTTCACTGATCATGCGCCCGATTTACACATCGCGCCCCTGGGCCAAGCGGGACAGGCGGCGCTGAAAGTTACGTTGCCCAAACTGCCGTTTGCCGCCCGGGTGGGGTTGCCTGGGTTGTGGCGCGGCGACGCTTTGATTGCGGGGCCGCAGGGGGCTGCGTTAATCCGTCCTGTCTGGCAAACGCAGGTTATCCATTGAAGTCAGGTCAGACATCTCTATCTTAGGGATAAGCCGCGCGGGGGCTTCATCCCCGTCTGCGAGAGGAGATTCCCTTGGGTAATATGCGTAACGTCGCTTTTTGGCTGGTTCTGTTTCTGGTCTTGATGGCACTTTTCAGTCTGTTTTCAGGCGATTCCAACACTCAGAATTCTGAGCGCAGCTATTCCGATTTCGTGGATGCTGTTGATTCAGGGGCGGTCACCAGCGCCACCATTGACGGCGAACAGGTGGTCTATACCGCCGGGGGCCAGCAATTTGTGGCGATCGTGCCATCGGGGGCCAACGTCACGGAATTGTTGATCGCAAAAGACGTGGAAGTCACCGCAGAGGCGCAAGAACGGTCTGGGTTCCAGTCCATCTTAGTGTCGTTGCTGCCCATTCTGTTGCTGATCGGGGTGTGGATTTACTTCATGAACCGCATGCAGGGCGGCGGCAAAGGCGGGGCGATGGGCTTTGGCAAAAGCCGCGCCAAATTGCTGACGGAAAAGCAGGGGCGTGTTACGTTTGATGATGTGGCGGGCATTGATGAAGCGAAAGAAGAGCTGGAAGAAATTGTAGAATTCTTGCGTCACCCGCAAAAGTTCAGCCGTTTGGGTGGTAAAATTCCAAAAGGTGCCCTGCTTGTTGGCCCTCCGGGGACTGGTAAAACATTGCTTGCGCGTGCGATCGCGGGCGAAGCGGGTGTGCCATTCTTCACGATTTCAGGATCTGATTTTGTAGAAATGTTTGTGGGTGTTGGGGCATCGCGGGTGCGCGACATGTTCGAACAGGCAAAGAAAAACGCGCCATGTATTTTATTCATCGATGAAATTGATGCGGTCGGTCGTTCACGCGGCGCTGGCTACGGTGGTGGCAATGATGAGCGCGAACAGACATTGAACCAATTACTGGTGGAAATGGACGGCTTTGAAGCCAACGAAGGTATCATCATCGTTGCGGCCACGAACCGTCGTGACGTGTTGGACCCAGCACTTTTGCGTCCAGGCCGGTTCGACCGCCAAGTCCAAGTTCCAAACCCAGACATCAAAGGGCGCGACAAAATTTTGGCCGTTCATGCGCGCAAAGTGCCGCTTGGCCCTGACGTTGATCTGCGCATCATTGCCCGCGGAACCCCTGGGTTTTCCGGTGCTGATTTGGCCAACCTGGTCAACGAAGCAGCCCTCGTCGCGGTGCGCCGCAACAGCACCGAGATCGCTCGAATCGACTTCGAGAACGCACGCGATCGTGTCGTGCTCGGCGCCCGCCGCGAGTCGATGATCCTCAGTGCCGAGGAAAAAAGGGCCACGGCGTTCCACGATGGCGGCCACGCGTTGCTGGCGACCGTGCTCCCCCACGGCGACCCGCTCCACAAGGTCACGATCCTCCCGC
>ENA-ORXR01003906-ORXR01003906.1-marine-metagenome-genome-assembly--contig:-NODE-3906-length-12928-cov-8.371489_pt1 | contig 12928 bp, 9 predicted proteins | sample MGYA00237866_ERZ511479 | MGnify/ENA metagenome assembly ERZ511479 | reverse complement strand
GGGGGGGGGGGGGGGGGGGGGGGGGGGGCACGCGCGCCAAACACCCACGCAACGCGACGCGGCGCATGGACGGCGCGGCGCTGCGGGCGTGGGTGGCGTGGCGGGTGGCCGCCCGCTCCGCCGCGGGCGCAGGGCAAACGCGGCGTGCCGGTCGCGCCAGGGCCGGGCCAGTCGTGCGCGTGCTGCACCCGACCGGGTGTGGGCGTGGGGGGGGGCAACGGGATCCCGCCTTGCTGTGCAACCCGCTGGCTCGACGAGGTTGCTTGCGTAGGCAGTGACTCAACCCGTTCGGTCAGAGATTGCATGGGAGATTGTAGTGAGAGCGCGTTGGCGAAAACACGCTGGACTTGTTTGGAAATGACCAAAACTTTTTCACACCACGAACGATTGGCCAGAGTGTCTCCTGAGGGTGTGCGCTGACAAGCCACACGAGGCCACCAACACCTGCGCCACGGTCTCGCCACACCAAAATAGCCTCCTTGTTTTTTTTTTCACCCCTTTCCTTCACCCTCTCACCCCACAGGGTGGCCACCATGGGAGCCCCGTACAATCATCGCCCTTGCGCCACGTCCATCGCACCGACCATGTCCGTGGATGGCAGACGAGCGGGGCGACCGCGGGGGGCGGCGACCCCCCGTCGACCCCGCCTCCACGCCAGTCTGCGTGCGTGGCGACAGAGGCCAGCGTCGCACCCCCTGCGTCGCCGTGGCGCTCGGCGACTGCGCCCGCCGCACCGTCGCGCCCCCTCCGAGCCGCCGTCGCCGACGCGGCCGTGCGGGCGCCGCGGCGGCGGCGCGCCGCTGCCACGCGGGGCGGGGGGGTGCCGACGCGGCGGCGCCGGCGGCCATCGGGGCGGCCGCCACAAAGCCGCCCCCACGTGTGTACAGGTGCAGCGTCGACGGGGGGCACTCGCCGGCGGGGGCGAGGACGACCGGCGGTGGGGAGCGGGGTCGGGCGTGCCCCAACCCCGGCCGGGCGTCACGCCATTGGGGGGGGGGGGGGGGGCGACGCCAGCGGCGCCACCGCCGTGGGCGGCCCGACGGCGACCCACTGCGGGCGACGGTGGCGTCGCCTGCCGGCCGGTCGCCGCCCCGACGGTCGCGCGCGACCACTGACGCGGCGGCGGCGGGGCGGTGACGCGGCCGTGGCACACCGCCGCTACATGGAGTAGACAAAAAGCCGCAAGGGGTTCGGGTTTCGGCAGGGTCCTTGTGTCATATGAGTTCGTATTGGTTTGCATACGCGGTCTCCTAGGTGCGGTAAACGACTGCAGAGAGCTGCAAGACGTCTACGGACAAGAAGAACAAGAAAAACACACGCAGCGATTGAGACTAAATTTAATTTGGCTGTTCCGTGGGTCCACTTCGGACCGAGAGTCGGCCGGATCGCGAGAGATCCAGATCGATACGACGGGAGGTACACTCGCCAATACGACTGACGGACGGCGCTTCTCGAAGAGGTCTTTCAATGTCCACACTCGGACCTCGTCATGCCCGGCTTCTGAAAGGTTTGAAGCTGTTTGGAGCAAGCAAGTCACCGGGAGGCCCCAACACACCAGAGGTCGAATAGGGTGGGATGGACTTTAGTGTGCTGAGTTGGCGACCAACGAGGAGACCCAACTGTTCTTCCTTTGGGCGTTCACGCCCGACGAGAGCGCCTCGTTGACCTGTTCCCCTGTGCGCGTGCCGTTCTCGTACTCGGTGCCGTCGGGCACCCCGCGGCCGATGAACTCATCGACGGCCACGTCCACGTCCGCCGTGGCGCCGGGTAGGCGGGCCATGGATGCAAAAATCCGCCCAACGCCCACCCACAGAGCGCGTCCGGGATGCCGCAGCCACAGCAGCTGACGTCTGGAATGTGGCAGCGCCAGATGCCCGACGATTGAGGGCGGCAAGCGGGAGGGGGAGCGGAAGGATAAGGGGATGGAATCCAAGAGCGGCCGCTCATGTAGGGAGGAGCGCGTGAGCACGACGGGAGCGAGGAAATGGCAGCATCACAAAAACAAGGTCGCCGCGGCAGCTACATGTGCGCCATCCGCTGCCATCATCCCGACAGCAGCCCAAGCAGAAATGCAACACCCCCCGCAAGTACGAGGCCGCATCCCCCTGCCTGGAAGGACGCGTCCCTTCTCGTTGCCAGGTGCCACGCGGATGGGGAGCGCTCCCAACCCTAACACGGCTCTGCTATCGGTCCCCTCGCCTAAACACAGGTGCATCCGGTTGGCAACTACGCCAATCGCCCGGACGCGGTAACAGCGGCGTCTGAGTGTCCGTCTTGACGATCACCGACAACCATAGTGCTTTGGCGCGGAACACAGAGCGTGGAGGTTGTCCGCCCTCACGAGGTGGTTGAACGGGACAGCGTTGCCGGCGCATCAGCGGCATGGAGGTACCGGACATACGACTGGTAGTCATCGGCGTTCAGATAGAACGTGTTGTGGTACTGTGTGGGCGCCGGGAACTGGACCGAGGCGGGCGCAAAGAGGCAGCCGGGCGGGTAGCTGGGTGACGTGCCACCGGGTGGGCCGCCGGATGACGGGCCACCGGGCGACAAGCCAACAGGCGGTGGGCCACCAGGGGAGAACCACCGGGGGGTGATCCGCCGCGAGGGGCCCGTTGCATCGTCTTGAAAACAGCAGACGCCGATCCGGCCGTCGCCACGGCAAGCACCCCCGTCGTGGTCATCACGACAGGGAACGAACACACTCAAATGGCGGGCACACACGGGGAAATCATGGTGGGGCGGGGAGGGAGAAAGTGAGTAGCTTCCACAGGGGTGGAGGTGGGGAGAATCGAGGCGCCAGCGACAAAGCGTTCTGGTCTGTCCATGGGACTGCCACGCTGGGCGATATCTTGTTGCCGACAGCGTCGCTCTGGTGCCCGCACTGATTGCGAACTGTGGAGTACAGAGAGATGGGCGAGAGGACACGATGCTGATTTTTCAGTTAACACACCAAGATCGCCGTGGAATTGCGTGCGGCCAAGCTTTCTTGCAGACTATTCTGTAAGGAGCCCCGAAGCGCGCCAAACAGATGCTACCGGTCCACCAAATAGGCCAGAAGGCCGATGTCCAGGCCCCAGACAAAAGTAGCCCGGGGCCAGGCCCACCGTTGTTGGCCCTGGAAGGCGGCGGCCTCGCACGTCCGCTCCCAGCGGCCCCCTCCAGGCAGGGCCCAAACACGGAAGCAAACCCGACTGCAACGCGTCGCTCCCCGCCCGCATCCGCCGAGCGCCGCCCAGAGGCGGGACGCGGGGGCGCGTCTGGTTGGGCGGTCGGCCCCGCACCCCCCCCACCCCCCCCCCCCGTTTGCGCGTCGGTTTGGCGGGGGTTGCTGCGCGTGGCGGGGACCCCGCGCTCCGCGCCACGGCGTGTGTGGCAACCGGGTCCAGCGTTTCGGCGGCGGGTCGCGGCGTGTCGTGAGGGGGGGGCCTGCAGGGCGGTCCGGCACTCGCTGGGGCGGCCTCCTGCTCACGCCCGGCGGCAAACATGTGACGCTGACCGGCCCGCCGCCCGTGTGCACACCCGCGAGCCGTGTGTCGTGTGCTGGCGGACGGGTGGGTGCGGGCCGGCGGACTTGCGGCCACATGACGCGCGGGCTGGTGCCTGTGTGACGGTCTAGGTGCTTGGCACGTCGGACGACGCGTTCGGCTCTTGGACCCTCTTGTGCTTTTGGCTGTTGGTGGTCTGCCGGTGGCGGACGGGGCTTGCGGCTTGTTCCGCACGAGCTTGGGTGCGGCCGTTGGGGATTTTTCCGTGCCGTGCGCGGTTTTTCTCGGGCTTTGGCGCTCCACAGGCCGTGCTCGTGATCGCCTCGGTTGTTCGTGTGTTGGGTTTTTGGAGTTCGGCCTTTGCTTGGAAGACCACCTTGACTGTACCTTGGCTTTCCCTTGGCGGCCGGTCTAGCTCCTTGTGTGTCCCGCCGATTGGTGGTGGTTGGACCGCAGTTGTGCGTTTTTAATTTTTGCTCGGCGGCTGTGGTCACTGCTGTGGTGCTCGCGGGAGGATTGAGTGAGCGACCCTTTTTTTTTGTTTTGCGGTTGCTCCTTATCCTCTTGTGCTCCCACCGGACTTGGTGGTTTGCACGTCCACCACCGCGCCGGCGTGCACCGGACAAGGCCTTAGACGGACCAAGCCTTGTTGTGCTCGATTGGAGGTTTTGACGGTTCTTCCTCGCTGTCCACGATCGTCACGATGTCGTCTCATCACGGTGGCCGCTTCGCACCCCCGCCCCCGCCCCGTACGCCATCGGCTGGGGGGGGCGGTCGCTCCGGCGGCCACAGTGGATCTTCAAGCGGCGGAGCGCCCGCCAGCCGTTCTGCCTCCGTTACTGAGGTCGACATCCCGGCCGCATACAACTTGACCGACACCGATGACCTACCGACGAGGGTGCTGCACGACTTTGTGGTGACCCGCTCGGCGCCCACTGGCGGTCCGTCGAGTGCACTGGTTTCCATCTGTGAGTTGGACGAGCCAGGCTCTTCGCTTTCGGCTACCGGCGTGCTCAAGGCGCCGGGCCAGCCGCCGTTGCGGGTCGTCCTTCCCTCTCTCAATGAGTGGTGCGTGGAGCATGGCGCCCAGCCGGCGCTGTGGATCCACACGAAGCGCGCGTGGTACAACGTGACGGGCTCCCCTGCACCCGAGTACGCGCGGGTGCACAGCAAGGCGCAGCGGCGATTTGAGATCTCGGCTCGTGCCAACCTGCTCGCCGGCGCGCTCACTCCCGCGGAAGCCACGTACTCGCGCTTCGTGTCGCTGCTTGGCCAACAGTACGGAGACATGCGCGGTCACACGGAGCGGGACATCCTTGCCGAGGCGCCTTTTATTTTGGAGCAGGCCCGGTCGCTTGAGGGCGATCAGTCGCTGCTCAACTCGCATTTTGCCAAAGAGCTGATCCGCCGGGTGACAGCCGACAAAAAGGCTGCTGCCCGCCACCCGCCCTCCCCCAAGAGCGCCCTCGCGAGCAACGGTGCGGCCGCACCGGCCTCTTCCCCCAAAGCCGCGTCATCATCGGCGCTTGCTGCGTCGCCGTCGTCGTCGGCGGCAGAACGCAAGCCGGGGGTGTCTCGTTTTGGGGCCAAGGACAAGGACAAGGGCAAGGATGGCGCCAAGGACAAGGGCAAGGATGGTGCCAAGGACAAGAGCAAGGATGGCGCCAAGGACAAGAGCAAGGACGGCGTAAAGGACAAGGGCCCGCGCTCTCCATCGTCACCTGCAGGTCGTGCGTCAGCTTCCAAACCCCCCCCTCCTCCCCGCGTTATCATCTCCCCCAAGAAAAAGGCTCCCCAGGCGTCTCCGCCAAAGACATCGGGTCCTCCCCCGACCACGCGGCCGCCACCGTTGCCGACGGCTCTGCGTCCGCCGCTCCCGAAGTCATCACTTGCTGCTGCAGCATCTGATGAGATGACTGATACATCACATGTTACCAAGCTTGCTGCTTGGCGGTCTGCTGACGACAAGCCCCGGTGGGTGGCGTCGCCTTCGCTCACCCCTGCCGCTCGCAACCGTCTTCTTCGCCGCGCTGACCGCGCAGTGGGGGCACTGTTCAAGATCCGTGCGTCGGGCCCGTTTCGTGAGCCGGTCGACCCCATCGCACACCAGTGCCCGGACTACCCCAATGTAGTGACCCGCCCGATGGACCTTGGCACGGTCCGCGCCCGCTATGCCGCCGACAAGTACAAGGAGGTAGAGGAGCTAGTTGCGGACGTCCGGCAAGTGTGGTTCAACTGCCACACCTACAACGCCTCGGGTACGGACCTGCCGCGCATGGCCGATACGGCCGACGTCAAGTTTGAGGAGGCTCTCCGCGTCGCCGACGCGGCCGAAGTGACCCGCGACACTCGCGAGGCCGCGTCGGCGGCAGCTGCGGCAGCGACGGCGGCCAATAAGAAGCGCAAACGTGCTAGCGATGGCGCCGGCTCGGCTGCCAAGAAGGCCGCGTCTGTGAATGGCTCTCCGCCCGTCGGTGGCGGCGGCGCATCGGGCGCCAAGCCACCAGTGCCGCCGGCCAAGGGCCGCGACAAGGACGATGTCAAGATCGAGGTCGGTGCGAAGGCGGCTGCCAATGGGAGTGGCAGCCCAACAGGGCCACGCTGCGCTTGTGGAGGCGTGGCGGGTGGCTGTGGCGGGTCTGCCACGGCGGCAACCGGCAGCAAGTATGCCAGCGATGCCTGTGGGATGGCGCTGGCGCGCAAGCGGGTGGCTGACATGAAAGCAGCGGGTGTGGACGTGGATGCCTACATGCGTTTGCACGTCGAGCCTCTCGTTGCTGTACCATCGCGTTAGGTGACTCGGTTGGTCGTTTTTTCTTTTCTTTGCTGCATTGACAGCCGTACGGCGGTGGTGTGAAGGACGCGGATTGAGGCCCATTCTGTACAGATTAGGATCCGTATTTTGTCCCCTCTTTTGTCAGCTGTAGCGCTTCAGTGTCATGGGAGTTTTTTTCTTTCTGTCCGAAGACCTCGACCAGGTTTCCCGGCGAAAGTTGTCGCCCACGCATCGTCTTTCCTACGCCATGAACACCCATAGGATCAAAAATGCAAACAGCACGCCAAACACCTTGAGGATGAGCCCCCGGTTGCTCGCCACCGAATTGTAATACTCGACGAGCTGCCCATGTCCGGCATTGACGTTGCGGCCGACCTCCTCCACGTTGGCGTCGATGCGCTCGACGACTTCTCCCTGCTCGCTGACCATGGTGGCGAGCTGGTTGAAGATCTGACCGAGCTCCACAATGGTCGTCTCCACCTGCCGGACGGCCTCGGCACGGGACGCGGCGTAGGCATTCTCGGTCGGCCGCGACACGAGCTGCTGTCGCATCGCGCCGCCGCTGCTGCCCGCCATCATGGCGCCGCCCCCACCACCGCCCGCGGCGGCGCCAAGGGAGCCCCCGCCGAGGTCGATCGCCACCGCCCCCGCGCCGCCACGGGCAGCAGCGCCCGCGCCGGCGGCGGCGGCGCGCCTCCCGCCGGCGGGGGGCGGCAGTGGGGCCTTTTGGAAGCGGCTGCGCCGCGCATCCGCCGCTGCCAGGCTCTCCGTTCGGAGCTTGAGGACGGTCTGAAAGCCCGACGCGGTCGCACCCAGCCGCGCCTTGAGGCCATCGACGACCGACGACGAGTGTTGCCCGGCTTGTTGTGTCGCCGCGCTGCCCCGTAGCTGGCCCAGGCGGGTGAGGGTGGCGTGCAGGTTGGCCAAGTCAGCCTTAATGGCCGACGTTAACGCGGCAATCTCCGCCGACGGGTCGTCAAAGAGGCTCGTACGGGAGGCCAGGCGGGTGAGGGTGGCGAGCTTCGTGGACGTTCGCGTAATGTCCGCCGAAGCGGTGGCCGCCAATGCGGTGAAGGGTGACCGCGCGGCGCGGGAGGATGGGGGGTGGGGGGACTGAGGAGGGCGAGCGGCAGAAAGCTGTTGACGGAACGGGAATGGAAGGGAGAGAAAGAGACGCAGTTCACACGTAGAGTCAACCAAACCGGCCAAAGGTTGCCAAAACAAATTGGGACCATGCATAAAAGATGGACGCGTGTCAGAATGGGCTCCATAACCGCGAGGTCGACGGCAATAAGCACATGCGCCATGAAGAAAGGAGAGCATATGCGGCAAAAAACCCACTGGGTACCACCCATGCGCGTTGACAGGCAACGACACAGAAAAATGCACTCATCGCGGCACCCAGCTGCACTCACCCCACCGACAGTGCACAGCCACCCCACCTGCACCACAACACCACGGCACAGACGCACGACCAGCGGCCCACGGGCACGGGACCCCATCAAACCAAAACGAAAAGCACAAGACGTACCGTTCCACCTTTGGCACCCTTGGTACCCGCCGACTGCCGCGCGACCGCCGCGTCGACCGCCGCGTAAAATTCAGCCGTCCGGTTGCGCAGGCTCCCACGGGACGTGGCCATGGCAGCAGCGCGCGCCCCGTCGACGCACGGAGGCGCACCGGCGGGTCCGCCAGGCCCCACTGGGCGGCCACTACCGCGGATAACCAGGGGCGGGGCGTCGCTGGGGGGGAGGAGGGGCGAGCCAGCACCGAGCGGCCGCCGCCGCATGCGGCACGGCACGGCGGCGCGAGGCGCAAGGGTGCGGGACGGCGGCAGCGCCGGGAGGGGGAGGGCGGAAGAAGCCCCAACACCACGTGCGGGGGGGACGGCGGCAGGCAGAGGCAGCGGCCCCGCGTCGGGGACGGGTGTCACGTGCAGGCGATGCCCCACGGTGCAGCGGCAGCGTCGGCCGGCGGCGCCGCGGTCAATGCGGGCAAAGAGGCTCGCGCAGCCGAGCCGCACAGGCGGCTGCCGGTCGCGTTGAGGGAGAGGAGGGAGCGCCCGCGCACCGCGTGCTCCATCGGCCGTCGCGGTCGTGGCGGCGTGGCTCTGGCGGCTGCGGACGCAGCGGCTAGGGAAACAGCAGCCGCAGATGCAGTGACAGCAGCTACAGAGGCGGTTGCTGCACAAGCGACGGCTGCGGACGCAGCGGTTAGAAGAGCGGCGACGGCAAAAGGAGCAGCAGCTGTGGAAGCGGCGGCTACGCAAGCACCGGCTGCAGGAGCGGCGGTCATGGAAGCGACCACGTCGGAGCGGCCACCAATACCGCCATCACTGGGGGCACCGGCAACGGTCGCATTGGCGGCGGCAGGGAAGGTAGCCGACTCGTCGGGCCCACCACCACTGCCAGCACCGGCTTTGTCGTTGGCGGCACCAGCGGGATCCTCGCCCTCCCCGTCGCCGCTGGCAGCCGCGGCTGTGGCGCCGCCGTCGCCGCCTCCACCGCCGCCGCCGCCATCACCGCCGCCGCCCGTCGAGGCGCCGCCCGCCCTCGAGTCGGACGTGGAACACGGGGCGGAGCCGCCACCACGGTCTTCCACGTCGGCGCCATCGTCGGCTCCCATGTCGCCGCTCCCATCCCCGGCGCGGCCGGTGACGATGGCGGCGGCGGCGGCCATGGCGGCGGCGGCGGCGGCGGCGGCGGCGGCGGCGGGGGCACCCCCCGCCCTCCCATCGCCGCCGTCGCCGCAGCGCGCGGCGGGCCGCCACGGCATGGCGACGCGCCATTGCGTGTCGCGGCGGGCCGACGCGGACGCGGGGGTGGCCGAGCCGTCCCCGCCCCCGCCGGCGGCCCCGTCGGCCGTGGCGCCGACGGTGGTGGCGGCGGCGGCGGCACCGACGGCACCGGCGGCACGGGCGGCGGCACCGGCGGCGGCACTGGCCGCACCGGCGGCGGCGGCGGCGGCGGCGGCGGCGGCGCCCTCACCGTCACCGTCACCCCGCGCGCGCCGGCGAACGCCGTCGTCCTCATCGGCGACGCGGCGGGCGGTCCAACCCAAGCGCCTCGACCGGCGCGCGTTGCAGCCGCGCAGCGCGGGCGGCACGTTTGTGCGGATGACCCCGCGGTCGCGGGCGCCCGCCAAAGTCGCCCCGACATCCCCGCCGCCAGTGCCGCCGGCGCCGCCACCACCGCCGCCGTCCCCACCGCCGCCCACCGCCCACCCGCCACTCGTCGATGCGGCGGCGGCGCCGTCGGGCGGCGGCGGCGGTGACGGCGCCGTGGCGGCGGGGTCGGCGGGGTCGTCCCCACGGCCTCTGTCGGCTGGTGCCGTTGGGGTGGCGGGGGAGGCGGCCGCGTCTGGTGCCGCCCCGGCCACGGAGGGCGTGGTCGTGCCGGCGGCTGCGTCTTCTCAAGAGGGGGTGGCCGCCGCCGCCGCCGCCGCTGCTCTTGTCGAGCCAGTTGTGGCCGCGCCCGTGGCCGCTCTTGGCAAGGACGTTGCGACCGCGTCCGCCGCCGCACTCGTCGAGCAAGTTGTGGCCGCGCCCGCGGCCGCTCTCGTTGGAGAGGCTGCGGCCGCGCCCGCGGCCGCTCTTGTTGAGGAATCTGCCGCCGCGCCTGTGACCGCTCTTGTTGAGGAGGCTGCCGCCGCGGCCGCTCCCACTGTCATCCCGGACGTTTTGTCCGCCTCTATCGAGAGGGTGGCGGCCACGCCCAACGCCGTTTGTATGGAGCAAGCTGGGGCCCCGCCGGCGGCCGCCGCCGGCAACGCCGAATCGATGGTTGTGGACGGCGAGCGGGCGGCTGCCGCCTCGACCACCGTGGCGGATGCACCGATGGAGCTGGACGGCAAGTTGGCAGACGCGGCCGCGGCCGTCGCCAGTGACGACGCCATGGATGTCGGCGGCGAGCAGGCCGCCGCTGCCGCAAACGACGGTGACGGCAACGTTGCCATGGGTTCCCACGGCGACGAGCGTGCGGCCGCCGCTGCGGCCGTGGGTGCTGTTCCTCCATCAATGCATTCGAACGACCACCCGGCGGACGTCGTTGCGCCCACTCCCGTTGCGCCCGCCGTAATTGCGCCTGCTGCCGTCGCGGCCACCGTCGTTGCGCCATCCGTCTCTGACGAGGAACCGTCCAACGTCGCCGTCCGCGTCCCTACAACTGCGCCGGGGAGCGCGACCGTCGGTGCGGTGTGCCCCTCCCATGTTGAGGAGGCTGTGTTTGGTGGTGCTACCGAGGCGGTGGCGGCCACCCCTGCCACCAATGTTGATGGGACGGCTGACGCTGCTGCCGCCGCCGACGCTGCCAACGCGGCGGCGGCTGCGACGACCGTTGCCGCGGCCGCGGCGGCTATGGCCGCTGCCGACAGCAGCGATGCGGACGACGACGGCACAGCCGCGGTCGCCTTGGCGGACGATGCCGTCCAACCGACGGCGGTGCGCACCACTGACAACGTCGGCGGGGCGACGGAGGACGTCACCGCTGCTGACGCGGACGCGGCGGTGGCGGCAACTGTTGCTGCTGCTGCCGCCGCCGTTGTCGCCGCCGCCGCTGACGATGAGCAAATGGAGGCGGCGGCGGCCGTCGACGAAGACGAGTCGGCGGCAACCACCGTTGCGGCGGCCGCCGCCGCCGTTGCCGCCGCTGCTGCCGCCGACGCTGCCGCCGCCGCCGCCAAAGAGGCTGCAGCGGCGGCGGCGGCGCGCCACGCAGCGTGCGTCGCGCGTGTCGCCATGGACCTCGGCCTCGTCAGCCCCCTGTCGTCCGCACCCGTGCCGCCGCTGGCTGTGTCGCCGCTGCCGCTGGGTGCCGCGTCGTGGAGGGAGATGGGGGCGTTTTCGGCTGGTGGCGCCGCCGACGATGCGGCCGCCGACGGCGGCGGCACTGGCGACGGCGACGCGTGGCCCGAGGACATTTCCGACCGCAGCAGCGGCGACGAGGGCGATGACGACAGCGACAGCGGCAGCGGCAGTGGCAGCGACGCGTCGAGCAACGGCAACGACACGGACGGCAGCCGGGCGACGTGGGACACGGCGCGCATGGCGGCGGTGCTCGAGCGCAAGTTCCCAGGCACCTCCCGCCGGTGGGGCGGCGACGGCGACAGCGGCGGCGGCGTGGCCGACGGCGCCAATGTCGACGGCGGGGGCAGCTCGAGTTGTAGCGGCGGCCACCCGCCGGCGCGCTCCCCCGGCCTCGACGCCATGCGCAGCGGCGGCAGCAGCAGCTGCAGCAGCCGCAGCGCGCGGTCGGGCTCCTCGTGGTCGACCACCGACGGCCCCCCCCCCGCGGGTGGCGACCGGTACGCGCGCAACGCGGCGGTGGTGCCCGCGTTGCTCCCCCCCTCGGCCCCCCCCGCGCCGGCGGCGATTGCGTCGGCGCGCATTGTGGACCCCGAAGCCGCCCTCTCCGTACGCGCGCGCACCAACCCGTGGACGACGGCGGAGCGGCTCGCCTTCCTCTCAGAGTATTGGCTCTACCCAAAGGACTGGCGCCGCATCGCCGCGGCGGTCGGGCCGGCCAAGAGCGCGTCGGATTGCGTGCGGCACTACTACGCGGTTAAGCTCGGCGTCGGCTTGAAGACGATTGGCGAGTTGGGCTGCCGCTCCCGCGCCGCTCGCAAGGCCGCGTTTGAGCGGCTGGCCACGCTCGGCTCGGGCGGCCGGGCGGGCTGGTGAAGGGGGGGGGGGGGGGGGGGGGGGGGGGGGGCTGCGTTTTGGGTTGGGTGCGGAGGACCCCGGCGGGGTGGCGACGCGGCGGCGGCGGCGGCGGCGGCGGCGGCAGCAGCGGCGGCGACGGCGACGGCGTATGCGTGCGCGGCAGCCGCGGCGCTGCCGATGATGCCGGACACGGTTGGTTTCTCCTGGATGGCTGCCATCCTTGCAACGCCCACACCCCCACGCTTGGTGACGACCCAGAGCAAGGGACGCGTGTGGATGGCGCTGCGGTGCACCCCCACGCTCGGTAACGCCCCAGAGCAGGGGGCGTGTGTGGATGGCACTGTGGTGCATCCCCTCCCTGCCGTCGACGGCGGTGTGGTTGTTCCCCAACGCGCGGTTGCCGCACCTCGAGTGTCTGCGCTGTTGTCGCCGCCACCCTGTCGCCCACCCGCTCTGCCAACGCGTCGGGTGAACGGAGCGGCCGTTTGCCGGTCTTGTGCCGTGGCTTTGGACGCTGTCCTCGCTCCACCTGTTCATCCGACCGTCGGTGAGCGGCCCGTTAGTGCTCGCTCGACGCCGACGTGCATGGCCCAACCTCCAGCACACATTCCGCCCACAGCGGCCGGCCGACGGCCGGCGGACGCCGCGCAAGCCTGCTGGTACCAGCGGCTACGGCAGGCGGCCGCCACTCCATGGGGGTGAAGACACGCCGCGTGTGGGACGGGGCGAGACGCCAGCGTCTGTGGGCGCCGTCGACCAAGGTGGGGACGAGCACTTCCCTGGCGGTTTTGTTAAAAAAAAAAGGAAGCATGGTGCACTCTCGCTGCCACAGCCGACGGTGTGGGGTGTGCCGACGGTGTGGGTGACAGCCCCGCGCCGTCGGCGCCGCCAAAGGCCTCGGCTGGGGCTGGCGGCCGTCGACGCTGCCCCCCGGTCTGTGGCAGGGGGGCCTGCTGCTCGGCGGCACTGCCCCCCCCCCCCCCCCCCCGCCCCCCCCCCCCCCCC
>ENA-ORXR01003905-ORXR01003905.1-marine-metagenome-genome-assembly--contig:-NODE-3905-length-12930-cov-2.980627_pt1 | contig 12930 bp, 15 predicted proteins | sample MGYA00237866_ERZ511479 | MGnify/ENA metagenome assembly ERZ511479 | reverse complement strand
CGCGAGGTGTGGACGATCGCCTACGCCCCACTCGGCGCCGAGATCCCGCTGCCGCCCGTCGAGCGGTTCGACACGCTGCGCAACGTCACGCCACTGTTCGACCCTGACGCCGACCCCGTAGCCCGACTCACTCCCCCGGTCACCTTCGACTCTGGTGTCGACCCACAAGATCAACTGGCCGATGAGGCAATGCCGGTGCCGACCGCCGACATCTATGGGCGAGTCGAGTTACTAGAAATCGATCCTGACGCGCTCGCCGAGCTCGAAGAGTCGACCGGCACCACGATTGGCGCAACCACTCTCCAGCGGTTTGGGGCGGCATCGACCGACGGACTCAGCACCGAACTCAACTACGAGTTCTACCTCTACACCGCTGACGACGACGGCTCAGCGAACGGCTTGGTGTGCTCTGCGGTATTTCACAGCTCGCAGCCGGGTTTTGCGCCGATGAAACGGTGCGACGACAAGCCGGTCGAAGGCCTGCAACGCACACAAATTTCTGGTTCGTCGACCGGGTCGGAACAAAGCGGGTTCGCGATACTGACCGATATTGCGCCCGAGGGTCGGTGGCTGGTGCTAGAGATGGCTGGCGGACGCACTGCGGTTTCGAACGTGGCGAACAACGTGAGCTTCGTGAGCTTCGTGAGCTGGTCTGGTCTCGCAACCGTGATCCGAGCCCAGGTGCTCGACGCAAGTCTGGTCGAAATCTGGAGCGAAGACCCACCCTCCTAGGCAAAGCAATACCGCTCGGGCTACGTGGTGGCCAGATACACGATTCGCAGCACGCAGACGAACCCCAAGTCACGGTCTGACCACTCACTTCGCTGTCGTTGCCGCGAAGAAGGGGCCCCGAACAAAGACGTCGGCCACATTATTCTCGTAAGAATTTGCGGTATTCCACAAGCCTTCGGCGATCAGTCGGCTGGCAGCTCGTAGTGCACGCCCGGAATGCCATCAGCCATTGCTTCGAGACCCTCGGGACGCGGCAACAAGCCCTCGTAACCGGTGCCAGCCATGGGCGCCGTGTCGGAGTTCCACGAGTGATGGATCGGCCGAATCTGGTAGTAGCCGTTGCCGGCGTTCGTGCCGCCATCGACGTAGAGATCGACACCGGTGATATAGCTGGCCATTTCGCTCGCCAGAAACATCACGGCATTCGATACCTCTTGCGCTTCACCCATGCGCCGCATCGGAGTACGGCTGGCGATGTAGTCAGCGTTAGGTGTCCCCTCGACGGCCGTGCGGATCATGTCCGTCAGGATGAAGCCGGGCGACACCGAGTTGACGCGTACGCCCCGGTCGGCCCACTCGCAGCCGAGCTGCAAGGTCATGTTTCGCAGACCACCCTTGGCTGCGGTGTACGGGATGACATTGAGTTCGTTGGCGCCACTGCCCATGATCGAGCAGATATTCACGATCGACCCCGAGCCCGCCTGAAGCATGTGTTTGCCACATTCGCGCAAGTACAAGAACGCGCCTCGCAGATCGACTGACAAGATCTGATCAAAGGTGTCGGCGTCGTAGTTCTCGGCCGCCAGGCCTCGGATGTCGGCAATACCTGCATTGTTGATGAGCACATCGACGCCGCCATGTTCGGCCACAGTTTGCTCGACGACCCGTACGACGTCCGCTTCGTCCGAGACATCGCCGGTGACCACGATCACCTTGGGCGAACCAAGCTCGCGGCACTTCTCGGCGACTGCTTCAAGTAGATCGCCGGATCGAGCGGTCAGTGTGAGTGCACATCCGGCCGACGCCAGGTCATGGGCAAACACCTCGCCCAACCCATAGGAAGCCCCGGTGACGATGGCGGACTTAGCGGTGAAGTCGAACATGAATTTCCCCCTGAGTGGTGAAGTTTCATTCTGGCCTATGGTCGGGGAGCATGGGAATTCTCACCACCGATCTGTGTCGGCGCTTCGGTATCGAACATCCGATTTTCGGATTCGCGCACGATGTCGCCACCGTTGCCGCCATCACCAATGCGGGCGGGCTGGGCGTCTACGGCGCGACCCGCCGGTTCCCCCACGAAATCGATGACGAACTGGCCGAGATCCGCCGACTGGTCGGTGACAAACCGTTCGGCGTCGACCTGGTTTTGCCTGATGGCATGCCCGAACACAACAGCCGCGATGCAATCGAAGCCCACATCCCCGATGAGCATCGGTCCTTCGTCCAGGGCATTGTCGACAAATACGACGTTCCCGACCCGAGCGGTCCCGGCATGCGCACTCGGTTCATCCGGTCCAAGGAGATCGAAGAGGCTCAGCTCGACGCGGTCATGGCATCGAGCGTGGACTTGTTTGCGTGTGGCATCGGCGCACCTCGACCAGCCGTCGACAAGGCGAAGGAGCTCGGCAAGGTCACTGCGGCACTGATCGGCAGCCCGCGCCATGTGCGCAAGACCTTGGCGTCTGGCGTCGAAATGGTGGTGGCGCAGGGCGCCGAGGCTGGTGCTCACACCGGCACGATCGGCACCTTCACGTTGGTTCCTCAGATTGTCTCTGCGTGTGGTGACATACCGGTTCTTGCTGCTGGCGGAGTCGCCACTGGCCGACATGTCGCGGCGTCGCTCGCGCTCGGCGCGCAAGCGGTATGGGCGGGCACCATCTGGCTGACTACCACCGAACACACTGCGCACATGGCACCCGCGCTGGTCGACAAGCTGCTGGCTGCGTCGTCAGCCGACACAGTGATCACGCGCAGCGAGTCAGGAAAGACGTTCCGCCAGATCAGATCGGCGTGGAGCGACGAGTGGGATGCGTCTGACGCGCCCACGCCACTCAAGATGCCGTATCAGGACGTGTTGGTGGGCGATCTGCTGGGCGCGATCGACGAGCACCAGGTCGAACCGTTGCTTCACTCCGGCGCCGGTCAGGGAATCGGCTACGCCTCCGAAATCCGACCGGTTGCCGAAGTCATGGCCGATCTGATCGCTGGCGCCGAAGCCGCTGCGCTGTAGGCAAGTCCTTTTAGCGCGATTGCTGTTCGGCGCCACGCACGAGGCGCTCGGCGAGCTGCTTCCAGATCACCTTGTGGATCGGCAATAGCGCCCACCAGTACAAACGACCCGAAAGACCTCGCGGGTGAAACCGCGCAAGTTGACGGAGTCGAGTCTTGCTGTCGTCCTCGGCATCGATCTGCCACTCGAGCCAGGCGCGGCCGGGTACCTTCATCTCGGCTCGCAGCCTTAGCAACGACGGCGGCTCATACGCCTCGACCCGGAAGAAGTCGAGCGCATCGCCGACTCGCAGCGTGTCGGGGTGGCGCCGACCACGGCGCATACCTACGCCTCCGATTAGTTTGTCGAGTGAGCCGCGGATCGTCCACAAGATGTTCGCGGCATACCACCCGCGTTTGCCGCCAATGCCGGCAACGACTGCAAAAAGCGCTTGTGGACTCGCCGCCGTGGTGACCTCTTGGGTGTTCTCATAGATCGTGCCACCAGCCCAATCAGGGTCTTGAGGCATCGGCAACGCCGAAGTATTTCCGCGAGCGCTGTCCATCCAGCTGGTTTTGATTTTCAGATCGCCGACGACCGCGAGTGCCCGCCCAATCGCCGAGTCGAGTGTGATCGGCGTGTGATCAACCAACCGGCGGATGTCACGTTCGGGGTGGACCACGACATCGTTGATCAGGCTGTCGACCAACGGCCGCGCCAGCCCGTACGGCAGTGGCGTCACCAGGTTGACCCAGTGCGAAGACAACCTGGGCGTCAGGATCGGAACCGGAATAATGAGTCGGCGCCGAAGCCCGGCAACCTTGGAATACCGGTCCATCATGTCTCGGTAACTCAAGACGTCGGGGCCGCCGATTTCGAGAATCTCGCCCGCAGCTTCGGGAATCTCGATCACCGCCACCAAGTAAAGGAGCACGTCGGCGATCGCTATTGGCTGGCATTTGGTCTTGGTGACCCAACGAGGACAGATCATGGCTGGCAGCACTTCGGCCAGATGGCGCAACATTTCGAACGATGCGCTTGCCGAACCAATAATGACCGCAGCCCGCAACTCGGTCACCGCAACGGATCCAGCGGCGAGAACGCGCCCGACTTCGTGACGGCTTGCGAGATGGCTCGAGAGCCGTTCGGGGTCGTCTTCGCCCAAGCCTCCGAGATATACGATGCGCGACACGCCAGCCTTCTCGGCTGCTCGTCGAGTGTTCTCGGCCCCGATTCGATCAGACTCGGCGAAGTCGCCGTCTTGGCCCATGGCGTGAACGAGGTAGTAGAGCGCATCGATCCCATCGAGCGCCTGGTCAAGCGAGTCTCGATCGAGCACGTCTGCAGTCATAACGTCGACGTCGGTCCGCCAGTCGACACCGTCCAGCCGGGCGGGCGTTCGAGCAAGACACCGCACGTCGTGGCCCGCAGCAAGCAACTCCGGCACGAGCCGACCACCGACATAACCAGTCGCCCCGATGAGACCGACCTTCATGACCGAGGAACCGGAAGTTCGGTTATCGAGACGTCGTCCGGATCAAGTCCGAGGCGCTTGTACAAATTCGACGCAAACCGCTGACCGGTGACCCGCATGCTGACAGACATGATTCGCTCGACGGCCGGGCGCGAGAGTCGAGGCAACGGGAGATCTACCTTCAGGGTGAGATCAACTTTGAGTTCAGTCGCATCGTCGCCGACGGGCTCGAAGTCATAGACACCTTCGACCGCTGCCTTTTCTCGCGAACCAGCAGGTGGGTCGTGGGCAAAGACGATCTGGCTCTTCTCCGTGAACTCCATGCGTTCGGTGAACACCGGCGCAACCTTGATGCCAAGCCCTTCGATGCCGTCGAGTGTCCATCGCCAATGCTCACCGACGTCTTCGATCGACCGCACCAATGGAGTCAGCGATGCAAGCGTTTGCGCGTCGGTGATGAGCGGCCAGAGGTCATCGAGCGGGACAGGCACCGTCGACAGCGAGATATTGCGAGATGAGAACCAGGCCACCCGCACTGTCTATCTGCTCAACCGGAGAATTGACCATCCCAACGAGTGTCGGGCTTCGCTTCAAGAAGATGGAAGGTTCAGCGCACGCGACAAGACGACTTCCATTGCGTCGACGTCGACGCGGTTGAGCAAGTTCGACATCGCCATCCAAGATGCGAGTGCGGTGACATCGCGCATGCTGGGTGGAAGAATCGACGGGTCAGAGATCACACCCTCGTCATGCAGCCCGGCCACAAGACCAAGCTCGTCGACAGACAGCTTGCCGACGAACAGCAACGGCAGCAGCTCCAAGCGACCCAGGCGCGCCGCCAGACGAATCACGTTGTAGACCTCGACGAAACCTCGGCCATATACAAGATCCTTAGTGAAAGGCCCGAGCGTGGGGGTGCTGCCTCGGAAAACGCGCATGCTCGACGTCCACGCGTCGTCGGCATCGAGACCACGCTCGAGCATCCAGCGGTAGACGTCGATAAACGTCGCACCATCTTGAGCCATGGCAATGGCCTGCATGCGGCGACTGATCTTGCGTAGTCGGGTTGGCGTTGATGACAAGGTGGTGATCTCGGTGAAGACGGCCAGGCCTTCTTGAGTCACGGTTTGTGCGGGAGTGCCCTTGGCCAGGAACGTGCACCATGGTTGGCGGCGGCCGTTGATGCTGGTGGCAACGTGCACCCAGCCTTCGTGTACTTCGAGCACCCGCAACGAACGTTCGCTAAATGTCGCGTCTTCGCGGAGCTTGATGTAGTCGCTACCGGCCGCCGCATCTGCCACGATGCCATCGTCGAGCTTGACCGTGATCTCGTGCAAGCCACAGATAGGCGTCAACCGTTCTGTCAGGATCTGTACGCCCTCGGCGGCGGTGTAGCAGCGGTCTTCGGGTGGCTCCCATCGACTGTTCGAAATATTGGCCAAGGCAGAATCGAGCACTTCGCCCAGCTCGGCGAGCGATGGCCCATCGGCATGAAGATGATCGTCGACTGAGCCGTAGAGCTGGGCTGAGATCTCGCTGAAGTCAGAGGTGCCCCGGGCCGTCAGCATGTCGATCACTGACAAGTAGCCATGGATGCGGCCCGTGAGTAGCTCGCCGATCGCACTGGTGCCCAGCGAGTTCTCTATCCGACCGCCGATGGAGCGAAGTTCGGCACGCTTGTCCTCGGCATCGAACCGCAGTCCACGTTCTTCGGTATAGAAGTCCTGATCGACGTTTGGTTGGCTACCCGCATTGTCGGCAAAGAACTGCTCGCGTACGTCGTCGGTCCACTTGACCGAATTGAGAATCAGGATCGGCTTCTGCGCCTCGACCAGCGCATCGGAAAGATCCCGTACGACTTCCAGATCGACGTCGGCTGCCATCAGGCGAAGATAGCGCCCAGGTTGCAGAGATCGACGGCGTTGCCTCCGAGGATTTTGGCCCGAGCATCGTCGCTCAGCCCACCAGTCTGTTCGGTCAGCATCGCCTGGCTATAAGGCCACGTCGAGTCGCTGTGGGGATAGTCATTTGCCCACATGAGTTGCTGCGGTTTGAGCAGACCGGCTTCGGCCATTCGGAAAGCCGACCAGTCGTCTTGGAATGTGACTTTGACGTGATCCTCGATGTACTCGGAAGGTCGTCGTTCGAGTTCGCCGCTCTTCAGCCAATTGCGATGACGGTTGTAGGCGTGATCCATCGGTAGCTGTAGTGCGGTACCCAGCCCGCGTCGGCCTCGACGCAGACGATTTTCAGATAAGGCACGCGGTCGAACACTCCGCCGAGAACGAACGTGCCGATCAAATCCTGGTTGCCTCGAATGATCGACATGAACGTGTTGAGTTTCGGCCGCGTGGCCGGTAGTTCTCGCCGGTCAGTATATGGAAGCTGAGCACTAAGCCCAGATCGATTCCGGCGCGGTAGAAGTCATCCCAGGCAGGGTCGTCGTAGTCGGGGCCACCGTCGTAGGCCGGGCCTGGCGTGCCAGGGAGCATCACGCCGCGCAGGCCCGCAGCAGCAATGGCCTCAAGATCGGTGATGGCTTCGGCGATGGTGCGAGCTGGTGCGACGGCGCAGTACTCGGCGATCCATCTGTTGTAGGCATCGAACATCGCTTTCTTGAGCTCGATGTCACGATGATTGCAGAGCAACATACCGACCGACGGATGGATGACTTCGCCGTCGACCCCGTCGGCGACTTGGGCTTCGACCCGTGTGGTGGCGTCCCAGCCCGCACGGTGCAGACCTTCGAACGGCACACCCTTCATCGACAGCTGATCGGACTGCCGGCCCGCCGAGGAATGCAACCCGAGATGGATCTTGTACGACGGTCCCGCCACCCCCACCGGCTGCGGTGCCGCCGGCGCCCGTGCCGGAGGGAGCGCAGACTGCACCCCCGGCCACTCGCCATGCATCCCGCCCGGCAGCGACGTCGACTGTGCCGGAGGGAGCGGCAATGGGCCGCGCTACATCGGGAGAGTCCAAGTCACCGGATCAGATCCCTATGACCTCGACAGAAACAACGACGGCATCGGCTGTGAGTAACTTACAGGCTCTTCAGCTCTGAGCTGGTCGCCTGACGCAGGTGTGCTTCTAGGCTGAAGCGATGGCACGTACTTCTGCATCTGATCAGCTCGACTCTGTATTCATCGATCGTTGGTCACCGCGGTCCTTCACCGACGAACCCGTTACCGATGACCAACTCGCAACGATGTTCGAGGCCGCGAGGTGGGCTCCGAGCTGGATGAACAATCAGCCGTGGCTGTTCTTCTACGAGACCGACGGCCCTGCACGTGCCGATATGGAATCGCTCATCAGCGAGTTCAACAAGCCGTGGTCGACCAACGCCCCGGTCATCGGCCTGATCGCAGCTCGGCCGGGGCTCGAAGGTTTCATGGCACGCACCGCCGAGTTCGACACCGGCGCAGCAGTGATGAGCCTGACCCATCAGGCCCTCAGGCTCGGGCTGCACGTGCACCTGATGGGCGGCATCGAACTCGACTTGGCCTATGAAAAAACCGGCCTCGATCGCGACGAAGCCAACATCTTGTGTGCGTTCGCTTTGGGGCACAAGGGCGACGGCAGCAACCTTCCCGAAAAGCTTCAAGGCCGCGAAGCACCCAGCGACCGCATGCCGGTCGAGAGCTTCGCCTTCAGGGGACTCACCGCCGACCCCCGCCCCGCTGATTAGAAGGCAGCTACTGGCGAGATTTCATGAGCGGCATGATCTTGGCGCCGAACTCTTTGGTGGCGACTGGGTAGTCGTCGAAGACACACATCACGCCCTTGACGCCAGGGATCTCTGAGACCTCGTCGAGTTTTGCGGCAATGGTGGCGTGACTGCCGACAATGGGACCGATGTTTAGGTTGAATGCACCTTGCATCTCGGTGATCTTGTCCGCCGTCGCGCCGGCAGTATCGAGTTCGGCTTGGCCGGTCATGAACTTGATCGCTTCGAGGTCGGCGCCGTCTTTGTAGCTTTGCCATTTGGCCTCGGCGGCTTCGTCGGTGTCAGCCATGGTGATCTGGAAGAGCACGTAGACGCCCACGTCGCGCCTGGTTGTCTCCGCCGCAGCGACCAGTCGCGCAGCGTCGCCACGAACGACATCGAGATCCGCGGTGCCGATGATGAATTGGTAGTCGCCATACTCGGCGCAGAACTGCATGCCACGATCAGATTGCCCGGCACACACCAGTGGCACGCCTCCATCTTTCGGCGGCGGCGACAGACGGCAGTCGTCCATCTGGAAGTACTCGCCTTTGAGATCGCTGACGCCGGTCGACCACAGGTCTTTCATGATCGTGACGTACTCGGTCGCATAGTCGTAGCGCTTCTCGTAGTACCAGTCGCCGGGCCAAGCGCCCATCTGTGAGTACTCGATCTGGTTCCAGCCCGACACGATGTTGATACCGAAGCGGCCACCAGAAATATCGTCGATGGTCGAAGCCATGCGGGCAACCATTGCGGGTTCCATCGTCGGAAGTGCGACCGAAGCAAACAGGTTGATCTTGTCGGTTGCTGCCGCGAGCCCGGCCATGAGGGTGAACGACTCCAGGTTGTGATCCCAGAACTCGGTGTCGCCACCGAAGCCTCGCAACTTGACCATGCTGAGCAGGAACTCGAAGCCAGCTGCCTCGGCCTCCTCGGCGGTCTTGCGGTTGAGGTCGAAGCTCGGCATGTACTGCGGAGCGTTCTTCGACATCATCCAGCCGTTGTTACCAATCGGAATGAAAATACCTAGATCCATCTGGATTGCTTATCACCAATCGAATTGTTACGTCCCCTGGGGACGTAACAATTCAATGGCTTTGTCGAGGTCGATCACGTCGGCGTACTTTGCTGCCAGGTCGAACAGGTTCGCCTCGTGCACAGCTGGCGTGCGATCGCCGACGGCTTGGCGCACGACCACTGGCACGAAACCCGAGGCGGATGCATCGGTTGCAGTTGCTCGGACACAACCGCTGGTCGACACGCCGACGATCACGACGGTGTCGGCTTTGAGCTTGCGGAGCTGGTCGGCGAGGCCAGTCCCAAAGAACCCCGACGCATGCTGTTTGGTCACGATTGGTTCACCGTTCGCTGGTTCGAGGCCGGGTACCCAATCCGCCAACGGGTTGCCTTGGTCGAAGGCTTTGAGCACATCGAGCTTGGCATACCAGACACCATTGTCTTCGCCTGGCTGGTATTCGACCCGAGTCCAGATGACCGGAACGTGCGCATCCCGGGCGGCATCAACGAGCTGTTGCACGACAGCAATGAGCGATGGTTGACCCAAGTCCAGCGGCGAGCCAGTAGTGAAATACGCATTGCACATATCGACGACCACCACGACCGGACGGGTGCCGAGGTCGGCTTGTTGGCCGAAGCCCGCTGTCGCGTAACTCTGCTGCGTCTCCTCGTCCATAGCCACAAGCATAGATCTGACCAATTGTTACGTCCCCTGGGGACGTAACAATTGGTCGCATGCAAGACTGACGCCATGGCTGATCTTCTCCGGCATCGACCCAACGGACCTGCTCGCTTCCGCGAACTGATGGCAGCAGCTGATGGGCCGCTGCTTCTACCTGGTTGTTACGACGCGCTCGGGGCGCGGCTGATCGAACAGGCAGGGTTTGACGTTGTCTATATGACTGGGTTCGGCACTGCCGCCTCGATGCTTGGCCGGCCCGATGTTGGACTGCTGGGTCTGACCGAGATGGCCGACAACGCTCGCCGCATCGTGGCCGCCACCGACCTGCCGGTCATTGCTGACGCCGATACGGGTTACGGCAATCAGATCAATGCAATGAGAACCGTGCAGGTTTATGAGCAGGCCGGCGTCGCCGGCATCCACATCGAAGATCAGCAGCTGCCGAAGAAGTGCGGCCACATGGAGGGCAAAATCGTGGTGTCCCGCAGTGAGTTCGTGGCCAAGATCGCCGCCGCCGTCGAAGCGCGGCAGAGCCCCGACTTCACGATCATTGCCCGCACCGACGCACGAGCACCGCACGGTCTCGACGAAGCTTTAGCCCGCGCCCATGCTGCCCGCGATGCTGGCGCCGATGCACTCTTCGTCGAGGCGCTGCGGAGTCCCGAAGAGCTGGCGACAGTTGCCAACGAACTCAGTGGCATGCCGTTGGTCTTCAACTGGGCCGAGGGCGGCAAAACACCTCCGCTGACCTTCGATCAGATCAGCGAGCTCGGCTTTGCGATGATCATCATGCCGATCTCGACGCTGCTGGTTGCCACTCAGGCGATGCAGGGCGTGCTTCGCCAGATCCGCTCCGACGGCACGCCAGCCAGCGCGCTGGCCTCGATGCCTGCCTTCGACGAGTTCACCGACACGATCGGCCTACCCGAGATCATCAACCTCGAGCAGAAGTTCGCGGGCTAGCCGCTATTCGACCCTAGAGAGTGTCGTCTTGTTCATTGGCCTGCCGATAAGCAGACCAGACGTCGGGACGAAGCCGACCGCCTCGAGGAACATCGATACCGACCCGACGCGCCCACGCACGTACTTCTTTTGTTGTTGGCTCCGCCGGAGCAAGCGCTGGCGCCGACGGTAGATCACGGAACTTCTCGAGCGCGACTCGACTCGTGACGTGGTCGTCGAGCGCTGCACCCAAGAACCTGTAGGTCCATTCCTGTGCCAGTTGCCGGTTCTCGCAGAAGTGCACCGGCACATTCGGATATCGCACCGCAGCTTCGGCCAGGCCTTCGCTGATCGTGAGCGGCCGGACGTGTTGGAGTTTGAATACGCTGGAGTATCGATCTTCGACCACGAGCGCCGATCGATCTATTGCGGCTAGCTCCGCCATCTGAAACCAGAGCTTGCCGGTGGTAAGCGTGGTGACCAAGTCGGGCAGGCTCTTTCGTTCAACGACGCCCACCGTTCGTCCGTGCACCTGCACGGCGTAGTCGCCCGCGGGCAATCGTTGTCGAGTCAGCTCGGCCTGCTGTTTGGCGAAGTTCCACGCGTAGCGCTCGCCCGAATCAACGACGATGCCCAGCACTCGACCCTTGGCCCGAGCGGTTGGCGTGGCGACATTAGGCCTGGCCTTCTTGTTGGTACGCGCCGACTGCCAGAAGATCATCTCGCGGCCACGAGCGCGGGTGAAGACGAACTGCGACCGGTTTTCGCGCCCTCGGTTGAGGGTTAAGTCAATGGCAGCGCCACGACGTTGACAGGAGCGCACCGGCACGCGTTCGACGATGTCGGCGTCAGCTGGCCAGTCAGTCGATGGGTGGCAGTAGATCTTGGATGTCCGGGGCCACGTGTCTTTGACCTTCAGCACTACTGGAGCACCTACGACGGGGATCCGCACCAGATACGGCAGCGTCGATTTCGAATCGGGATTGCGGGCGATGACAAAATCGTCCATGGCGCGATAGTAGCTGTAGGTGCCAATACGAGCGGCAGTTACGTTGCTCGCCGCCAATGCCCAGGTGCATAGTCGGTTAACCTCGTCCCATGGTGAGTGACCGCGACAAGGCGACGATGCGCTTAGTTGGACGCGATATGGATGCTGGAGAGTCACACGACCGAGGCACGGTAGAACAGCGCGCTGCAATCTTGCGCTGCATCAACGCGGACCGTGCCAAACATCAGCTTCCCGCACTTACTGATCGCGCCCCAGAGGAAGGCTTCTATGAGCGAGCTCGATCCCTCGGCATGGCTCGCGTCGATCGCTGAGATCTTCGACTCGGTGGGTGTCGAGTGGACACTCATCGGCGCGCTCGCCGCAAACCGTTACCGAGCCACGCCACGCTTCACGACCGACGTGGACACGCTGGCCGAGTTCGATCCCGCTCTTGCCGGGGCGTTCGAATCCGCTGGCTACGACGTCTCGGTGATTGCAGATACCGACGAACCACCGCATCTGATCCGGTGTTACCGAGGAGCCGAGGCAGTCGACATCTTGTTACCGGTTGTGGAGTATCAACGTCAGGCGCTGGAGCGAGCGATCGATCGAGTGCTGACCGTCGAAGACGTGCTCATCCACAAGCTCATCGCCTGGAGGCTGCGCGATCGCGACGACATCCGATCAATCATCGAGGCAGGTCTCGCATTCGACACAAAGTACCTCGACTACTGGATCACTGAGTGGGAACTGTCCGAGCGCTGGGCCGACTTCAACACCGGGGGCTAGCTATTTGGCGCGAACACCCCCCGGGCATTCGCGCCAAAATCGCCGCCGACCGCGAGGCAAAGCGCCCGAACCAAAGCCAATCCCACCGTGGTTTGGCGCGAACACCCCCAGGGCAATCGCGCCAAATCGCGGCTGGGTTGCGGGGTGCGGGACCTATGGTTTCGGCTTGCGGTGCTGGCCTGCCAGCGTTAGGGTGATATGCAATGAAATACTTGAATAAGTATCTTCCGGTTATGGCAGTTGCGATCTTGGTCGCTGCTGCGTGCGCGTCTGGGTCCGAGGGCGAACAAGTCCCTGCGCCGACGCCCGAAGACGGAGCTGCCGCCGCTGCTGATCCGACCGCGACTCCGGCAGTCGAAGAGGCCGAGGTTGCGGTCGATGAACCAAC
>ENA-ORXR01003899-ORXR01003899.1-marine-metagenome-genome-assembly--contig:-NODE-3899-length-12956-cov-4.180837_pt1 | contig 12956 bp, 12 predicted proteins | sample MGYA00237866_ERZ511479 | MGnify/ENA metagenome assembly ERZ511479 | reverse complement strand
TAAACCCCAGAAATTCAGGCGCGCTTGAGGATCAAGTCCTGTGGTGGGTTCGTCTAAAAACACAATATCCGGATCATTCACAAGTGCAATGGCTAGTAACAAGCGCTGCCTCTGCCCGCCTGATAGCTTGCTGGCATCTCTATTGAGGAAATTTTGTAAAGCACAAACCTCAATCAGTTCATCATAAGGTAAGCCCTGTGGATAAAAGCTGCCAAAAAGCTTTAACTGCTCTGAAACGGTTAGGAAATCTTGCAGTGCCGTTGACTGAAACTGGATACCAGCCTGCTGACGAAAACGTGACCCGAGGGACTCACCGCGATATAAAATCTCACCGCTGGTTGGCTTGCTAATGCCCTCCATGACTTCGATGGTGGTGGTTTTACCGGCGCCATTTGGGCCAAGCAAACCGAAACACGCACCTGATTTCACGGTGAAGCTGACACCATCGACTGCTTTTACGTCTTTGTAATGTTTGTGTAGGTCTCGTACTTGTAGGATTTCAGTCATTAAATAGTCCGCAGCAGCTCGGTTGCCTGATCCAATGTTTCATCACTTTTCGCAAAACAGAACCTCAGCACGGACTGCTGAGGTGGTTTCTCATAAAACACCGACACGGGTATGGAAGCAATGCCTTCCTCAATTGTCAGTTTATGCGCAAGCTCGGTATCTGGGAGATTACTAATTTCACTGTAATCCACCATTTGGAAATACGTGCCGGCACAAGGCAACAAAGTGAACCGGGAACCTTCCAGCCCTGCTCTGAAACGGTCACGTTTCGCCTGATAAAAGTCAGATAACTCTAAATGATGTGGACTGGACTCTAAAAATTCTGCCAAAGCATACTGCATGGGTGACACCGTGCAGAACGACACATATTGATGCACCTTGCGGAACTCAGCGCTCATTTCTTTAGGCGCTACACAATAGGCAATCTTCCAACCCGTGACGTGGTAGGTTTTACCAAATGACGAAATCACAAAGGCGCGTGCGGCTAGATCAGGATAACGCAGCAAACTCAGGTGCGGCTTATCGTCGAATATAATATGCTCATACACCTCATCTGAAATCAGATAGATGTCAAAGTCGGCAATGATTGCCTGTAAGGCTTGAATATCAGCTTCGGTGAGCGTCGTCCCACTAGGATTGTGAGGAGAGTTTAAAATGATCGCTCTGGTTTTTGAACTGATAGTATCCCGAACCTGCTGCCAATCGATTGAAAAATCAGGGCTTTGCATCGGGATGTGGATTGTTTTACCACCGGCCAAGTCAATTGCGGGCTCATAACAATCATAGGCGGGGTCAAACACAATCACTTCATCATCAGGGTTTACAATCGTAGCTATCGCAGTAAACAACGCATCGGTTGCTCCAGATGTGACTGTTATTTCCTGATCAACATCCACTTCTGCACCATACAAAGCACTAACTTTGCCCGCAATTGCTTGGCGCAACTCAGGAATACCGGTCATTGGTGCATATTGATTATGACCAATACGCATGTGGTGAGAAACCCGATCTAATAAATCTTGCGGGCCATTAAAGTCAGGAAACCCTTGGGATAGATTTAACGCGCTATGCTCGGTCGCCAGCTGGGACATGACGGTGAAGATGGTAGTTTTGACATTGGGTAGCTTGGAGATGATTGCCATAATTAAGGGCTCTTAATCGAAGTGCCCTTACTATAGAAGAAATGATGAAAAATACCTAATTCGAGTATATGGTTGTTCGCTGGTCTTCAAGCAACCAAAATAACACATTGTTTTCAAAATTCGGGTCTCGTGTTAATCCAAGATGATCTGACGCTAGAAACAATGCGGAAGACCATGAGATGGGTGATACTAATTGGGGGCCCCATTCTTGGCCTACCCTCTCATCCATTAATGTGCTCGTCCTTAAAACGCTGCCATCACCACTTGAAACTGATCGCTTAACAATACTTCCTGACACCGGGTCTATTGTCACCTGAGATAATGTTTCCACAACATCACCCGCCACCATAAACAGCTCCAGACCTTTGGGCGGTTTCGCTGGTTTATCAATCAAGGCATGAAAGTGTTTAGTACGCTTCAGAATACGTGCTTGTTGCTTTAAGGCAATCTGCCGACGCTCATCAGCGCTATCGACCTGGGGTAATATTTTTTTGAGTAGTGTCTGGGTCTCTGGCGACTCAGACGCCAACCCCCAACCGAATTTTTCCCATATTTTAGAGTCATATATATCGACTTCAGTAGACTCATTCCCCTCCCAAACAATTGACTTGTGACGAGGCCTTGGCAGTAATTGATAGATTGATGGATACGTACCCAATAGGGCGGACGGATAGTATGGCAACACAGGCTTGCCTACATCAAACCCTTCTACCAACTGCACATAAGAATCGGCAGCACCGGCATTTGGAGTACCCACCATAATCAAGCGTTCAACATCCTTACTACCCGTCCAAGGAATACTGTCAGGACTCATGCTATCAACATCCTCGCCGCCATATCGCAGAAAATAGCGAGCAAGCAAACCGCCCATGGAATGAGCGACGATATCAAACTTGATATCATCCTTATCTATATTAAATTTCTTTTTATATTCTGCGCGGACAAATGCTTTTTTCTCGGCTATAAATTGCTCTAGTCGCCTAGCGTTTTCAACGTTATCTCTTCTCCAGTCATAATCAAACTGGAAACAGGTGAAATGTTCATCGCCATAGTCAACGCCATTAAGACCCATAGACTCATCCCGATAACCACCCGCCCCTAGAATTGACAATATATTAGCGTAAGCTTGTACGCCAACAGGCAGGCCGAATAAATCCAAATTGATCTCATCCAAGACACCATCAGGCGTTAAACTATCTTTTTGATCCTTGAGAAAGCATTCATTTTGAAAATAGCAAGTGGCGGGATCATCTATCGGCAGGGAAAGTACCTGAAGACCTTCTTTGGTCGATGGATCAATTGAAACGCCATTAAAAGCCCCCCAAACTCTGAGGCCTGATGCTTGATCCAATAATCGGCTGCCCAGTATGCCGGGGATGACAATGACAGGGTTTCGTTCGGGTCGATGGTATTGAGCCGAACGCTCGTAAGTAAACTTTATGAAGCTACGCTTTTTGGTCTTGTAATACAAATCGTAAACGCCAAATGATAAGCCGATAACAAGAAAGGCAATAGCAATCCCAACTAGTGAGAACCGTTTCCTTGAGAAAAAATGCCTCAACATGACTCTGACCCAGACAGTAAGCGCCGATTAAAAATAAATATGTTTAGTAGCACTAATATTCTGATACGTCCAGACATCCATTTTTGGATACCGTTTAAAGTAATAGACACAAAAAAAGGACAGCCTAGGCTGTCCTTCTTATTCTTCATATCGCGCTGGGCAATATTAGAAGTTGTGCTTCAGACCAATTGCAACTTGCGTATCAGCAACGCTATCGTCATCAACAAACTCAGCGATGAATGCTGTCTTTGCACCCAAAGCACGCTGGTAGCCAAGGAACAAAGTGTCGTTGTTGCTAACGTCACCAACACCCAGGTAGAGCTTGTTCTTACCTGCTGCGTAGTTCGCTGTATAGCCGATATAAGTATCTTCGCCGTTAGCATCGTTATTTTCAAACTGATTCATACGGACACCAAGAGAAACAGGTCCGAGTTTACCAGAGACACCTAGAACCACGTTACTGCCGTTAGCAGTGTCGGTCTCATAACCTAAGCTAACAGCCGCAGGACCTAGCTTTCCTTTAATACCTACTGCAAATGAATCTTTGCCTGCAATGGCCGCACCAGCATCAACATCAGGACTGTAACTAGCGGCATAAGAGACAGCACCACGTGTATTTGAGTAAGTAATGTTGTTCTGATCGCCAGCCTTACAACCACCAGAAGAGTGAGATATAAACGCATCACTGGCAACCCAGCCTGTGTCGACAGTATCACAGCCGTTGTCTGTATCACCGATCTTTATTGTTCCAAAACCACCCTTTACACCAACATACATGTCATCAGACTTGAGCTGTCCAGGTTGTGTAACAACTACTTCATTTGAACCTTCTACGATGTTCTTTGACAGAACTGTTGCGCCTGCAACGTTAACTTCGAAATGCCCGAAGTAAGTTAAACCACCTACTTTCTCAAAAGCATCAAGAATCATCTCGGAACCGTTTCCACCGAAACGAGTATCGCCCGACCCATTATCGAAATAACCTACAGCTACGTCACCGCTAACTTTAAAATCAGATGTAACTTCAGCCTGAGCTGCGAATGGTACAGATGCTACGGCGATAGCAGCTACTAATGTTCTTAATTTCATAGTATTCCCCTACAATAAAAAATAAATCTTTAAGGTTTGTGAAGGTTATTAATACGTAATAACCCTGTTAAGAAACGAATTCTTGATGTAAGACTATTATGCCTGTTGGTAAAAAGCAACAAAATTAATTAACCAACTTCCATATCGGTTGGAACTGCTTAATATAGGCAATTTCTTGCACATTCCAACATTTGGTTAAGTACACATTAAGCTAACAGCTCAATACATCCAAGCAAAGCACCTTCACATGTAAACCACAAACACTTTAAGACCCGATGATCGAAAATCGTGCCGTAGGAAAGTTCAACATTTATTCAATTCAACTTTTAATACCTCCAATATGTATCCGCTTTACAACCTTCTGTCTGGATTACTCTTTGCCGAGTAAGCAGTGTGGTGATTTTCCAACATACCGCTTGTCGATTTACCACAACTGTAAAGACTCTGTAAAGACTGATAATTATTTGAGCCGTTTATCGGATCACCCGCGCATTCATGGTTACAACACATAATATTTTTTAATCAACGCGGAGTTACAATATGATTAAGCAAGCACTTATTACAAGCATCGCAGCAGCAGGGTTACTGTTATCTGCTCAAGCAACAGCACATGGTGTACAGTCTGATTACCATGTGAATGGCGAACCTGCTATCTCGTGGAATCACAGCCATGCTAAGCCTGTCCGTCGTCCAGCGCCAAAACGTAAGAAGTACAACGTTAATAGAGAGCAGCGTCAACAAGCGACTATGATCGCGCAAGGTATTAAAACTTGCCAGATCACACAAAGAGAAGCCGCTAAGCTCAACAAGCAACAAAAACGCATCAAGAAGGCTGAGCGTCGTATGCGTAAAGATGGTCTACAACGCTGGGAGCGCATGAAGCTTAAGACTCGTTTACACAACGCCCGTGTTCGGATAAACGAGTTTACTAAGAACAGCAAGAAGTGTGGACGTGCCAATAAGAAGCGTCGTGGTGGTCACGGCTACAGCCACAGCCATGGCAGCAAGCATCACAAGCACAGCAGAGGTAACCATTTCCATACCCACAGCAGCTGGAGCACTACCAACGGTCACAACTCATTTTCTATTAGCATCGGTCACTAATCGTGACTTGATTTAAAGTATTAGGATTTGAAGTTTTAGAGGCAGCCTTCGGGCTGCCTTTTTTAGTGGGCGGTGTTTTTATGGATACTTCAATGCGGCAGTCATCGGAAGGTGCCCCCATTACAATTAGGATACGATAGAATCCAAAGACGGCAGTTTAACGTTTTTAATATGCCTTTTAGAAAGCTAACTTGAGTTTTCGACTACCAATACTTATAAGAAAGAGCCCTAATGAAAACAATAATTAAAGCCCTACTTGTATCGATACTTTCCGCTACTTTGCTCACAGCCTGTGACAGAGGTCGCCAGCCGATTTTTGATAAATCGCTTATCGGCAAAGCAGCACCAGACTTTAGCTTACCTCAACTGGGCAAGGTGGAACCTCTAAAGCTGACTGATCATAAAGGAAAACTAGTGGTGCTAAACTTCTGGGCTTCCTGGTGCCCGCCTTGCCGAGAAGAAATGCCTACCTTTATTAAAGTACAAAAACAGTACGGCGGTGAGAAATTTACCATTTTGGGTGTCAGCATAGAAGATAAGGAAGATGTACAACGCTATGCCGATGAAATAAAGATCAATTATCCGGTAACGTATGGTCAGGATGCAGCCAGCAAGGTAGCAACTGTTTATGGCGACCCTGATGGCGCATTACCGTACACGGTATTGATTAGCCCGCAGCAACAGGTTCTGGACATTTATACGGGTGTCATTAAAGAAGCACAGTTTGAGGAAATTCTTAAAAAGCATCTTTGATGGAACATCGACCGTATTCATTAAGGTCTACTGCCCTGAGTGGCTAAAACCAGTAGGCTGATAACATATTTCACTTACATAATTTTTGGATTGATGATGAAAATAATTAAGTCTCTTGGCCTAGCCATTTTATTAAGCCTCAGCGCGGCCAGCGTGCAGGCAGAAGTTACTCATATTGATAATAAAAAAACCAGTGAGCTTTTAGCTGCGGGTATACCGCTGATTGATGTACGTATGAAATCAGAATGGCAACAAACTGGCATTGTAGAAGGCAGCCACCTACTCACTTTTTTTGATGAGAAAGGTAATTACGATATAAAAAAATGGGTTGACGACCTGGAGAAAATCGCTGGCAAGGACGAACCTTTCATGTTGATCTGCGCCGTTGGTGGACGCACTAGAAATATTGGTCAGTTTTTAGATCAGAAATTGGGCTTCAGTAAAGTGCATAATGTCGATAAAGGCATTGTGCATTGGATTGCTTCCAAGCAACCAGTCGCTGAATATGTCGAGCCTTCAGTTGAAGCTGGCAAAACAAATTAAACTGCAAATGCCTGCCGAATCAAATCCCAAACGGGCGATGTAACAGCAGTTAGTGCTGCGTTGCTATTTCGTGCCAGCACGATTTCTTGACTAGGCAATTCCTCAGCCACAGGTCGATAAACAATTTCTTTACCATCATAGCTTTTAGAGCAAAGTGGCTGGGTGTAGCTTAAGGAAACACCCAAGCCATTTGCCACCATCCCTCTTTGTAACTCGAACGTTTGCGCGTTGTAGGCCACTTTTGGCAAAAAGCCCCTGCTACTTAAGACGTTTTGTAAAAAATCACTGGAATATGGCGAGTCAGATATTACAAAAGGCTCTGCCATCAACTTATCCAATGGAATCTTATCGAGCTTGCTTAACGGATGGTCAGCCGACAACATGACGCTTGGCGTGACTACCTTGAGGCATTCATAATCAATTCCTTCCTCCATCAGCACGCCGTAGGTAATAACAATATCCAGCTCGCCATGCTTTATTAAGTGTGATATTTCATGCAGTTCAGCATTCACGATACGGCAACGGATATCGGGATACTGCTCACTCAGGTCATATAGAATTCCTGGTAGATAATAAGGGCTGATATCAACAAAGCAGCCGAGCACAATAGAGCCAGACGCTTCAGTGTTTTTCTCAAAGCTTAAGTTTTCAGCTAGATTAAGCAGCTGCTTAGCGCGTGCGACTAGCTCCCGACCATGTGGCGTTGGCGTGACACCTTGCCCCTGATGTCGAATTAGCAACGTCTCACCCAGCGTTGACTCCAACTGCTTTATTGCTGCTGAGATCGACGGCTGGGAAACATGTAAACTACGCGCTGCGGCACTGGTTGATTTTAACTCAGCAGCGGCGACAAAATAGCTCAGCTGTTTCAGCGAATAAGGAATCATCCACGTAATATACAGTAATGACCAAGACAAACATAACAACCAAAAGAGCCAGAATATGAGCTACTCAGCGATGCAAGCCAGCTTACCGATGTACGACTTCCCTGAGGTACGAGAAGCGACCAATGCCTGGTGGCAGGGCATTGCCAAGCACATGCGACAACAGGGCATTGAGAATGTGCCTGCTCATTTAACAACTGAACTACCGCTCGATCAGTTATGGACAGGCGACGAGCTCTTTCTGAGTCAGTGCTGCGGCTTTGATGTCATGAACAGCTACAAAGATCATTTATCAGTATTAATGATCAGCGACTGGGATGCAGAGGGATGCGAAACGGGGCAATATTGCAGCTTGGTGATAGTTCACGAAGACAGTCCTCACAACCACCTTGCAGACTTAAAAGATAGCATTGCAGTTATCAACGGGCCTGAATCTCACTCTGGTATGAATGCTTTGTTCAGTGCCATCCAGCCGCACAGTGTGGATGGGCAGTTCTTTAAAGAGATACATATCTCTGGAGCGCATGCTGATAGTCTTCGTTTCGTGCAAAACAAACAGGCGGATATTGCAGCGATTGACAACGTGACTTTTGCACTGCTGAAACGATACCGTCCATCAGCTATCAATGGAGTACGAGTGCTTTGTCAGACTAAATCTGCACCTGCTTTGCCATATGTCACCTCAATTAATACTGGCCTAGAAACACAGAAACAGATGCAAGCTGCATTGCAGGCCGCGTTTGATGATCCTGACTGGGCAGAGTCTCGCGAGACATTATTGCTGAGAGGTGGCATCTTTCCTGACTTATCTTACGGCCAGCACCCTTACTCCAGCAGTGAAAATCCTTATCGTGAAATTGCTGATGGATTTACGTTTGATCGACGTCTGCTTGAGCCAATGGTTGCTATCAAGACAATTTGATTGATGGCGATCATTAAGAAACAGGTATCAGCTTTTATAATTTAATTAATCGAAATATGATAGTTCTTGTAATCACCTAGCACTTGTTAGGATCTCTTGTGACTCAACACAGGAGAGAGTTTTGATAAAAACAGGCGTTTTCTCACAGCGCGCTATACCAATTACCAGCGCTGCAGTAGAGTGGCCAACAGTAGCCCTTATTACACTCAACTGGCTGGCGTTTCTGGCTTTGACTCTGTTCTATCACGCGCTACCTTGGTGGCTTATCCTACCATTAGGTGGGTTTCTAGTTGCCTTATTTGGCTCATTGCAACATGAAGTATTGCACGGCCACCCAACGCCTGATCAGACGTTAAACGAGGCGATGATTTTTCCTAATATTGCTTTATGGATGCCCTATTCGCTCTACAAATCAACACACCTGACTCATCATATTAATGATCAGCTGACTGACCCCGAACTTGATCCAGAGAGCTATTACTTGTCCCCTGAGAAGTGGCAGCAATCACCCAGTTTCATAAAAACTTACTACCGTTTCTACAATACATTTATCGGCCGTTTTCTCTGGGGGCCGATGCATATTATGACTTCACTTTGGATGACAGAAACTCGCTCCATCCTATCTGGAAACACCCAAACGATTCGCATCTGGACTATACATTTACTCGCCTGCCTGCCAGTACTCTACTGGGTGGTGGTCGTTTGTAGCATCCCATTTTGGGAGTACATTGTTTTGTTTGTTTACCCCGGCATTTCCTTAACGCTGATGCGATCATTTGCAGAGCATCAGGCTGTGGCGACGGTAGATGAACGCTCAATTATTGTAGAAACAAACCCGCTGTTAAGTCTCATGTATCTGAATAATAATCTGCACGCGGTTCATCATAAAAATCCGAATTTAGCATGGTTTCGAATTCCCATGATTTGGGAGTGTGAACGTGACAAAGTGCTTGCAGAAAACGGCAATTACTATTTTAAAGGCTATTTCAGCATTATCCGCCAATACTCGATCACACCGAAGGAACCGCCCAACCACCCTGTGCAAGCACATGGATCGAATTGGCACCAGCCCAGCAGCCGATAGTATATTCGCGCAGTCCTTTCGGCGCAGCCGTCGGCGAAGCGAAGATACTATCGGCTGCTGGGCGACCCAAATTAATGCGGTGGCTTTTCCTGCTTAGGCAAAATCCCTTTCTCCGCCCGAATCCGCCTCTCATCCTCAATCACCTCAGCTGGCAACTGACTCATAAAGCAATGACAGAGATGATCATCCACCATCGTCCGCGGCCCGTGCGGATGCGCAATATGCTTATAAACCCCATGTGAATGCCCATGCGCCTTAACATGCTCTTCGGCGCTAACCGCACTCTTATTCTTATCAACCTCGTGAGCATGGGAATGCGCATCTGCATGAGAATGACTGTGATCGTGCGAATGATCATGAGAGTGCCCATCATGACTGTGCGAATGATCGCCATACGCATGGCTATGACCAGCATGCGAGTGCCCATCGTCGGGCTGGAACTCAGCATGGTGATGATGTATGTCGATCTCACCTCTAGCCAAGCGCTCATGAAATGACTTCATCAAGTCATGATTCTCGACAATCTTGCCCGTAGCACACTCTTCAATGCGCGCCATAAAAGTATCAATCACATGCGCCTGATCACTTAAATAATGCGCAGTCATAAACTTCACATCAGGATTTTCCTCAGCGACTTTATCAACATAATTATGAATGCGCTGAATCAAACGACCGGAAAACAGAAAATAAGGTGCCACTACGACTTTCTTATAACCAAGCTTCAGTGCCATTTCTAGTCCACGACCAACCGAAGGAAAGGTGACGCCAGAGAACACGGTTTCTGACCAACCAAAACCAAGATCTTCAGCAGCAATTCGAGTCAACTTGCAAGCTTCAGCATTCGCATTGGTATCAGAGGTACCACGTCCAACGACAACCAGCATCGTGTCATAAAGCTCGCCAGAAGCAGGCGCTTCTTTCAGCCCCATCGTATCTAAAATGCGAGCTTCAAAAGCCGCAATCATCAGAGGATGCAGACCAAGCTCACGCCCATAATGAATCTTCAGGCCGTCGTGTTTTTGCTGGTATGTCGTGAGCACCGAGGGAATGTCGTTTTTAACATGCGTCGCTGCAAATAGCATACCCGGAACCGCGTAAATCTCCTCAATACCCTGCTCTACCATACTATCCAAACCCATATGAATGTTGGGTGCGGAGTATTCTAAAAACCCATACTCGACAGGAATATTCGGATAACGCGCTTTCAGCCCTTCGGCCAATAAACCAAACTCTTCGCCGGCGATTTTAGAGCGACTACCGTGACCGCAAATCATAATTCCTGTCTTCTTCATAGCCTTTCTCGTTAACAAAGTTGCTTACTAAAATTTAGAGGCTGCATTATCACTGCACTCCAGCCAACTGACAAGAAAGGAAAACACTGTCTTCTTGAAAAGCTCATTGTTGAACCCAATTGTCGGGTTACCCACTAAAAGGGTAAGCAATAGCAGGGATTTAGGTTTGTTTTACTGCTATTATAAAAGACTAATAAATTAACAAATCTAAATAATACTCACAATCGGAGATCACCAAAATGAGTTTAATGGGAACCTTAGGAAAAGTAGCAATGGGCGTTATCGTCGCTAAAGGCGTTGGTAAAGTCATGGGTGGAGCTGGCGGTGCTGGTGGCGGTCTTGGCGGATTATTGGGTGGCCTGACGGGTGGCTCTGGCGCATCAAGTGGTGGACTCGGTGGATTACTCGGCGGCCTGACCGGTGGCGGCAATAATGCACAAGCTGGTGGCGGTGGCCTCGGCGGATTGTTGGGTGGCCTAACGGGTGGTTCACAAGGCGGCGCACAATCAGGCGGTCTTGGTGGTATGCTGGGCGGATTGATGGGCGGCAACAGCGCTCAAGCTGGCAACCAGGCAAGCGCTGGTGGCCTCGGTGGATTATTGGCAGGCTTAGCAGGTCAAGGGCAATCTGGCGCAGCAGCAGGTGGCCTTGGCGGCTTACTTGGCTCATTAGGCGGTGCAAGCGCTCCACAGCAACAAGGCAGTTCAAGCCCTACAGATTTCGGGGCGATGTTCAATGATGCGCTGCAAGGTAAAGAGCCTGAGCAGGTCTCAGATACAGATGAGCAAAATGCGGCGGTTCTGTTGCGAGCCATGATCAGTGCAGCGAAATCAGACGGTGAACTAGACAGCGAAGAACAGCGTAAAATCACTGAACACCTAGGTGATGTTTCTGAGGAAGAAGCAGCCTTTGTACGTCATGAACTAGCAGCGCCTATGGATCTTGATGGTTTAGTTGCTAGCGTACCCAGTGGCCTAGAGCAGCAAGTTTATCTAATGTCTCTAATGGCTATCGACCTTGACTCTAAAGAAGAAGCGGTTTATCTGGATTCACTAAGGAAAGGACTGAATATGTCTGAGCAGGCAAGTAATCACATTCATGATCAGCTAGGTGCTCCAAAGCTTTACGCATAAGCTTATTAGCATAATGTTAGTAAAAAGAACGGGCCTACAGCAATCTGGCTCGTTTTTTTATGCACGAAATAAGATGATTGTCGATGAAACTGCTGATAGTCTCAGTTGCTTTGAAATTGGCATCAGCCCATGTTGCAGCTGTTAATACTCCCCATTTCACTACTAATCGACAGAATAGTAGGTGAGCCAAAACGCTATCACCCACTAATAGCCTACGGAACGTTTGTTGATAAAATCGAATCGATCCTCAACCGTGGTCCAGAAAAAGCCAGCAAAGGGGCAATCGCCTGGATAGTCGCTGTTTTGCCCATTGTGTTGTTGGTATGGCTGCTTGATACGCTTATTGGTGGCTGGTGGATCAGTCTCCTATTTGGTTGGTTGGCCATTGGCTGGAAGAGTTTACGGCAGCATGGCACTTGGGTAGAACAGGCATTAATCAATAATGATATCGAGGAGGCTAGGCAGAAACTCAGCTGGTTAGTGAGCAGAGACACCACCCAACTCTCTTCAAATGAAATCAGCAAAGCAGGTATTGAGTCAGTTCTGGAAAATGGCAGTGACGCTATCTTTGCCCCCCTATTTTGGCTAGCGGTTGGTGGCGCACCCGCCGTGGTTGCCTATCGACTTTGCAATACGCTGGACGCCATGTGGGGTTATCGAAATCAGCGCTTTGAACAGTTCGGGAAGTTCTCAGCGCGCATTGATGATTTACTTAATATTATTCCTGCACGATTGACTGCACTCACCTATGGGTTAGCAGGTAACTTCAAAGGTGCCATGCAAGCTTGGCGGGCACAGATAGGACAATGGTACAGCCCGAATGCAGGCGTGGTCATGGCGGCAGGTGCTGGCGCGTTGGATCTGCGCCTGGGTGGCGACGCTGTTTATCACGGTAAAAGTAAAAGCCGCCCTAGTCTAGGCAGCGGCCAGAAACCAACA
>ENA-ORXR01003898-ORXR01003898.1-marine-metagenome-genome-assembly--contig:-NODE-3898-length-12960-cov-10.855857_pt1 | contig 12960 bp, 12 predicted proteins | sample MGYA00237866_ERZ511479 | MGnify/ENA metagenome assembly ERZ511479 | reverse complement strand
GTGGGGGGCCCCCCCCCCCCCCGTCGAAGAAGCCATACCACGGCATGCCGCATGCCGTGTGCACGCGGGGCTCCAGAGTCAACTGATTCGAACAAAGGTAGAGAAGAGGGAGCCCCTCCTTGCACCGGCGATGTAGATATAATGTGTGATGTGGCTTGCTTATCTGTGACATCCACGATTGGCATCAAATGCGCATACGTGCGGCCGCCATGGATCGTTTGTTCAGTGCGTGTGTGCGACGGCCGAGGCAGACCAGCTCCATGTGGAAAGGAACTACAGCGTCTCCTGATCGCCCGTTGAGTCGTCAGGCCGTTTTCTGCTGGGTGCTAAGACGAATGTAGCACCCATATACACCGAACAGTCACGGTAAGAATCAATGAACAAGAAGAGCTTAAATAGGGTCAGCTATACTTGATCTCGCACTAGAGTGCACTCGTTTCCGTTTGTCCCACTTCTTTATTCCAAGGTGTGCAACACGGCACGACCTGGGCGGATCTGCGTCAGTGGATGGCTCTGCGGCACCCGCGTGCGTTTAACATCTGTCTCAGAGCGGCGCGTGAGCTGGAGAGGCCACCGGCGCTTCTCGGCCGAGGTGGAGCCCCGTACGCAGACGGCGCTGCCCGCGTAATGACTCCCCCTGTCCCGCCAATTGAGGCAGTGTTGACGGCTCCACTGCCCCCACCAACCGCCACCGCAACCTCTGTCGCCACCGCCCCCACCCACCGCCATTCCAACCTCAGGCGGCAGAGACCGCCGCCGCCAACACAGCAGGAAAGCCCACGCGGGATGCACCGCTGTTCGGGACACTCTAGACAACTTGATGCACTGAGCAATCACAATACCAGAACAATTCCAGATCGCTGCTCATGGATGGACAGATGTCGCTCAGAAGGCTGGTCAGTAAATATCATTAAGTTCCATACACAGGAAGCTAAGTTTGAGAAAGAGCAACTTGCGCAGCACGAGGACACCCGCGCAGGTCTTAATGTGCACGCAACGAGAAAGGTGTCCTAATGCAGCTTGCAGAAATCCGACACAAAAGCGTATGTGTTTTCATGGTTTTTTGAGAAGAAAAACGCCCCACAGAGGTCAAACCGAGGGGTCGTGCAGAAGTCGTACGAGCAATTCTAGTGAAAACTGGGCTCCTGGCGGATCCGGCGACGAAGTGCACTGCACCGCTCTCTGAACCGCCAATACGTGACAAGCCAGATCCTGCAACCTCCGAGGGCGAGCGACGCCAACAGGGTCACAATGTGTGGGCTGTTCGGGCAGATGGACGGCCCCCATGCGCCATCGTCAGTGCCCCCCTCGGCGCTGCTGCTGCGTTGCTGCTGGCGTGCTCTATTGAGGTATGCTGCGGGCCGTGCACTGGCGGTTTTGCACGACATATGTCTTGCGTTGCGCAAGGGCGACTCGGCTGCCCCAGTCGTCGTGGTCCGCCCCTCTAGTGCGCTCTTGCCGCGGCGCGGGTGGGCGATTGAGGTGCCTGCGGCCTTGCTTGCGTGTCGCCCGCTAAGGCGGCGTGAGGGCTGGCGTGAGGTTGGTCGTCTTGCGGTTGCCGGACGGTATGCGGACGCCCCGATTGCGTCCCTTGAGACTGTTGCGCAATGGGAAGAGGGCGGCCCTTTTCGTGGTGCCTGGCCTGATTGTGCGCCGTGCAAAGGTGAAATGGTGGCTGTGCCGCGTGGCAGGCCGAAGCGCGTCTGTATTGGAGTCTTCAGACTCGAAAGCGGGTGCCCCCATCCCCTTATGCGCTCCCGTCGATTCGTGGGGTATGGTAGGCACGTGCTGGGGTGCCAGCCTCTGTCGCTGCGGGTATGCCGGAAAAGGTTCCAGCACGTGTGTACGGAGCCATCCGACCAGGCGCTATTGATGCTATCGCGCAGAACGTGCCAGGCTCTCTTTCAGTAGCGGACAGCTCACACGGACGGGTATGTTACTGGTGCTGCAGAGGCACATGCTTTCTTGGTTTTGCACGGGACCGGTGTGGGGACCAGCAGTACAGGACAACCGTACCTGACCCGCACTGTGAGGACCGGGCACGAGGGTATGGCGGTGGTTTGAGCAATGTGGAGTCTCCCCTTCTGGGGACGAAGAGGTGTGTCTGTCCTTGGGTCCGAGGTGAGCAGAGGAGGTGATCTAGAGGATGAGAGAGAGCACTGGAGCGTCCAGCTTTCAACTCGTGCTTGTACGTGGACCGGCGGCCACTGATGCAACGTCGGCAGCGCACAGGCATAGAGGACAATGAACTGATGCGCTTTGCGGCGACGTGAGAGGGACGTGCATCGTGCTTCTTCCAGGATGCTCCTGCTGGTCGTATCACGTCACCGCCCAGACTCAGAGCTCAGTCTCTGGCTCGAGCCGGCTAGTAGAGGACGGCCTGCCGTGGACCGTCTCGCGACGCTATTCTTCGTGACAGACGCGTGCTGCAAACTGGTATGCTTGTGTTTGTCTTCTCGCCTTGCTGGCACCGTGCTTTCCGTGTAAGTGGGTGGGCTGTGGACGCCGTCGGCGGTAAAGATAGATCTTTGGGAGGTTCCTGGCGGGCGTTCGTGCTCGGCGTGTATGCAAACCCTGTTCTGACGCTGTTAAAAGACCAGGGCACCCCCTTCTGGTTCGCCCGAGGTCGCTCGCCGTTCTTCCCGTGCGCCAATTGCTTGTTCCTCGACTGTCCCTCTTCCTTGCCTCTGTCTTCTGCCATTGTCACCCCCCCACCAGCCACCCCCATCCCCGGTCGTCATGGCGCAGCCGGTGTCAACGTCTTCCGGATTTCATCCGTGCTTCCACTGCCAGCTGGTCTTTGAGACGGTCGTGGCCTGTGCTCGCCACATGCAGCCAGCTCACCCTCACAAGAACCGCTTGGCAGGAACGGCGGCTTCTGGAGCTGCGGCGCCTGTCGTTTACGGGCCGCTTGCCTCACTTTCGGCCGCCCCCGGCCCAAAGCTTCTGAATCCGGGCGCCCCTGCGCCCAATGTGCTCCCTCCACCGGCGCCTCCGATGGAAAGCGGCGAGATGGCTATCTGCAACAGCACAGTGGCGGGGGAAGCGAGCCACGACGATGCCGGAGACCTGCTCGAGCGTGACAACCCGCCAGCAATCGTCTGTGACCCAGACGACGACACGCCAGACCTTATGAGCGACACCGAGTCGGGAGATGATGACGAAGCTTGTGGCTTTCACAGCGACGACGACGTTGAAGGCTTCTTTCAGGCGCGCGGACGCGCACGTCTGCAGGCGCGTGGCCGCACACGGCTGAACGCGGCGGTGCACGCTGCGCGACAACTGCAGGCGGCACTTCGTGATGACGGGATGGAGCGGGGCGTTATTGGCGGCTCGGCTCGCCGGCGTCCTGTTTTTTGGACCAGTACGGCGGCGAGAATTCGTGCGTACTATGAGTCGATGCGGGAAGCGTCGAAGTCGGTCCAGTTGGTCGACCGGGACGTAGCCAACCGTTCTTCGCGGTTCGCATCCCCCGCCCTTCGTGGGGCGCTTCGGTTTTCTTTGACAGCCGGCGGCGGAGGCCTCTCAGAGGGCGACAACGTGCGTTTTGCTGACGTAATCATGGATGCCGAGCGGGCCGCCACGGCGGGTACCACGGCCGTGGGTGCGTTTTGTGCTGCCTTTGAGACGCTGAATGCCTTCCTCACAGCGGCTCGCGAGGAGCAGGCGCGAGTTTTGGCTCGGCTCCGCTGGATGGAAGTGCCCATTGAAATTGGAGACACAGTGTACACCTACTACTACCGCGACGTCCTCACGGCTGGCCTTGACGCGCTAGCGCGCGCGGCGGCCGTAGACTTTGGCGAGGACGGGCCATTTGGCGGCGGCACCACCGCGAGCGACCAGCTCGAGAACGAGCTGCCCGAGCTCGACGACGAGGATGAGTCCCGTGAGCGACGCGGGTCGCTGGACTCGGACCTGTACCAGCAGGAGCGGCACAACGTGCGAGCCGTGCATGGCCGGGAGGCTGTCGTGATGGGTGTGCAGCTGCACGCGGACGAGGCGCTCGTTTCCTCGTCGGGCGCGCACAATATTTTCCCTGTGCGTGCCCGCTTCGTTAATGCTGTCAGCTTAGGCGGCGGGTGGTCTACAGTTGGATACATCGAGCACGTCCCCCGCGCGGTAGGCCAGACGCCGGCCCGCCGCCTTGAGGTAAGCGACGTGCGCAATGACCTGTTGCAGCGCTGTCTGGCCGTGTCCCTGCGGGCGCTGACGCGTGCCAGCGAGTCGGGCGTCACCGCGCCCGTGAGCGGGCGTGGGGACACTTTGCTGGTGCCACGCATTGTTGGCATCGTAGTGGACCATCCCGAAGAGCGCGCGATCTACTCGCTCATGGGTAACCGGTGCCGCTTCTTTTGCTCTCCCTGCATGGCGGACAAGGGCGATGTTCCGAGTGCGTCTGCCATTCGCGCGGTCGACCGTGACGTTGTTCAGACTCTGGACGCACAGCTGGAGGCCGCCATTGTGCGCCGCCATGACCCGCGGCCGGCTCGCCGCCGGGCGCTCGGACAGGAGCATAGCGCTCTCGTCTTTGCGCCCGCTTTCGGGGCTGTGCACGGGCTGAGCACCGGGTCGCGCTTCTTGTACAAGACTGCTACTTTTGACTTGCTGCATGTGTGGAAGCTCGACGTTCTACGGCTGCTGGCCCAGCGCCTTCCGGTTTTTCTCACAACCGTGTTTCCGGATGGGCAGGCTCGTCTGGGGTCAGCAACACACACTCTTGATGCCCTCAATCTGCGGGCTTTTGAGCTTGACAGGAACTGCAAGGTTTGTCCGTCAGCACCGGGGTATGTTCGCGTGAAGAGAGACACACGGGTGACATGTGCCGTATGCTTGACGGTCATTGCCTGCCTGTTGGCAGGGATATGAGCCTGGTGTTTGAAGGGACGTTGCGAGTCTGACACTTCTCTTATGTTGCACACGAACACCTCTGTCCGTCGACTGTTCTTCTGTCAATGATCTTTTACGCTTCTCCCTCACCAGTTGCTTTGTACCAATGAAGGAAAAGCAATCCAACATGACAGGGCGCAGTTGGAGGCACTTTTCTGTCTTTTGGCCATTCATGGTGGCAGGCCTCATCGGGCCGCCCAACGATGCTGAACGCGAGCAGTCGTCGGGCCTTCGCCGCCGCACCGCGGCACCAACCCGCGCTTCCGTTTCGGTGGCGGGAGATGGCACGCGCTCCGACGTGGCAAACGACGATGACGGGTGGGTATGTGTCGATGGGGACGACCTTGCAGTCGAGGAAGAGCCCCTGGGGGAGATGCCCGACCCGGACGTGGCGACCTCGGCGCGGTACATTTCGGTATTCAAGGACCATCCCGTGCATGAAGCCGTGCTCGAAATGTTCTGCAAGGCTGCCGAGCTCGGTGGGCATCTGTTCGGCGACAATGTCGCCGACACCACCACCATGACTGAAGCCGACGTACGGACCATCGAAGCGGAAGCCGAGACGCTTGGTATCGACTACCTCCAAACGCTGTACGGTCGCACCAACACAAGCAAGGTCCACCGGCTGATCTACCACCTCGGTGACGAGCTGCGCTCCCGCGGCAACTTGTGGGAAGGCGACACATCTCTCAACGAGACGCTACATGGTGCGTGCAAGCGCATGTACAAGCGCACAAACAAGCGCGGCCCCGGTGTGTCTCTGCAAATGATGCGCTGCGAGCAGACTCAGGTGGAGGTGCTGAGGGAGATTGAGGACGCAGACGGCGTCGGGGCGGCTGGGGGTGGAGGCGCCGACGTGACTGTCGCGTCGCCGATATGTACGGAAGACCTGTCGTTCTCGGGCCGTGGCCAGCGCGTCGCCGTCACCGACCTAATCACGGCGCCCGAGCTGCAAGAGTTCGCCGAGCGACTCTCCACCGACGGTGTCCACTGGGTGACGGTCAACAAGACGGCACGCATTGTCGCACAGTTTGAGTGGGGCGCCGCCGGGCATATGCAGTTCGTGCGCGCGACGGCCAGCTTCATGGGCAAGGCATGGTACTCATTCATCAAGTACAAGTCCCGCACCGGAGAGGTGCGTTGGGGGCGCGCGCGGCTGGTTGTGAGGTCTTTTGAGCGGCAGGCGCGGAGCTGCGTGGTGGTACAGCGACTCCGTCGCGTGGACTCCGAGTCGGGATGCGTGCTCACGACGTACGGTTGCATGCGCCTGGCGTGGGACTTTGGCTCAATCGGGGACAGCTTCCCCTCGTTGAATGTTGTGGACACGACGTGCATCTTGCGTCTAGAGGATGTGCAAGTCGACTGGCGTGACTTTTCGGAGCTCCACGGGCTGCGGGCCATGCCGTCCACCGTTGCCTCCACGCCCATCGAGCGGCGGGCGGCACGCTTTTTTACGAACCCGTTTTATCCTTGGACGAGCCGCGACCTGGTTCCCACACTTTGATGGCGTGCTAGTGAACAAGAGTACTGCATGGGTGTTGCTGTTGTTATGTGGGGTGATCGTATGGGATGATTGGTTTCGCCTCCTTAAAGTGCTCTGCGATAATCTAGCGTGCATGTGTGCAGGCTGCGCGTCGTGCCCTGTCGCTTGTACGGTTTGATGACACTGGGCTGAGTAAGTCTCCGTTCCATGAGCGTCCTCACAGCATGTGCGCTTCACTCTCTCAAGCTTAGCTACGTTGGCCGCTCTCCCACCGTCTACTGGAGGGATACGACGGTCCTGGGGGACCGCTGCACCGGTCGGTACGGAACTCCAAAGCCGTACGGTCAACAGAACAATACATGACGCTGCACCGCCGCCTAGTGTGGGGTGTGGCCTCCGCATCCTTCGCGTGTCCACCATCGAGCCAAACACGCCGTGTGCACCCTGTGAGGGCCGGGTGTAGGTGGTGAGCACAACAGACGAGACAACCCGGCACGAATTGGTTGGGCGCACAGAATAACGGACCCGCGCGAAGCAGAACCTTGCAAATGTCTCAATCATCTTTTATTAGACGAGATCCGTCCACCTAAGCACTATGATTGGATGATGCTAGGAAGAGCGTCCTGCACGACCTCGAGCAGACCTCGAGGGGAGTCACGTGAATTGTCAGGGCCTGGCACAGCTCTCCTGAACGGGAACTCCTCCCGTTCAGGCCTTTGTTACAGCACAGACGACTGGACGGGAAACCTCCCGTTTAAGGGCTTCTTGAACGGGACTCCCGTTCAGGCTCCCGTTCAAGTGTCCATTGTTCTGACGATGTCAGGCCATGTCGGACGGCCAGGCCCGAAGCGCCGTGCCCAAGCTGCCTGTGCCGGCTGGGGCCGCTCGCCGATCCGGTCAGAGGGGGGACCGTCTCCTTGACGATCATAATTCACCTCTTGACTCGGCTGGCCAACGAAGCCAGGGTTTAAAACGGGCATACGCTGATCCCTTCCCCTCCATGCACGCGTCGCGTGGCCTCTCGCCGTGGGCAATGTCGATTCCCAGGCGTGAGTGGTCGACCACAGCTGCCTTCGCAACGGATGCAGCGAGAGTCGGCCTTGCATCTCCCTCACGCCCCTCCTCCGGCCTCGTCCGGACTCCCCCCGGTTCCGCGCTGCCCTCCCGCAGGCGCCTGATACACGTGGTCATCCCACCTCTCGATTTGCCCTTGCGTGGCGGTGCTCTGGCCGCCGCGTGGCACCTAGCTCCTCCCGTCACGGACTCGCCTGGAGTACGCGCCACCCGCGCGTCTGGAGCGTCTCCGGTGCGGTCCCCCCGCCGTGGCGGAGCCCCACGGGGGTGGCGGTGGTCCCGCCGCCGCCGCCACGGCTCCCACCACCCGCCCGCCGTTGAGTGGCGGGTGGCGCATGAGGCCGATCCCGGCGGCGGCTGCCGACTCACTCGACGCCACAGCGGGGATTGGCCAGCGCGGGCGCACACTGGTGGGGCACCGCGTCTGGCCCCCCCGTGCGCTGGGGGGGCTTGAAACGATCGGCGCGGCGGCCTGCGCCGCCCGGCGGGCGGCCGCAGCGCCTGGCTACGCGACGGCCCGCCGGATGCGCCACCCGGGTACCTATACGCCGCCCACGAGGCGGTGCCGGCGCCGCCCGCCCTGGGGCACGGGGGGGCACGCAGGCAGCCCCGCTGGCTGGCGCTGGATGAGTCGCGGCGGCCGAGGCGGCGGCTGCCTCGTGCGCCCGCCTCTTGTTGACACCCGCCCGCCACCTCACGTGGGTGGGGGGCGGGCAGAGGGGCCAACGCGTTCCCAGCCGCTCCTCCTTTGGCTCTGTTCCTCGCCGCCGCCGGCCGCCGCTACGCACTTGTGCGGGGCATCTGCAACGCTGAGGCGCCCACCGGCGGCCACGCACAACAAGTCACTGGAGCTCGAGGCGACGGCGGCGGCGGCGGCGGCGCCAGCGGCGCCGGCGCCGGCTACGGCGGCACTGGAATAGCTGGGGACTGGCTGGGGGGGCGGGCGGGGGAGCGCTTGCGCATGGCACCCGCTCCTGCCGTGCGCTGGTCGGCACTCCCACGCACCACTACGCAATGTGCCCGCCGCTCCAGTAGCGGCCGCTGGGGACCGTTTGGGGACGGGGGGAGGGGGGTGTAGCACGCCGCATAGAGTGGCAGAGGCCTTGTGGGGCGTGGGGCTGATACTCTCTCCCGCGCGCCGTGCGCGGGGGTGGTATGCTCCCCTTTGGTGCCCCACCCCGTGGTCCGGTCGCCACACACCAGGCGGCGGGCGGCCGGCACGCCACACTGGCGCCCGGCGGCCATGCGTGACGCGTGCGGCCGCCATCCCCGCCCCGACGGCCCGGCGCTGCCGGGCGGCACGAGTACAAATAGGGGCGCCGGCCATTGGGGAGCGATGCCGTGCCCCGTCCGCCTCCACCAAAGCTCGACGCAGTGCGCTCGGGGCCCTGTGATGCTCACAAATATCCACCGACTTCCCTAACCGTCGTCATATCTCCTTCTCTTTCTCGGTGCGAGTCTCGCTTGTCACACTGCCGATAGCGCGTGGCACTCTCCCCGACACTTTCCGCCCTGCCTCTTCTTCAGCCCTACGGGCGCCCTGCTGCCGTCTCCCCCTCGACATGGCCTTCTTTCCACGCCTCACTGGCCGCCGGCCGCTGCTGATGGCGACGGCGGTGCTGCTTGCAACCGTGACGGCGCTGGCTACGTCGGCGCCCGCTCCGGCGGCTGCCCACAGCTTCCTGTCCATGCCGCTCCCCATCTCCCGCCTCGACGGCTGCCGCATTGGCGGCGTAGGCGGCACGCCCGGCAACTGCCCCGGCCCGTGCCCCAACTCTGATTTCCGCCTGGACACCAGCTCCAAGAACCCCGCCGCCATCTACCGCCGCGGCAGCAAGTATGAGGTGCGGTGGACGCGCAACAATCATGAGGGCGGCATTGTCCGCTGGGCCATGGTCCCCGTCTCGGAGATGTGGGATATGGGCAGCCACGAGCGCAATGCCTTCCACTGGAGCTGCTGGAACATCAACCGGTTCAAGTGTGGGGCGATGAACCACAACCGGGATTGCTACTTTGACCGGTCCAACGTGGGCTTTAAGGACCACCTGCGCATCCCCAACAACCTACCCGACGGGGACTACGTGCTCGGTTGGACGTGGTATGGGGGCGGTGAAGGGCCGGCGGGGAAGCAGGCCATCTTTGGCGACTACTATGACTGCTCGTACGTGCGCGTCGAGGGCGGCAACACCCTCGCGGACAAACACATCCCGACCTTCTCAGGTGACGCGACTGGCACCTGCCTCTCAACCGTCAACCGGCCCGGCATTTGCAAGCGGGAACCTTGCACGCCGATGCCTTATGTCCAGCGGCGGGTGCCCGTCGAGTTTGAGGGCGGACGCCGCCCGCCGCCCATCTACGCCTCGAACTTCCCCAACGTCGCTACGCAGTACCGGTACGACTATGACTACAATGTCGCCACCCAGAGCGTCTTCTCCGAGGCGGCTGTCAAGCCCGCTGGGAGCTCCGTGCGGGTCCTCGAGCTCCGCCTCGTCGACATTAACAGCAACCAGATCATGTGGTTCGCGGACCTGACCAAACCGATCAAGTTTGGCTACGGCGCCAAGCTGTCGATTATGGCCGAGGTGTCGGGACCCGTCAAGCGGGTCGAGTGGTTCATCAACAGCCGCAGGACGCACCAGGATACGGGGGCACCTTTTTCGATCGCGGGTGACTTTCGCGGCCGCTTTTATGAGATGAAGCACGCCCTAACCGACCGCCGCATGTTCATCACCGCCCGCGCCATTGGGCCGAAAGAGCACGAGGACTACCTGTCGACAGACATTGTCTTTTTCAAGGACGGAGGCGTTCCGTCTCAGTTCATTGGCAACTCGAAGCGGATGGCGCTGCCAGAAGCGTCGCGGGCGGCGCGGCTTGCTGCCGGGAAGTTTGTCCGTGGCCGCCCGCCCATGCTGCCCGCCGAGGCGGTTGTGACGGCCGACCGCACTGCCGACGCCAATGCCGATGCCGAGGCGGCGGCGGCGCCCGCCGCCAAGGCTGTAGCGCGGCCGGCCGAGGCCCCCACCGCCTCGGCCGTCCACGCCGCCGCCGCCGCCTCGGCCGACGCCGGGGTGCGGATAACAAAGCGGGTCACTGCCGCCAAGGCGGTGGCCCGCCAAGCAGCGTTCGCGGCCAAGGGCTCCCGGCAAAGGAGAGTTGCTGCCGCCGCTGTCTCGCCCGCCGCCTGAGTGTGATTGCATCCAACACCCGCGGTGCGACTGTCGTACGACATGGAACACAACAAAATAATATATTCTCGCTCCACGCGCGTGTTGCCCCGACAAGGGCAGCTCGGGCGGCTCCTGTCCATGGTGAACTGGTCAATGCCACTGCCCAGCACACGAACAGCACACAGTGGGTTTGTTGACAGCCTGTACGCCACACCCAGCCGACGCCGTGGCATTTATGTCCCAGATCAAAACGCTAAATTCGACCTTGGCAGCATCACTTGGCCGAGAGATCGGCCCCAATGCGTTGCACGTGCCCACGGGACGGCATGCTGCCACGCAGTCGAGCCCCGCCTGCTGCAAACCGCAGCACTGCGAAGAAACAAAACAGTGCGCATGGCTCCGTGCACATACCCCTGTCTGCCCGCCGGGTGCAGCAGCTTTGCGACACAACCAGGAATGCCCCTCTGGTGACCACCTGCCAAGTGCCCACCGACGAAAATGTCGACACGGCCCGCTGGACGGTCGTTGGCCGACGCGCGCACGCAAACGTACCGTCCCCTCCGACCGCCCCCGTTGCCAACCATGTCCGCATCGTGACCGTCTGGCGCTAAAAATTTAGTTGGCACCCTGAAAGGCACACTCGTGCGAGTATCAGCTTGGAGCGGGAGCGGCAGCCCTTAGTGCCGTTGTCCCCCGCCACCGCCACCGTTCATGACTTCTCCTTGTCCGCCACGCACTGGCAACCTGGCGGGACTTGGAGTGCCGACACCTACACGGCCGTCGCAGCCCCGTCAAGCAGCCAATAGGTCCTCCACGCCATGGGAGAGCACCCCGCCCGGTCCCGCACGAGCGCCACACCGACCTCGCCAGCAGTCTTGACCGGGGACGTGCGCATCCGCAGCACACAGACACAGTGCACCGCGCGGCACCGCACGTCCCCAACGGCTGCCCCCCCCCCCCTTGGTACCGCACCGCACGCATGGCGGCGGCAGCGCGGCGGCCGACGTGGCCCCAGCCGCCGTCCGCCGGCTCACGCGGACGGCAGCGTCCCCGCACCCGTCCCCGCTCGCCCGCCCCAGCGGAGCGGGATCAGCACCGGCGGAGCGGCGACCGTGGCCGCACCGGCCGACCGGCCGCCCGCCCGTTGGCAATGGCGGCGGGACGGCACAGGCCGCGCGCCAGCGCGCCGCGCCGGCGCGTGAACGAGGCGGCAACAACGTAGCGGGGAACAAGGGCGCGGCCGGGCGGCTGGAAGGGCAGACGACCCACTGGCACTGGTACAGCCGCGCTGACCGCCCGTGCGGCACCGCGGGCGGCCGCCGTGCCGACGGCCACGGGGGCGCCACGTCACGGGGCAGACGCCCAGGTGGAAGCAGCCGTTACGCCGCGTTCTTGGTCGGCCGACGCGCCCAGCGAGGCCAATCAGGACCTAACGGCCACGGCTCTCCTCTCTCTTCCTATAATATGTCTATGCGCTGGGAATGGAAGCGCAATACGCGGGATGCATGTGAAGTCCATCCGGGTAAGTCCTCTTCCGCACCCGCGTCCTCTCCCTGCCTTTGACGCGCAACGCATCCGTGTCGCCCCCGCCGCCACCCAGACTGCATTGACGGCGGCAGGCGGCGGCATGGCACCCGCGGGGCGCTTCATACCAATGCGGGGCCACACCCCTCCCATCTTCCCTGCGGTGCGCGTATTCCTGGGCACCCGGACGCGCACTCGTCGCGGCGCGCCGAGCCGTCCCGACGCCCAGCGTGATGCTAACGGTGTCGCGCGTGGCCCCTATGGCGCGCCTCTGGGGCGGCGGATACGCCACGTCCATGAACATTGGGGTGCCCCGAATGCATTGCGGCCACAGCGGCGGCGACGGCGACGGCGGGGGCGAAGGCGGAGGAATTATGCTTTTCCAAGTGGTAGGTTGAGCGCGCTCTGGGTTGACTCCTCCCGCGCCCCGCGCTCCCGGTGGTTGCGGCAGGCGCTCGTCTTGCGGCTGGCTGCCGGCGTGAGCGTGGGCGGCGGCGGACGCCGTGGGGGGGGTGCGTCGCAGACGGGGCGGGTGGCGGGCGGCGCCAGCAGCGGCTGCACGCCGTCGCCCCCGTGTCTCTTACCCGGCAGCGGCGGCTGGGGTCGTTCGCCCATGACTGGCGCCGGTACAAGAGGGCTGTCAGCGGCCGCCGTCAATCCCATCCGCTGACCTCATCCCACACAGCCCCACGCCCACACCAGACTACTCACCGCCGGCGCCTCACCTGCGCTTCCTTCTCGGTTAGCGGTACCCCCCCCCCCCCCCCCCCCCCCCCCCCCCCCCCCCCCCCCCCCCCCCCCCCCCCCCCCCCCCCCCCCCCCCCC
>ENA-ORXR01003897-ORXR01003897.1-marine-metagenome-genome-assembly--contig:-NODE-3897-length-12961-cov-29.915399_pt1 | contig 12961 bp, 11 predicted proteins | sample MGYA00237866_ERZ511479 | MGnify/ENA metagenome assembly ERZ511479 | reverse complement strand
ATGACAATGCCAAGAGCGAGAGCTTCTTTGCCACCATCAAACGCGAGGCCTTCCCCGACGACTGCTGCTTCGAGACTAAGGCGGATGCACGTCGCGCCATCTTTGATTACCTCGAGACCTTCTACAACCAACGCCGCAGGCACAGCAGCCTCGATAACATCTCACCGGAAGACTTTCTCAAAAGACACTTCCAAAACCAAAATCCGATCCTAAACTAACAACATCCAGAACGGCGCAATCGACGTCCACTTTTTCGGGGGAAGACCAGTTTCCGCCCATCGGCTTTTGGTATCCAGACTCTACGCGTCGGTTTTGCTCGGTAGGCTCCTCGGTGAATACGATAGTGGAGGTCGATGATGTTCGCCTCCACTTCTTGCTCATAGTCCCGCCAACTCACCCCATCGACACCCGCTTCTGCGCCCTTCTTCAGATCTCTGAAGGTAGCCAGCAGTAAAGCTTCGTCGATGTGGTGCATCAGCGCGGTGAACTTAAGCTCGCTGTCCTTTCGGGCAGCTTCACGCACGCGTCCCAGCCCGCTTGACCCACCATTTTCCCGACTCTGAGTCCGGGGTGGGTTGGCCTGTGACGCGTTCCTCTTGGTTGGGTTCCTTTCCTCGGCCAACTCCGCAGGTACCTCAGTAGCACCGTGGTTCGTCAGCTTCGCAGGTAATACGAACCCATCTGACTCCCCATCAGCGTTCATCTCAGCAGTTCCGTCTGTGACGTTGGCTGAGCGTTCCATGGCTGCAGAGACATCACTCTGCCTAGCAATGGATACCCATGGGGGCTCCCGGTTCTCGCGCTTGGAACTTCGACACATGCACAGGGTCTATAGAGTCTATGACTCCGCCGTGCCCACGCTCGCCAAGCCAATTTCGGCGCGCGTGGTATTGCCTTCCCTCTAACAGGACAAGGTCGGCACACGAGAGCTTTGATTTCGGAGCTCAATGGCTGGCCTGCGTCTCCCTTTACCGATGCTACACCCATGACGCTACGGTCCATCAGCGTACAGATCAGGGCCAGAGTACTGGCTAGGTTTTCTCTGTCGGACTCTTTCATTCCTTGTTCCAAGCTGGTTTATCCCGGCGCTTTCCCCGTCCCCATTTACCCCACCATTAAGGGCACCGAAGGCCATTTTTGGGCAACTTACATTCAAACTGCTAAGGAATACGCCTACCCCCTGAATACCAACCTTTTAGAGCGTTTTTGTTTCGCGGAAAATCCCTTCAACTCGTGGTTTACGGGGGATTTACTCGATACGAAAACGCGATATTCCGCTTCAGGCCAGGGGCCTGCTGACTATTCCCTAGCAGTTTGAATCCGCCCAATCCAGAAGGTTGCAGGTTGCCTCATAATTGAGGACACCGTGGTGCGTGAGCACCAAAATGAGCGATGAAGCGAACGAGGAGTATCCGAAAAAGTTAAAACGGCGTTATGGAGCGAAGAAGACGAAGCGTGCAAGGAGCCGTGTTCTTGATGAGTTCGTGGAGGTGTCCGGCTACGAGCGGAAGTATACGATCAAGTTGCTCAATAGGCGGCGGGTCGGTCCGGCGGGGCACCGGGGGGCACCGGGGGCGGATGACACATGGGGGCCGTCCGCGCAAGTATAGTGAGGATGTGCTGGCGGTGGTCAAGGTTCTCTGGAAGGTCAGTGAGATGCCGTGTGGGAATCGGTTTAAGGCGGTGGTTCCGGAGTGGCTTGATCACTACGACCGGAGGGAAGGACCGCTCGAGCAGGAGCTGCGAACAAAGGGGGGCGAGTCCTGCGAAATTTGATCGGCTTTTGGCTCCTTTCGTGTGGAAGACTGGAGGAGGCGTTCGCCGGCCGCTCTCATGCGGCGATCCGAGCCTAGTTGCAGGTGCGTGCAAAAACGTAGTCAGTACGGAGCCTTGTTGGCTGGAGGCGAACACCGTTGCGCATTGCGGAGGATCGAAGTCGGAGAGCTTCATCTAGTACTGAAGGCGACCGATGTTTGGAGCGGCCGGACGGAGCTTCGTGCAACCTGAAGTCGTGGGCTCCACGATTGGATCGACCCACTTGGGCGTGCTACCGCAGTGCGCTCGGCCGCGATGACTCCGACGACGGATACCAGCAGGCCCTTCGTGCAAGAGCAAGGCACTTGGGCGTAGAAGAGATGTGTTCTCCCCCAATGACGGTGCGTGGTCAGTAGCTTCCCCTGCCCATTCTCACGGGGGGGCACTCACGATGACGCTCATAGGCACCAGATAGTCGTGCCACCCGGGAGTATGGACGAGATCATATTCATGACCTATTGGTGCCCGGAGCGATAAAAATCCTGCCCGTCTTAACCATGTGTCCGTGCGTCACACTTAATGCCAATCGTGCTAGGCGCGGAGGTATCATCACCATACCCAGATTTTTACTTGCCTGTCAGCAACGCCACGTTGTTGACAAATATTTGATCAATTCACAAAACGGATATTGACACATCGCGGCAGAATCCTAACAATCGATTACCATGCTTACGCCAATTCAATCAGGACCGAAACGGAAAGAACTAGCTAGTGCCCTCCGGAAAAAAGCGGCAGAGTTGTCACTCTCGCTGTCCACAGAGACTCAGCGGGGGAATAAAGACCTTGAGAATTTTCTCTCGACAGCAACCGCCACGTTCACCAAAGGACTGCCTCATGATGAGGATGGTTTCGCCGATCCTGAGGCTCTCCTAAAGTTCATCGATTGGCTCAATCAAAAGGGACGAAAGTCGTTTGATTATGCGGACAGCCAAGGGCTTGGCCTATTAACCGGAGAATGTCAAGTTGCTCCTGAGCAATGGCGCGGCTGGGAGAGCCCCCTCTCCGGGCATGTCTACAATCTCATTGGCGTCGATACTGATGCCATCGCAATGCCTCCAGCACCTGTGTTTGGCTCGGGTGAACTCATCGCAGAGATGGCGGAAGTCTACGCTCTTGCACTCCTGCGCGATGTTCGCTTTCGAGACATCTCTTCAGGAAACGGCAAAGCTTCAACCATCAATGCTGCAGTTCGAGGCTTACCGTGGTTCAGGACCCCCCATGCCTTGGTTGCAACCGAGGCCCGGCGAGTCGCTAGGCTTGAGAACGAAAGTGATGTTGATGGACCTACCGATCAAGTTCTCTACAGGGGCTCGACTCCAGGAGCTAAAGCAGGCCCCTACATCTCCCAGTTTCTACTGATAGGCTCTTCCACAGGTGAACCGCCCCAGGTAGAAAATGGAAGCGACATTTCCACCCAGCCCCTCCAGTTACAGACTACGAGAAAAGTCTTCAGGCTTAGAGAAGCGGATGACGGCGGAGGCCAGACTGTCGTCCAAGACTCGCTATGGCCTAAAAACGGCTTGATCCTCTATGGCGTCCAGCAGATTGACCAACGGGTGTTCCCGCATCCTGTTTCGCGTAGTGCTACCAAGCGAGGAACAGAAAGGCCCCTAACTCATGACAACGTAACCAATGATTACATGACCCATTGGGACGATTGGCTTGCAGTCCAGCGTGGTGCCAACAGGAAGAAGCTAGATGCGGCGAACTCTGCCGCGAGGTTTATTGCAACGCCCCGGGATCTCGCGACTTACGTACACTTCGATGCCCTCTATCAGGCCTACCTGAACGCGTGTTTGCTTCTGCAAAGCTATGGCCAACCAGCAGACAGGGGTCTACCTGAGCCTAACTGTCGTTCTAGGGATGCTTTTGCAACCTTTGGGGGGCCAGACATTTTATCTTTGGTAACTGCGGTAGCAAGCGAGGCACTCAAATTCGCGCGTCGTCAAAAATTCAATATTCACCTTAGGGCACGCCCCGAGGCCATTGCTGGTAAGCTTAGTGGCTACCACTCAAATCCGGCTCCCTACTCAACCTCTGGAGACAACGAATGTTTCTCTGACTCGGCGGACAAGATGATCGATCAACTTCAGCCCCTCTTGGAGAAGGTTGCCGATCACAACAAGAGAATAAATAACGGGATCGAGTACGGTTCTCACCAAACCAATGCGGATTACCTTCTCCCGATGGCCTTCCCCGAAGGCTCACCTATGCACCCAAGCTACGCGGCGGGGCACGCGACTGTAGCTGGTGCTTGCGTGACAGTCTTAAAAGCCTTCTTTGAAATGTTCGAAGGGGAGGAAAGCTCTTTGAAGGTAACCGACAAATGGAAAGAACTCCCTCTCTTCAGCATCTACGGTGAAAACGTCAAGGAGAGGGAAAAGAAGTTAGGCGAGGTCTTCCGAAGTGGCCTCTACGAACCTAGTGCTGACCCGAGCCAAGTGGATCTTCATCAGATCGATGAGGAACCAAACGAGGATATCACTATCCTAGGCGAACTCGACAAACTGGCGGCCAACATCTCCATTGGTCGAGATATGGCAGGGGTTCACTATTACACGGACTATTACGAGAGCCTGCGCATGGGCGAACGCGTGGCGGTCGGCATTCTTCGCGAGCGAGTGCTTACTTTTCCTGAAAAAGTTGAGATGCACATCAAGACGTTCGACGGCGAGAACATGATCATCCGTGGGCTCGGCGATGGATCAACGGTCAAGGTAGATATCGCCAACTCCGGTGACGGGTCACTTACGAAGTTTGAAGAATGGTTCCACCGTCCGGAACTCGCACAGAGCCAAGATTCTTAGCAAAAATGCAAGTCGCACACGGCACGTTCACTGGTCTTTTGCCACATAAGATGAGGGGTGCTTCGTCATCAAGCAACTTGAGGAAGGGGAGCGTCACTTCTCGACCTCAGAAGACTTCTACTTCGACCGCTCTCCCGCCCCGGGTTTGCGCTAGGAGACCTAACTTCTGAGAAAGCCACTGCCACCGACTTTCTTCGGCTTCCCGCCACTGGATCCACAACTTCGCCCCGATCAGTCGGGCGCAATCGAATCGCCGGAGTAGTCGTGCGGCTCGGCCCTTCGGGCCCTACCGCCTCCTCCGACGTTTGTGGGACTGTACCATCAAACATTATGTAATTTGTGAAGGTTCCTAGTAGCTTGGGCGTGCTACTTCGTCCGAAGGCCCGGCTGAGGATGATGTTCACGATGAGATCCCGGAAACCATTCCGTCGGCCTTTACCTCGGCCACGACGTCTTCGAGGAGGAGGCGGGATGGAATTTTGAATGGTGAAAATTGAGGAGTGAAATGGATAGCGGGTAGCGGCGTGTTGAGGGTTGGATGGGCGTCTCCTTCGCCCGCGAGCGCACTTCTACCACTGCCTCGCTCGGGAGCTTACTCCTACGTGTGAGGCCGAGGCTTCGAGCCTACTTCGTGGCGAATGCCTCACTGAGGATGATATTCACGATGAAATCCTGGAATCCATTTCCGTTGGCCTTTACCTCGGCCACGACAGCTTCGAGGAGGAGGCGGTCGGGGTAGGTGGGGATGCGGCCGGTGGCGTAGGTGAGGAGCTTTTCGGCGAGGCAGTGGGAGAAGAGGTCGATGTTGGTGATGAGGTAGGCCTTGAGGTCGGTGACGTCTTGGAAGGTGGCGCCGTCGGGCATGGTGCCGATGGCATCGACGGGGAGACCTTGTAGGGTTTTTGTGGTGCCGTCTTGGAGGGGCTGGTAGATGGGGTAGTGGTCGCGCCAGCGGCCGATGGGATCGAAGTTCTCGAGGGCGAAGCCGACGGGGTCGATGTGCTGGTGGCAACTGGCACAACTGGCGTCGGCGGCGTGGCGGTCGAGGAGTTCGCGGATGGTGGTGGCGCCGGTGGTGTCGGGCTCGACTGCGGGGACGTCGGGTGGTGGTGGAGGTGTGGGCTTGCCGAGGATGTTCTCGAGGAGCCAGGCGCCACGTAGGACGGGTTGGGTATCGACGCCGTTGGCGGTGGCCAACCTGACGGCGGCCATGCCGAGTAGGCCTCCGTGTCGGCCGCCTTTGGGAATCTTGACTCGCTTAATGACGTCGGACTTGGCGAAGTCGATGCGGTAGAGTTGGGCGGTGCGGCGGTTGAGGTAGGTGAAGTCGGGGTCGATGAAGGTTTCGAGCGGGTGGTTCTTGTCGAGGATCTCTTTGACGAACAGGGCGGGTTCTTGCTGGACGGCGGTGAGGTGGCGGTCGGAGAAGTTCTGTAGGAGCCGCTGGTCGGGCATGATGTCGGGCAGGAGGCGGAGGTCGAGCCATTGGCCGAGGAAGGAGTCGAGGAAGTTCTTGGTCTTGCCGGATTTGAGCAGGCGTCGGGCCTGGGACTCGAGCACGTCCGGGGTGGTGAGGCTGCCGTCGGCGGCCTTGGCGAGGAGGGTGGCGTCGGGTGGGGATCCGTGGAGGAAGTAGCTGAGGCGGGAGGCGAGGTCGTAGGCGTCGAGCTGGCCGTCGGCGCGTCCGCGGTAGAGGAATCGGGGTGAGCACAAGGCCATGCGGACGGCGAGATGGAGGCCGTCTTCAAGTCGGCGTCCGTCTTGTTCGCTTACGTGGTCGAGTACGAGGGTGGTGTATTGGTCGAGGGTGACGGTGTCGACGGGGCGGCGGAAGGCGTCGGTGAGTAGGCGCTGCAGGACTTGGCGGGCGAAGGCGGGGGAATTTTGAGTGGTGAAAATTGAAGAGTGAAATGGAGGATTGCTGGAGGCGCGTTGGCCGAGGAAGCGGGCGGTGCGGGCGCGCCGGTCGAGTTGCTTTTGGTCGTCGACTAGGCGGACGGGGCCGTTGACTTCGAGCTGGGCGATGTCGATGGCGGGGCCGTGGGTGCGGAGTTCGGTATGGAATTTTGAATGGTGAATATTGAAGGGTGAAATGGGGGTGGGGCCGGCGGGTTTGGTGTTATTCGTCGGGCCGTTGTCGTAGCGGAGGTAGATGGTGTGGCCTTGTTCGAGGCGGGTTTTGGGATGGAGTCGGGAGGCAGTGCTGTCGGGGTGAATGGGGTGGAGGGCGATTTGTGTGAGGGCCTTGGGCTTGGCGGGGTCTTCGAGGTCGGCGGGGCCGGTGAGGACGGTGAGGCGCGGGGGGAAGTGACGTCGGTCGTGCATTTGGTCCGCGTAGAAGAACGGGGGGGAGGTGGGGTGGGCTTTCGAGGATTGGGGGATTTGAAAAGCGGAAGGAGGGCAGTCAATACATAGATGATGCGAACTGGGTGGCATCCTATGCTGAGAATCTAATGGACTTTGGTATTTACTTAGAGACAATCCTCCCATGAAGCATACCCACTTCCTCGCCATCGTCGGCAGCCTTCTCGCCGTTCCATTCGCTGCCCTCGTCGTTGCCGAGGAAAAGGCCCCGCCATTGGGCTACAGCGACACCCCGATGCTCCCCCACGCCGATTGGAAGGTCCACGACATCGACCGTCCAGCCCCTACCCCGGTCCAACCCGGAGCCACCGCCGCCGCGCCTCCTGCCGACGCCATCGTCCTGTTCGACGGCACCAATCTAGACCAGTGGCACGGATGCGAAGAATACCTCGACGACGAGGGCAAGAAGAGACGTCGCCCGAATTCCGAAGTCCCCGCCAAGTGGAACGTCACCGACGGCCACTTCCACGTCACTGCCACCGGTGACATCTACACCCGTGAGCAATTCGGCGACTGCCAGCTCCACATCGAATGGCGCTCCCCTACCCCAGTCCAAAGCTCCTCCCAAAAGCGCGGCAACAGTGGCATCTTCCTCATGAATCTCTATGAGGTCCAAGTCCTCGACTGCTCTGACAACAAGACCTACGCCGACGGCCATGCCGGCGCGGTCTACGGACAATACCCGCCGCTAGTCAATGCCGCCCGCAAACCCGGCGAGTGGCAGACCTACGACATCATCTTTCGCACTCCTCGCTACGAAAACGGAGCCTTGAAGAGCCCCGCCACCATCACCGTCATCCACAACGGCATTGTCGTGCAGAACCACTCCGAACTTCTCGGCCCGACCCGCCACAAAGCAGTCGCGACCTACCCGGAGACTCACCCTGAGAAAGGCCCAATCCGTCTGCAGGACCACAATGACGGCCAGGAGCCTGCCTTCCGGAATATCTGGATCCGCCATCTATAATAAGGCAACGCTACATTACCCACCCGATGCGCACTAGGGACGGTCGCTCCCTCGCCGTCCGTTGCGCTGCCCCGACCTCAAGCGCCCCCAGATCGCTGGGACATCAATCCGGACATCAATCCCTAACAGATGCGCATGGCGGTCCCTCGCCATCCGTTGCGCTCACCTCACCACAGGCGCCCCGAATCGCTGAGGATAGTTGATATCCCAGCGCCGTTCTCGGTCGATTGGCATTCGAAGTCGGAGCGCCCCAGCCAGCGCTAGGCTTGTTTTCCCCCGATTCCTTGGCACGGTGACACATGAATCGTCTCGTCCTCACCGCAGCTCTTCTCACCCTGTCCCTCGGTCTTCCCCACCTAACCGGTGGTAGCGCTCACGCGCAGTCGGAACAAATCCAGTCGGAAACCAAGGCCAAGCCCTACGCCCACAAGAACACCAAGGGCAAAACCTACTACCTGTTCAGCCGCCAGCAGAGCGTGAAGAACTCGGACAAGACGTTCACTATGTACTTCTTCGCCTCTGATCCGGAAAACAAGAAGGGCACCCCAGTCGCCGCCGTCCCCGCCGATCGCCAAGTTTCCGAGACCAAGACCGGCCTGCTCGTCCTGAAGAAAAAGAAGTAGCGACTTCGAACACACTTTCCCGACCGAATCAACATGAGCAGCCGCACTCTCGTACTCTGTAAACCCGACGCCGTTGAACGCGGACTCGTCGGACAAATCATCTCTCGTATCGAACAGCGGGGCCTCACCCTCGCCGCCATGGAGCACCGCACGCTCAGCGAAGACACTCTCGCCGAACACTACGCCGAGCACGTCGAGCGTCCGTTCTACCCCAACCTCAAAGCCTTCATGAGCCGCGGCCCCGTCGTCGCCATGGTCGTCGAAGGCCCGACTGACGAGACCTTCGCCATCGTCCGCACGATGATGGGCACCACCAATCCTGCCGACGCCGGTCCCGGCACCATCCGTGGCGACTTCGGATTGGAGATGACCGAAAACCTTATCCACGGCTCGGACAGCACCGAATCGGCCGCCCGCGAAATCGGCATCTTCTTCCCCGGCCTCGCCAGCTAGCGACAAGCGCCCCGACGCCATGGCCAAGCAGGAGCAGCAACGCCCCAACGCAATCTACTGGCGCTTCGCCGTCGGGGTGTCGCTCTTGATTGCCGCCCTGACATTGCTCCCCACACTCTCCTCGTGGGAGACGATGTGGGACAACATCATGTCGCACCTGCACGTTCGCCAAGGGCGCACGATGCACGAAGTCGGCATGTACCACTTCGCCGAAGTCAACGGCCGCATCCCGGCCTACTTCATGAGCATCGCCGACTCGCTCGCCTGGAGGTTCGGCAAGGTCGGCCACCAAGTGATCAAGACGGCTTTTCTCCTGGCCCACGTCCTCACCTTCGCCTGGGTTATCTACCGCCTCGGAAGCGACCGCTGGCTCGCCCTACTCGCCGGTGGCGGCTTCTTCGTCGTCCTACAAAACCACACCAACTTCGACATCGTCGGCTGCTTCGTCGTCTCGATGCACCTACCGGCCATCGCCTTGCTTGTCGCCATCCCAGCACTGCAAAAATTCTTCACCGCCCGAGACAACAACACCTCCCGAACCGCCGGCGCCCTCTGGATCACCATCGCCGCCATCCTTGTCCTCATCTCGCTCCTCTATTACGAGATGTTCCTCCTCTTCGTCCCCCTCCTCCCCCTCCTCGCCTGGCTAACCCGAGACAATACCGAATCCCCAATTCCAAATTCCAATCCCCCAAATTCCCAATCCCAAATTCCCAATCCCCCAAACCCCAACTTCTTCCGCGCCTGCCTCCCCGCATGGATCGTCCTCGGCGCCGTCTGCGTCGTCTACGTCGCCGTCTACGCCTTCCTCGCCTCCCGCGTCGAAAGCGAATACAAGGGCTCCGAAATCGACGGCCTGAACCTCCAAGCCACCGTCGGCGTGCTCACCGACTACACCTTGTCCGGACTCCCAGCCGCCCACCTCATCCGTGCCGACCGGGGAATCAATGCCGTGATCGTCGACGATTCGAGAGCCGTCCGTGGAACTGTCGGAGTCAACTCCCCCACCCTACTCCACACCCTCGGCCAGACCGGACCACTAGCACGCATGATCCTCGCCGGCACCCTCGCCTGGCTGTGCATCGCCCGCCTCTCGCCCATCGCCGGTCGGAGAAGACTCGCCCTATGGATCTTCGCCGTCGCCCTCATTCTTCTACCCAACATCCTCGTCGCCCTCACCGCCGGACACCAACGCTACCACGAAGAACTCGGCTACCTCGCGCACAACACCACCTGGTTCTGCGCCCTCGGCTGGTGGCTCGCCATCGCCCTGTGCCTCAGCACCGTCGCCCGCGTCCTCCAAGCCAGCGGCATCGCCCGAGTCAGCATCGCCGGAATCGGAGCCGTCGCAGTCGCCGCCCTCGCCCTACTCACCGACGCCTGGAACACCAACGTCCACGCACACGAAAAGAACTTCTCGTCCAAGTTCCGCAACATCGAATCCTTCCTCGCCAGCGACCTCTTCCTCGACCTTCCCGAGGACGCCGTCATCCTCGCCCCCAGCCTCTACAATCCCCGCTCCTACTGGGAAAAGGACCTCTACAAGTATCACGAATTCTGGTCCTACTTTAACGACAATACCGACCTGCCCGAAGTCCGCTTCGTCCGCACCCCGACCGAATTCGCCCAGTCCTTCCGCGAGCAAGAAGGCAAGTCCCACTACTTCCTCAAATACGGCGAAGCCGAGGGCCTACACCGCCAATTCCTCGCCCTCGCTCCGATCACCGTCTTCGACGACTTCCCCGGATTCGCCGAAGTCGGCGCGCGCGAAATCGACGTGCTCCACTTCTCGCCCACCTCCGAAGTCGCCATCCAATGCCGCTGGCTCGGCAAGCCCGGCCAGGTCGAAATCCGCGGCGGCGACACCATCCCCCGCAGCGGCGGCTCCGACGGATTCGCCGGCGTCATCACCGACGCCTTCGACGAAGGCCAGCCCTACACCCGCTTCTCGTTCCGCGCCCTCGCCGACTTCGATCCCCAGACACTCAGCCTAAACTACTACCTCGACCCCGCCGGTTCCAGCGTCGCCCCAGCCGGACAAGGCCAGCCCGTTTGGAGTTCCACCTTCTGGGACGAATCCGATCTCGACGACGGCACCCCCGCCCGCTGGTGCTGGTCCCACGAAGAAGGCACGATCAAAGTCTTCCTCCCCGGCGACCTCCCGCGGCAAGGAAAGGTCTCGCTCAAGCTCCTCACCAAAGCCGGACTCGACGCCAACACCGAAAAAGACGGCCCCGTCACCATCTCCTTCGGCGACTTCGAATCCCCCCTATCCCACGGCGACGAACTCACCGACCACCCCTGGACCCTCCGCCCCGGCATCAACACCATCCTGTTCCAAACCACCGCCTCCTCCCTCCAAGTCACCGAAGACGTCTGGCACAACTTCGCCATCGCCGGCTTCCAACTAACCCTCGACTAGACTCTAACTTCTCCCTCATCAGGAACAATGAATTCTAATCAGAGTCCGGAATTGCAACCTCCATGTCAACATCTGCAGCAGCCCAGGAAGTAATTATGTCGCCATTTGTTCGACAGGCTCTAGCACCTTCTGTTGTCACTAATGTAAAAGACTTCGCCTTCTTCCTCGTTGCTTCGGAAATTTTCCCAATGGAGCGCACTACGTGGGTCCCCCTCTTTCCAAATTTTCGTGACGTTGCTAAAAAAAAGACATTTCCACACGATGTTATTGCGTTCTTAATCGTGGGTACATCCCTATCCCCACTCACCCCTTTTTCGTCAATGCCGTGAGGAGATACGAACAACTTAGCGCCTTTCATGTCATTAAGTCGCCGGTGCTCAATTATCCCAGTCTCGACCCTCACTGCACCTGCAGGAACTCGCAAAACATTATTTAAACCAAGCCGACCATCCTTGTGTAGTTCTGAATAGAGATGCGCTATATGAACTGAATTCGTAACAATCCTAAGCCCACCATACATTTGCATCGCCTGGGAAGCGGTTTGGTAGCAAGTGGTTCCCGTCGCGAAGAAGAGTGTATCTTCATTCTCGATTAGTTCCTTTGCAACAAAGGTCGCTAGGCCAGTTTTTTCATCACTGTCGATTGGAAGCCTATCGTAGAAAGATCTCCCCGAATACACTATATCTTTTTGCATACCATTCACTGACTTAGGGGCTTCGCTAACCATTCTGCAATCTGAGTTCTATCAGGAATTTCTGTTTGTGCCACTCCGGGAAGGATTTCAAGAGCTTTAGCATAGTCGTCCAATTTAATTTTTGTTGAAGGACTATCGATTCTTAGCACTCGAATTGCGCTCTGCGCACTGTGTTGCATTGTTGCATTTGCCTCATCCGAAGCCAACTTGCTATACGCATCAATACATAGCTCGACCTTTTTTTTGAGAGACAATTTGTTGTAATGCCTAGGGTTTTCAATCTATCTTAGGAGGTGCCCCGCATCCTATTGACAGCACCCTATCTAGGTCGTGCATCGCACTAAGTGCACGGATAGGATTATTCACAGCAAGTCCTCCGTCGACATATGTGCATGAATTACATACAATAGTATGCGCGTTGAAATATGTAGGCGCAGCTGTGCTGGCCAGCAATACATCAACAATCTCAATTTCTTTTACTTCCTCGCTTGAGGAATCTAGTGCTTGGAGAGAAAAGTCATCAAGACGAGTCGCGAATACAACTAACTGTTTTTTTAGATTCCCCATTTTTGTCTTTCCGAAAACACTACGCAGTTGATTTGCCAGTGGAGCCGTATCGTAAGAAGGAGTTCCGAATAGGCTGCAGACAAACGAAGATTTCTTTCTGAAGACCACGGAAGACAGCTCGGTATAGAGGCTAATAATTTCAGCTGGAGCAAGTCCCATCGCCAGGCAAGCTCCCATACGCGTAAACTTTAGAGGCTGGTAATGATCTGTTCGAGGGATCTCCGCTTGCGTTTTTCCTGGGTGGCGGAA
>ENA-ORXR01003892-ORXR01003892.1-marine-metagenome-genome-assembly--contig:-NODE-3892-length-12986-cov-19.988535_pt1 | contig 12986 bp, 8 predicted proteins | sample MGYA00237866_ERZ511479 | MGnify/ENA metagenome assembly ERZ511479 | reverse complement strand
CGACCAAAAACTAATCGTACTGGAACGTGCGCTGGACACCACCAAAAAATGGAATTTGAAACATTATATGGGCGACAAATTTCACGCTTTTTAGTCGCACCCACCGTCTATTATTGAATATTTACCGTTTAAATAAAACTGTTCGTCTAAAAAGCCTTCCGAAATTTCCATGAATGGAAGGTGTGCAGTAATTTTGCATATATTTTAATTTTGATAAATTAGTCAACATCATTTTATTTTTAAATAATTTCCTAATCAATATTTCATTATTAAATAAGTGATTACAAACTACATATTAAGTTGATAGAATTTCGCTGAAAGCAAATTTTTTATTAAACTTAGACTTAGACTTAAACTTATTTATTATTGAATACAAAACATTAATAAACCATGACGCAGAGAATCAAGTTATTTTTCGCTTTCTTGTTGGTGAGTATGGCAGCTACTGCCCAATCCGTCAACATTGAATTTGAAGAATACACACTCGACAATGGCTTACACGTCATCTTACACGAAGATAAATCTACACCCATCGTTGCTGTAACGATTATGTACCATGTCGGTTCAAAAAATGAAAAACCGGACCGTACAGGATTTGCCCACTTTTTTGAACATTTACTCTTCGAGGGTTCAGAAAATATAGACAGAGGCGAATTTGACAAATACGTAGAAAATGCCGGTGGCACACTCAATGCCAACACCAGCTACGACCGCACGTTTTACTATGAATTACTGCCTTCTAACCAACTCGAACTCGGTCTTTGGCTCGAATCAGAGCGACTCCTACACGCAAAAGTAGAAAACAAAGGCATCGAAACACAACGCGAGGTAGTCAAAGAAGAACGTCGCCAACGCATTGACAATCAGCCTTACGGAACTTGGATTCAAGAAATGTTTGGTCGTGCGTTCAAGGGATATTCTTATGAGTGGCCCGTGATTGGTTACATGGAGCATCTTAATGCAGCAGAAGAAGAAGACTACGTAAATTTCTACAAAACCTTCTACGTACCCAATAATGCGGTACTCTCTATCGCAGGTGATTTGGACATTCCCGAAACCAAAAAAATGATTGAAAAATACTTCGGTGGCATCCCACGCGGTACGACTGAAATTCCGCGCCCGGACAAAAAAGTACCCGAACTCACAGGCGAACAACGCGCTACGATTTATGACAATATCCAATTGCCAGCCGTTATCACAGGCTTTCGTATTCCCGCTGAAGGTACGCCGGATTATTACGCCGTCGATATGCTTTCTACCCTATTGGCGCAGGGGCAAAGTTCACGCCTGTATCGCTCACTTGTAGATGAGCAACAGAAAGCCCTCCAAATCGGTGCCTTCCCATTCGGACTTGAAGATTCGGGGATCAATGTGGTATTTGCCTTGGTCAATGTCGGCGGTGATATTGATGAATTAGAAACGGCTCTACAAACCGAAATTGGTAAAGTTCGTAATGAACTCATCGGTGAAAAAGAATTTCAGAAGCTAAAAAATCAAATTGAAAACGACTTCGTAACAGGCAATTCAACAGTAGCTGCCCGCGCCGAAAGTCTTGCTAATTACCACATGTATTTTGGTGATGCCAATTTGATTAATAATGAAATTGAGCGATATATGGCAGTTACGAGAGAAGATATCAAACGAGTGGCAAACAAATATTTTGTCAAAGGAAATAGTGTCACATTACAGTTTCTGCCAAAATCAATGGAACCATAATTGGAGAAAATTCCAACTCACAAATTCCAAATTTCAACAAAATATAACGTGACACTCGCACGTAAATTAGAATTTGGAATTGGTTTAATTATTTGATAATTATATTATTGTAAAAGTGTTTTTATAATAAATTAATAGAAAATAAATCTATAAAATTTTGAAAACCTTATAGGTTTGACGGTGAACGTGCTTGTACCGACGACTTTAGCCGTCGCAGAAAGCCACCTGACGGCTAAAGTCGTCAGTACAGTTCATCAAATCACAAAATAAAAAATGAAAAAATCAATCATATATTTGCTTCCGTTAGCTTTGTTATTCTTCCAATGTGGAGGAACAAAAGAAGTATCGAATGCAATTAAAAATGAAGTAAAGGAAGTAACTGACTTCCGTAGCCAAGCCCCCGCGCCTGCGCCTGCACCAAAAATCCAAATCAATGACCCGGAGACATTTACACTCGACAATGGTTTGCAAGTCGTCGTCGTTGAAAATCATAAAATACCGCGCGTCTCTTTCCAATTATTACTGGACAATGATCCGGTTTTAGAAGATGAATTTGCAGGTGCGGCAAGCATGGCAGGTCAGATGCTGACCAAAGGCACAAAGACCCGCACAAAGGCGCAACTCGACGAAGAAATTGACTTCATCGGTGCGCGATTGAGTACGAATGACAACGGTTTATTTGCCGCTTCATTGACCAAACACGTTCCGACTTTATTGGAACTGATGGCTGATGTCGTATTGAATCCTGCTTTCCCTTCGGATGAGTTGGACAAGATGAAAAAGCAACAACTTTCTGCTTTAGCATCGGATAAAGATAGCCCTGACGCTATCGCAAGAAATGTAGCAAGCGTACTTCGCTATGGCAAAGACCACCCTTACGGCGAACTCACCACAGAGGAAACGGTTGAGAATATCACCCTCGAAAAATGTAAAGAATATTACAGTACTTATTTCAAACCTAATGTGGCGTATATGGCGGTAGTTGGTGACATCACGGCTGCCGAAGCCAAAGCGCAATTGAACAAATATCTCGGTGATTGGAAAAAAGGCGATGTACCTACACACAGCTACGATACGCCCACTCAACCGGATGGTACACAGATGGCATTTGTCAATAAAGACGGGTCGGTACAGTCGGTTATTTCCGTGACATATCCCGTTGATTTGAAGCCCGGTGCGGCTGATGCAATTCCTGCAAGTGTGATGAATAGCATACTCGGCGGCGGCGTATTTTCAGGTCGTTTGATGCAAAATTTGCGGGAAGATAAAGCCTATACCTATGGTGCGCGTTCCTCTTTGCGTCGTGACAAATTGGTGGGCAGATTCTCCGCAGGTGCGAGCGTGCGTAATGAAGTGACGGATAGTTCCGTTGTTGAATTTATGAAGGAACTCCATATCATGCGCGATACAGATGCTGACCAAAAAGACCTTGATTTGGTACTCAATTCGATGACGGGCAGCTTTGCGCGTTCACTCGAACGTCCTGAAACTTTGGCGCGTTTTGCACTCAACACGATTCGCTACAATTTGCCGAAAGACTACTATGCGACTTATTTGGAAAAACTCAATGCCGTAACTGTTGCTGATGTAAGAGCGATGGCAGAAAAGTATATCAAGCCGGAAAATGCGTACATCTTAGTCGTTGGTAATCAGGATGAAGTGGCAAGTAAATTAGGACAATTTGCTACAAGTGGTCAAGTTGATTTTTATGATACAGAGGGTAATCCGGTAGAAAATGTCGAGATGCCAATGAACGTAAATGCAACGACGATTATCAATAAATTTGTCGAAGCAACCGGCGGTAAAGCGGCTTATGATGCAAGAAAAGATTACAGCATAAAAAGAAGCATGACGATGAGTGGTATGTCATTGGAAATGAAAGAATTGCACAAAGCACCGAACATGCTCAAGGTCAATGTGATGATGGGACCGCAAGTGGCGCAGTCAATTATTTTTGATGGTACAAAAGGAAAATCGTCGGGCATGGGCGGCGAAAAAACGATGGAAGGTGCAGAGTTGGAGAAAATGAAGTACGAAGCCATGATGAATCCCGAAGCGCAGTACGAAAAGATGGGGGCTACACTCGAATTGAAAGGCATGGAAACCATTAATGGAAGCGATGCCTACAAAATCAAAGTAACACTACCTGACGGTACCACCAAGACCGAATTTTATGACGAAGAATCCGGCTTGAAAGTTCGAGAAACTACAACGGAAGATGGCGGACCTGCCGGACCAATGACCGTCACAAGTACATTTGAGGATTACAAAAAAGTGGATGGTGGTATTTTGATACCTCACACCATCAAACAAACTGCCGGACCTCAAAATTTTACGATGAAAATCATTGAATACAAAGCCAATACAGGCATCAGTGACGATGAATTTAAGGTAGAATAAACAGCAATAAATTCCAATTTACTCGTTACTTACAAGCACCAAATTCCAGTCGGTTTCCGATGGAGTTTGGTGCTTTTTTTATGCCAATGAAAAAAATATCCATCTGAAAAGGTGACATTTCCATGCTCACAAAGATATATCAATAACAAATTTGTTGCGCGACAAATCGAAACATTGAAAATTAGCAAATTAGAATATTCAAAATTCATTGATTCAACAATCTGTTACCATCAGAAAAATTGATTACGATGGGAATCATCCTTATATATGACTTTTATCACTTTTCCTAAAATTATAAATGAATAAATTGCATCTGAAAAACATATTGAAAAATTTATATGTTTCGTGTTCCTTAATTAGTTACAATACAAAAAAGAATGGAAATGAAAACATTACACTACAATTTTAGGCTAAAGCTGACCATCATATTGGCTTTTATGTGTTTGGCAATGTCCAATGCTATTGCACAAGTAGTTGCTTCGGTGACTCCGGCGTCGGTAACTGCCAGTCAGGGTGACAACATCAACATAGCCATTGAGATAGACATGTCGGCAAGTGACCAACGCCTGGGCAGTTTTACGGGGTCTCTAACTTGGAATGCCGCGTTTTTAACCTACAAATCCAATTCAGGTATAAAAGGTGGTTTTACAGGCGTAATCAACGATACGGGAGCCATAACAAGCGGACAACTCTTCTTCAATGGAGTCAACGTGGTGGGTGCAAACGGCGTAATCCCAATACTGGAAATTCAATTTGAAATGGGTACGGGAATAACTGTACTTGATTTGGAGTTTTCGGCAATGGCAGCAGCACTTACATTTGTCGATTTGATACCCGGACTCACCGTCAATGATGGTCTCGTCACGCCTCTTTTACCCACTGAATTAATTGATTTTACAGCCGAAAAATACGAACGTATCGGCATTTTGAAGTGGCGTACCGCTACGGAAACCAATAGCGATTATTTTGAAATCCAGCGTAGTACAGATGCCATAAAATGGGAAAATATAGGAAGAGTCGCCGCCGCAGGCGAAAGCCTGACCGAGCGCAGTTATTCCTTTACCGATACCGCACCCTTTTCCGGCAACAATTATTATCGCTTACGACAAGTGGATTTCGATGGCACTGTGAATTATAGCTCGGTTGAAGTCATCAAATTTGAGGAACGAATAACAGACGGAATTTCGGTCTATCCCAACCCCGCGGAGGCTTCATTTTACGTAGAATACCGACACAACGAACATGATATTTTATACCTTGAATTATTTAATGTTTATGGTAAAAAAATATTTTCACAACAAACAAATTCTGCACAAAACAGGTGGCAGATAGATACCGACAACCTTCCGTCCGGAGCCTATTTTCTTCACCTCATTACGCCCACAGAGACGATAGCGAGGAAGGTAATTAAACAGTAAAAATGACAGTTCATTTTTTTATTAATCAGGTATCAATGATGAAATAATAAATAGTTTTCAACATTAAATTGTTAATTTTCAAAAAATGTATAACAAATAATAGGACAAAAGACTTTCTTTTCCCTTCTAACGAACAACGAACGCACGACTTTTCATCTTTGTTACCATTAAATTGCTCACTAATGAAACAACAATTTATTTACGTTAAAAAAATATGCGGCAAACTAAGTGGTGCCGTATATACCATGCTTTTGTTGCTGTTATCTTTTGGCGCACAGGCACAGTTTACACCTTTGGCTTGGCAGTCAGACCAGCCCGTACCTTGGAACAGAGATGTCAATCAAAACCGCATTGATGATTTGATAGACGATGCTCCGATGTTTGATAAAATAGACATCGTGGTAGCTCTGCGCGATTGTGTTGATGAAGGGCAACTGACAGAAATTTTCAGTCAATTGAATTTCGATAACATCAGAGTAGGCAAACACCTTTCTTATGTTTATATTGAAGGCGTAATACCGTATGATTTAAGTTTCTTCGACTTTGAACAGGCAAATATAGCACTGGTAGAACTCGCTGCCGGTTATACGACCACCAACAACATCACTATGCAGACTATCCGTGCGACTTCCAGCACCAATTATTCACCAAATACAGTAGAAGATGCCTTTCCTGCAATTGACGGTGCAGGTATCAATATTGCTATTTTTGACTCCGGGGTTGATGATGGTCACGAAAGTTTTACGGGCAAATATGTAGCCGGATACGATGCCATCGCTGATACAAACACCAACCCTGACGATGATGTAGGGCATGGAACTCACGTAGCCGGTACAGCACTCGGCACAGGAGGAGTAGTCGGAACTTTTAGAGGCGTAGCCCCTGCTGCCGGATTGATAGATATAAAATTTATTGATGCCAGTACCTTTTGCAGTACACCCGGAGTATGGGACAGGGTGGCGCGAGGTATGGAGTGGATTATTGATAATGAAGCCATTATTGATGTCGTCAATATGAGCTTCGGACAATGTGATGCCGGAGGAATTGTACTGAGTAATGGTTTGGATGTTGTCAGTCAACTTGCCAATCATGCCAGTTCGCTGGGTATCGTGATGGTAGCGGCTGCGGGAAATGATTATACGACCGGATTTAGAAGCCCGGGCGCAGCATCTAACGTGATTACCGTAGGGGCATCCGAAACGCTCGGAACGGCAAACAGAGGCGATGATGTCATGGCGGAGTTTTCCAATGTCGGACCGCGAGCCGACGACGGAGGTTTTGATAATTTTGACGAATTAAAACCCGAAGTTTCTGCTCCCGGTGCGACCAGTTTTACACCGCCGTCCACATGTGTCGGCATCACCTCTGCCCAACACAATACCACCAGTGGATATACCAACACATTTTTCTGCGGCACCTCTATGGCATCGCCCCAAGTAGCTGGCGTAGCCGCATTGATAATGCAACAATATCCGGGCATCAATTCAGCAAGCGTCAAAGACCTCATCATTCGCACTTCCGAAGATGTGGATCCTACTTCTGACTCACCTCTATCGCCTGTTTGGAATGCCGATTGGGGCTACGGCTTGCTGGATGCTTTTGCCGCTTTGGATGCAACACCCGTTTCGGATGTCAACTTTCCCTCGCATCCACCTTCGCCGCTTTATCTTTCGCCCGATTTGACTACGTTAACGATGCCCATCGTAGAAGGCGTACCCAATACCGTCATCGCTACTATCAACAATGACGGACCGGCGGCATTTGGTGTGCAGCTACAATTCGGGGTGTATATTTATACCAATATTACCGACCGTGTTTTTTACGATATAGGTACACAAGTAGTTGATATTCCGGCAAATACAACACTCAATGTCATGCAGCCTTGGGTGCCTATGGGGTCGCCCAATGATGTAGAGCATGCCTGTCTGGAAGTAGAAATCGGCTATGGTTTGGATAGTGACTATGCCAATAACAAAGCAGCCCGAAATATCGCTATCATTCAGACGGCATCTCCGGCGGTAGTACGCATGCACATAGAAAACCCTTTAGATGTAGCTGCTAATATTGTGATAGAAGTTGACCCCGTTGATGTGCCAAACGGTTGGGAATACGGAGTCGAACCGAATAGTTTCATGATGGCACCCGAAGATTGCGGTGTTGTCGTAGAGGCTACATTTTTTCCGCCTCCCGGTACACCACCAGGCACCACTGCCCAAATTAATATAAATGTCAATGCAGTTACTTTTTTCGGCACCACACCCATAGGCGGAGCGTCTGCCATAGCGGTGCAGACACTGCGCGGCAATCTCGGTGATTTGAACGGTGACGAGCAGGCAAACTCTACCGATGCACTCGTTATTTTGAGCCGCGAAGTCGGAGGTATTCAGCTTCCGCTTGAGTATCCCATTGCCTGTGGTGATGTCAATCAAGATGGAAAAATTAATTCTACCGATGCACTGATTATACTGTCCTTCGATGCCGGTTTTAATGTGCCTTTCCCGATTTTGGAACTGGTATGTTCAGGAGACTAATAGGAGTTGGGGAATTGGGATATTGGGGAATTGGGGAATTAGGTATCTCGATAATTATCGAATGTTTTTTAATATTTTATAAAACTTGAATAATTAAATGTTTTTTATTTTTAATGAAAAAGTATTTAATATTCAATTAATTACGAATTAAAACCCAATTCCCCAATATCCCAATTATCATTAATCACATCTAAAATAACAATAATTATGAATAAAATAATTTCTATACTTATAGTTTTAATGCTCGGATTTTGTATGTCCAATGCTATTGCTCAAAATGTAGTGGCTTCTTTGAATCCGGCATCCTTAAACGCCAGCCCGGGCGACATGATCACCGTAACTGTTGAGATAGACATGTCGGCAAGTACCGAATTGTTGGGTAGTTTTACGGGTTCTTTAGATTGGAATCCCACGTTTTTAATATACAAATCCAACTCAGGTGTAATGAGTGGTTTTACAGGTGCAATCAATGACACAGGAGCTGGAAGCGGACAGTTCTTTTTCAATGGAGCCAATGCTGCCGGTGCAAGCGGTGTGGTTCAGGTACTGGAAATTGAGTTTGAAGTAGGTCCGGGAACTGCCATGATAGACCTGGAGTTTTCGGCAATGGCAGCAGCTATTACATTTGTCGATTTGCTGCCCGTACTCACTGTCAATGACAGCGACGTGGTGGTAGGTATTGAGGATCTGGACGACGACTATAATCTGAGGTTGCTGCCTCCCGTAAATTTGCCCGAAGCGGGTAACATATCATTTCGATTTCACTTACCTGCATACGCGATGACCAGCATAATAATTTATGATATACTGGGCAAACCCGTAGCTGTTTTGGCGGATGAATCAATGGCAAACGGAAACCATGAGATAACATGGAACGGCATCGCATACCCCACAGGAATATACTTGGTACAACTACAACATGAGGGCGATTTTTTAGTCCAAAAGTTTTTATTGTCCAAGTAACGAGTAAATAATAAGTTTACGATTTAGGAACGATTTAAGTGGAATTTCAAGTACTGGATTTGTAATTTGTAATTTTAAAAAATAGTGGTTTTACAGGTAGGCTCATGGAGTTTTTGGACTTTGTGAGCCTTTTCTAATTCGGGTTGCGAGTTTTCGGGGTACGGGTTACGAGTTAGTTATGAGAAAATTTTGCGAAGCAAAATAAAATAACCCGTAACCCGTAACCCGTAACCCGTAACCCGTAACCCGTAACCCGTAACCCGTAACCCGTAACTCGCAACCCGAAAACCCGCAACTCGCATTTTTTTACTTGGAATTGCTTACCTTTGCAGCCTAAATTTTTTTGTATTCCTTTTGTTATTCGAATCACGAATCAACAAATCAGGGATTACGAGTCTAACGAATCACGACACTAAACATGACAACAGACGTAATTATACTACTAATTGCTTTTGCTTTTTCAATAGGATTTTCGTTCCTCTGTTCTATTTTGGAGGCGGTCTTATTGAGTATTACCCCTTCTTATGTGAGTATCAAGAAGCAGGAAGGCAGCCCCGTTGCTGCCAAGCTTACCGAGTTTAAAGAAGACATTGACCGCCCATTATCGGCGATTTTGACGCTCAACACTATCGCGCATACATTAGGTGCGATTATGGTAGGTAAATATGCCGCTAAAGTGTTTGGCAACAGTGAGTTATGGGAAATGGCTATTGCTGTATTTATGACACTGGCTATTCTCATTCTTTCCGAAATTATTCCCAAAACTATCGGGGCAAACAACTGGAAAAGCCTCACGCCTTTTGCAGTACGTACTTTGAATTTTTTGATTTTTATATTATCTCCATTAATATGGGTGAGTCAGTTGATTACCAAGACCTTCAAAAAAGAAAAAGACAAGAGTGTACTCAGTCGCGCTGATTTTGTGGCGATGACCGAAATAGCGAGTACGCAAGGCGTTTTCCGCGAAGGCGAATCCAATATCATGCGGAATTTGCTGCGTTTTGACAATATCCGTGTGAGTGACGTAATGACGCCGCGTGTAGTCGTCGTTGCGATGTCAGAAGATATGACCGCACAAGAATTTTATGATAAAAACGATATGCGTTTTTCGCGTATTCCGATTTATAAAAACACACCCGACGAGATTACGGGCTACGTGCTAAAAGACCAAGTTCTCCTCAATCTAATCAAGGGAAAAGGCGATGATCCCCTTTCCACGCTTCGCCGCGAAATGGTCGTCACCAAAAACGACGAACCCATCCCACAGCTTTTCAATCGTCTCATGGAAAAACGCGAACATATCGCCCTTTCCGTAGGTGATTTTGGTGGCATGACAGGATTGGTCACAATAGAAGATGTTATTGAAACCTTACTCGGACTCGAAATCGTAGATGAATTTGATAATGAGGAAGATATGCAAGCCCACGCTCGCAAAATCTGGAAGGTACGTGCTAAAAAATTAGGTTTACCAACAGAGGAATAGCGTATCGTGCACGTAGCGTAACGCCCCTGTGCCGACGAATGACGGCACAGGGGCGTTACGCTACGGTGTTTCCGTTGTCATAGTCCGCTTCACTGCATCTTGCCAACCTTTATATAAGGCATCCCGCTTTTCACTTTCCATATCCGGCGGAAAGGAATTATCCAATTGCCAACGTTCTGCGATTTCCGATTTTTTCCAATAACCCACTGCAATTCCTGCAAGATAAGCTGCGCCCAATGCTGTCGTCTCAATAATTTCGGGACGTTCCACAGGTACATCCAACATATCCGCTTGAAACTGCATCAACAAATCATTGGCAGATGCCCCGCCATCTACACGCAAGGCAGTGAGGGAAATGCCTGAATCTTTTTCCATCGCGTCGAGTACATCGCGAGTTTGGTAGGCGAGTGATTCGAGTGTAGCACGTATGAGGTGCGCCTTCGTGGTACCGCGTGTGAGTCCGTAAATCGCGCCGCGAGCGTACATATCCCAATACGGCGCACCCAATCCCGCAAATGCCGGAACGACATACACGCCGTCCGTATCTTTCACTTTCATGGCATAAAATTCTGAATCGGGCGAGGAGTCGATTATCTTCAATCCATCGCGTAGCCACTGAATCGCAGCACCCGCAATAAACACACTACCTTCGAGGGCGTACTCCACTTTTCCATCCAATCCCCAAGCGATAGTGGTCAGCAATCCGGCTTTTGATTCTACGGGCGTAGTGCCGGTATTCATCAACATAAAACAGCCTGTGCCGTAAGTGTTTTTCGCCATACCGGGCGCGTGACATGCCTGCCCGAACAAGGCTGCCTGTTGGTCGCCCGCGATACCTGCGATGGGGATTTCTGCACCAAAAAGCGAAGCATCCGTATGTCCATAAACTTCACTTGAAGGGCGCACTTCGGGTAGTACCGACTTGGGAATATCCAATTCCGAAAGGATTTTATCATCCCATTCGAGCGATTTTATATTGTATAAAAGCGTGCGTGACGCATTGCTGTAATCGGTGATATGTACCTTGCCGCCCGTCAATTTCCAGACCAACCACGTATCCATTGTACCAAATAGAATATCTCCTTTCGCGGCTTTTTCTTTTACTCCGTCAACATTTTCCAACAACCAATGTACCTTCGTACCGGAAAAATAAGCATCTACGACTAAGCCCGTATTTTCTCTGATATACGACTCTAACCCTTTGGCTTTCAAGCCATCACAAATTTCGGCGGTGCGGCGGTCTTGCCATACGATAGCATTGTGGACGGGTTTGCCCGTATGCCTGTCCCACAAAAGTGTCGTTTCACGTTGATTGGTGATGCCGATAGCGGCGATGTCGGTAGGGGAGAGGTCGTTGTTTTTCAAGACGGCTTGCGCTACGGTGAGTTGGGTTTTCCAAATCTCCATCGCGTCGTGTTCTACCCACGCGCTTTGCGGATAGATTTGCGTAAACTCTTGTTGCTCGGTAGCCACGATGTCGCCTTGCTGATTAAAAATGATGGCGCGGCTGCTGGTAGTCCCCTGGTCGAGGGCGAGGATGTATTTCATAGTGTGTAGTGGTTGTTGGGTAACTGTACTGACGACTTTAGCCGTCAAGTGATTGGGGAAATTCTTTGTAGGCAATTGTTTTTAAATTAATTAAAAATATAAATATTTTTTATTTGACGGCTAAAGTCGTCAGTACGGGGGCTATTTCTCCGTAAATTCAACCTCATCATAAAACGCAGACATCGGAATTTCGACATCAATAGAAGTCAGTTGAATCACATCATTTTCCAAATCCGTGTAAGGTTTCAATGACCACATATTATCCGCTTGGCGACGGTAAATATGAATTTCGGGATAAGTAGATTGAATCAAAACGTATTCTTGAAAACTCTCCAACTGCCTGTATCTCATAAATTTACCGGACTTATTATAACCGGAAGTCGAAGGAGAAAGTATCTCCACAATCAAAATCGGATTGGTGATAATGTCTTTTCTATCTTCGTAATATTCTAAGTCACCACAGACCACCGAAGCATCGGGATAGACGAATGTTTTGCCCGTTTGTACTTTTAGGTCGCTATTGTAGGTTGTACAATTTTTACCTTTCAATGCTGCATCGAGTGCCGATGTTGTCTTGACGCCTATTTGACTATGTTCGGGCGAACCACCCGCCATAGCCACGATGTCACCATTATAATATTCGCTTTTATAATCGGCTTTCTCCTCCGCAGTAAGGTATTCTGCTATCGTGTAATGTGACTTTTTTTTGATTGCTTCCATGATGATATTTTGATTTGTTGATACACAAAAATACAATAAAAAAAATAAAAAAGTAGCGCATGTGTACGTCGCGCAAGACTTTCGGTGCGCGCACTCGCGTATGTGAGGCAAAACTGACGTAAGGGAACGAACCGGAAGCGTTGTTCTACATTGGGCAAATAAAATCTTTGCTATAATGGAAAATCGAAAAGGAAATGAGTTTCAATC
>ENA-ORXR01003888-ORXR01003888.1-marine-metagenome-genome-assembly--contig:-NODE-3888-length-12995-cov-9.565490_pt1 | contig 12995 bp, 7 predicted proteins | sample MGYA00237866_ERZ511479 | MGnify/ENA metagenome assembly ERZ511479 | reverse complement strand
GTGTGTGCTCTTCGGGGTTTCCTTCCGGGGCGGGTATTCCCCGACAGGACTACCCGGCGACACGGCCTGGCTCGCCTCCCCCCCGACTGGGCGGGGTAGGCTGGGCGTGTTGTCACAACCGTTGCGGTTCACTCTGGGGCAAAAGTCGCAGACCGCTTCACCGTTTTGGCCACGACCGCCGACCTTCGATCGGGCACCCTTGACGGCCCCCTTCCCCTTGGAGGCCCCCACCGGCTGGCCCTTGTTCGAGCCGCTGTCCTGCGCGGGCCTCGCGGCCCTACCACCGGCTGCCACGCCACCAACACCCGAGCCGCCTCCACCCGCGCCACCGTCACCCGCGCCACCGTCACTCTCGCCGCCGGAATCCGAGTCGCCGAACTTCGGCGGTCGTGCCTCCCGGAACGTGCCTGCCAAGATGGCCGCCAAGGCGCCGATAGTCCGACCATCTTGATCCGGTACGGTACTGTGCGAGCGTTGGCCACAGCCACCACCGTCACTGCTCCCAGAAGGGCCGCCACCGCCACCGTCACCGCTGCCTGCGGGGCGCTTTCCCTTGCCCTTGTGCGTCACCGCACGCTTGTTTATTGCATGACGGCGGCGCTCGGCCTTCTTTGGAACCCGTCGTGACTGATGGAGACGACCCGAGCGCCGCGACGCCCGAGTTGATGGAAACTCTAGCGCCTGGCTAAGACGAGGTGAGTTGTCAGCCGCCGCAGCGGAGCCATCGGCACATGTCGGCGGCAACAAGGTGGAGGAGGAAGACGAGGCTCGTGGCGATTGCACAACGAGGTCTTCATGGTGGATAGGAAGCAAAGGGGGAATAGATGCCGAACGATCGTCGGCTCCGTCGTTTGCCTCGGCCGCGTGCACAGCCGTTGCCGGTGGTGTTGAGGGTGGGTTGATCAGTGAAATGACCTCGACTGGTGCAATCGGATGGTGTAGAGGAGGGAGCGACGAGGGGGGGGGTGACGAAGGGGGCGGCACACGCAGGGGACTCGGAGGTGGTGGGGAGCCCATTGTAGTGCTCCAGCCACAGCGAGGAGTGTCTTGCGCAACGGCCGGCGCCACGTTACGGGAGGAGTGTTGCCCCAGGGGTCCCTGTGTACCCGCCTTCCGGTCTTTGTCCGGCTCCAAGTCTTTTGAGAATGACTTCGTCCTTTGGAGCACCGCACCAGATGCCCGCGCGGTGCACTGACCTTCTCCATTGCCGCACCAGGTTCCTGAGAGGTTCACTGACCTTCTCCATTTCCAGACAGCCACTGCTCCGTTTCCAGTTGGGGTCGGCCGGACATCGCACGTGCGAGACGACGGGCTTGGTGGCAAACAGACTGTACCGCTCACCGCCACACGCGTTCCACAGAGCACGCGCTGCTCTGCGGCTGAAAATGGGCGACTGGCAGAGAAAAAAGCAGCTCCCGGTAAGCGCGATGGGGCGTCTTTGTCACGGCCGCACCCCTTCGTTCGGTGGGGCACCAGCCGCTCCATCACCCAGCGGTCCACATCGGCCGTACAAGGAATTGGGGGCCACACGGACCCGCAGCCGACTCAAAGAGGCCTGTTCTCGCCGGTCACCGACGCGGTGGCCAACAGGCCGGCCTCGTTAGTGAAGCTGGACCACCGTCTGCCTGTGGGACTTGCGGTGGGCTGCCACGAACGGCGGCTCCATGGATGCCCCTTCGTCTGGAGCCACGCCCACGTCATTCACCGAAGAGACCCTATTCAGGACCGACTTTCGCAGCGGAACCGGAGTCTGAGCGGGCAGAGGCACATGCGGGCACAGAGCATGTTCCGGGCCGTGCCTGTGGACTGTACGGCTGCGCCCTACACGGGCAGAGGCCCTGCGCGCCCCACACCGTTTTTCATCACACACAGGTGGCTGGCCGTCATGCCATTTCTCGGGGCGTCACAGTGGACGTCGCCGTGAATGCACTGCTGCTTCAGGACTGCAAGCACTGCAAGCACCTCCACAGGCGACCAGTGGACATAGAACAGCTGGCTTCTCGACTCCTCAGAGCCAAGACAAAGAGTGCGGCGGCTGCAGCATCCTGGGATGGTGGAGAGGGCAGCGGCCAGATCGTGACTTGAGGAAGCCGGGCAAGCGGCTGACAAACTGAGGCATCGATCATTGTCCGGTTGATTGGTCATGAATATGCGTGAGATCCGCACGACAAAACGGAAGGAAGAAGCTCCAGGCTGTCTGATGGGCACAATGGTATGACGTCGTAGTTTATCAACTCGAGACCCAGAATATCTATTCTCTTCCTTGAACCATAGAAAACTCGAGCATTGAGATCCCACGGGCAAATGGTTCTGTTCTCTGCCCCCATCCTGGTGATGGATCGCACGAGCTGAGCGATTTCTCCACCGCGGCTGCCGCACAGCTCCTCGCTCTTTGACGCGTTTGTGTCCTGTGCGTGCTGCATGCGCGGCCAAGTCCCTGATTGACTTGGTCACAGAGCGGCAAGACCCGTGCAACAAGGCGCGAAGTGTGAAGCTAACACAATGTGTAACTCGGATGTGTGCTCTGCACGTGCCCGTGGCGCACCACGCGGTTGCATGTGCAATCATAAAGTAAGGGTGAAGACATGCAGCACCCACGCGACAAAACATGAACAGGACACTACAAGTTGCAGAACACCAGATAGGGAGCGGGTGTCCTACGGCGAGCTCGGTGGCGCACGCTGCACACCCAAATCCAGCGGCAGCGATGCTGCACAAGCCCCCGACCCAGCAGCACCTGCCACTGCTGTCGGGGTCCCTACTCCCGACGCCTTCGCCGCTGAGGCCGCCTCATGCTGAACCACCTGCTGCACGGCATTCGCCATGCTCGGCAGCGTTGCGGAGCGCAGCGCATTCGTCATCGCCGCGCACAGCCACTCAGCCACCTGTGCAGATGACATTGTGCCGGAATTCAGCATGTAGCCGCGCACCTGCGTTTCAACAGCGCCCTTGACGATCATGCCGGTGAGCTCGGTTTCAACGTCCTCCAGCTTGCACTGGTACAGCTGCGCGGCGACTGCGTGAGCGATCATAATCGGGGGCGTACAGCCGAAGCGAGGAGAAAAGAAGGCGGGTAGGGTAACCTCAAACCGCGTGCGTGTGCCAAGCGGCCACCCGCGGCCGCTGTCCGCGTCCTCCTCTGCGTCCACGTCGATGGCGACGGCGTTTTGCACGATGCCCTTTCCTTTCTCACGTCGGCTGCCGCTCGTTGACGCGCTGCTCATGGTGTTCTGCTTACCGGCGCGGGACCGACGCTGCCCTTTTGCCACAGCAGCTGCATACCGGTCAGCCCGGCTCTGCTGCCCCCCTCGGGGAACACGCAGGGCCTTGTGAGCGCTGCCACAGCCTCCGCCGCCAAATTCCCGACCGACATTGTCCTTGCGCTTCGCCTTGCTCTCGACGATAAACTCGTCGTCTGAAAGGCCGAGGTTGCCACCCAGGTTTTTGCCCGAGCCCAGACCACTCTTTTGCCGCGCGTCTGTTTCGCCCGACTCTTCACCCTTGTCGTCCTCCTCTCCGTCAGAGAGTGGTGGGGTTTCTTCGTCCAAGCTGCTTTCCGCGGCGGAAGCCGCGAGGCGACTAGCGGCGACCGCGCCGTGGTGCGCGTTCTTGTAAAGCGTTTTGAAGTGGACCTTGTTCTTGGGCTGCAGCAGCGCTGCGTCACTTTTCATCTCCTCCATGATACGCACGGTCTCGTCGACGCCGAGGCGTTGCGCGTTAGAGTTCCCGCGCACACGGGAGGTAGACACGCGCCGCGCGTGCGCGTCGTGCGCGGCAGCGGTGGAGACGCTCCGAGAGTTGTCCACCATGCTGCGGATGGAGACATCCGTCATCAACGTGCAAACAAAGTCGGCCTTGCACAGCGCCCGCTTTGTCTGCTTGCGCACCAGGGCGCCCTTGCTGTTGAACTTCCACCGCCGGGTGTTCAGCGCCTGGGTCCCATACAGGTGGCCCGGTACGCCGCACGTGTTGCACAACTGCTTGTGTACGCAGTTGGCGCTGACGCACTGCCCGGCTTCATAAAACTGGTGGCCCTCCGGCAGAGTGCGCCGACACTGCGTCTGCCGAAGCGGGCAGGTACGAGCATTGTGTGTCGGCCCGTCCGGCGGGCTAACGTAGTGGCAAAGGCAGCATTTCATGGCGTGCGCGACGCCCGCCTCGAGGACGCACGTCCTCCACGTGCGGCACGAGTCGGCCACCGACGAGCTCTCCCCGCTCCGAACGCTGCACCACCAGCTCCACCTGGCAGCGACGTGTGCATGAGCAGCTCCGAGTTCGAACTGCGACCGTGCTGCCGCCGTCGTCAGGTCGTCGTCGCGGTCGTCACACGCACGGCACAGTGGTCGCGCTGGCCATTGTGCTCCCACGAGAAACGTGCCCGCCGACTTGTTGCTTTGCAGACACTTACCTGCTGTGGCCTTCTCGTGTGTCCAAAACTTTTGTGGCGAGAGAGCTTGGCGGCGGTGAGCTTCTCTCAGGACAACTAGGATACCGGAGGAGGCCACCGAGTGATGGCGGGCCGCTGGCCTATGCCTCTAGCTTCGTGTGCAGGGCTGGCGCTAACAATTTGGAACGGGAATCTTGCAGCCCATATCGACTGAGGACCGACATCCGGCAGATTCAGCCTCTAATTGGCTGCACGGTGAACTCGTGAGTGCGTGGGCCACAACTGTTGCTTTTTTGCCCGCCATGGTTTGGTCAAACCATGACCCCCGCAGGCTGGCCATTTTTCCGAAAACCACCATACAATGGGCGGCCTGTGAGGGGGCGCCACGTCGCAAGCCCAATTGAGATTTTAAGGATAGTCCTTTGACATTGCTAGGTTTGCTCTAAAACCGGGTAGGGGTTGTACCTTCCGCAATGTCGCTCTGCGGTCACGGGTGTGTGACGCGCCCTCCCACACCGCTCAACACGCACGCTGTATAGGTGACACACGCTGCCCACGGTTTCGCTTCAGGCGGACGGCGGCGTCGTTCATGACCGAGTGCATTCGACGACACCCCCCCACCAACCCCACCCCCAGCACCATTAACAAGCGGGCGGGTTTGCGGCCGGCTGCCACCGTCTCGCCGGCATGCCTTTTTGTCGCGTCAACCACTTCACCAACCCCAACCCCCTCGTGCGTGGCTCTCGTGTGCACCGCTCCGACACTGGGGAGACGTACAAGCTGCTGGCGTTTGATTTCGGCCCCGACCAGTTCCTCGTCCGTCGCCGGTGGGACGGGCGGGCGCGCCTCGCGTCGGAGTTTGGGCGTCTCCTCGCCGACGTCGACCCCGCGGCGCTACGGGCTGCCGGCGGCCACCCTTTGGGGGCGGGGCAACTCGATGGCCCGCCGCTGTGGGTGGACCCCGCGCTCGCCTACCCCCGCTTTGTGCCCGGACACTTTGAGGTCGCTCCCGACGGTGTCATGGTCTTCCTCAAGCGCCCCAAAATGCTCGACTTTGAAGACGCGGCTCGTCGGGACCGCGCGGTGTCCTGCTTTCTCTCCGAGCTGCGACTGTTTGAGGTGCTGCGTGCGCACCCTCACCCCAACATTGTGTCGTCGCACGGGGTGATGGTGCGGGGGGACCGTATGGTCGGGGTCGCCCTGGAACCCCTCCACCGCGACCTCTTTTGCATGCCGCGCCGCACCGTGGACGTTGACCGCGTCGTGGCGCAGGTGTCGGCGGCACTGCGCCACCTTCACGCGCTGTCGCCCCCATACTGTCACAATGATGTGTCACCAGCAAATATCATGTACAAGTCCGAGGACGACCCCACCGCGGTGCTCATTGACTTTGACGCGTGCGCGCCGGTCGGCGCCCCGCTGATCAAGGGCAACCGGTGTGGGTGGGGCAACGGTACCAAGACGAGCCACCCGCGCAACGACTGGGAGGCACTCGACAAGGTGGCCCACTGGCTACGCACCGGGGAGTCCCCTCTGGCGCGCTGAGGGCCACAGACGGAGTGTCTGTCAATGAGCGCATGTGTGTGTGCGTGATGTGGTTACAAACAAGAAAAAAGCAGCGAGATTCCACACGACACCGGCACCCCCCCCCCCGCGCCCCCGGTGCGCCGCGACACGCGACGCCAACGACACGCGTCGCCCCACCACACGCCCACGCGTCGCGCGCACGTCAGACAAATTGCCCGCTCACAGTGTTGCGGCTCACGGGTCGGGCTCCTTTGGCGGGGCCGACGGGGTGCCACCCTCGGTCGTCTCCGATTCGGCCGGCGGCGGCTGCGGATGCTGCCCCTGCTCCGACGTCTGTGGCGCCCCTTGCTCCTGCGGCTCGGGCGGCTCCGCCTCCTCCTCCTCCTCCTCGTCGGGCTCCTCCTCTGTCGGCACCTCCTCTTCGCGCCCCTCGTCCTCCATGGGCTCCTCCTCTTGTTCCTCCGGCTCTGGTGCCACTGGAACGACCACCTCCAGCGGCCCGTCTGCCAACGTATGGACAAACCACGCGGAATGGGGGCACGCCGGGTTGCGACAGTCCACCTGCACGTCGTCCGTCTGCATCTGGTCCGAGTCGCCAATGACGTTGAACGTGCACATGGCGTTTGTCTTGGGTTGTGCAAGGGCAGGTGGTGGGCGGCGCTCACACTGGGTCCGCCGTCACGTGCCGGACGGCGCCGCCGCTGGGGGTACAACCAAGTGAGGTGGGGTGATGACCGTACCGGTGCCGGGTCCGACGGGGGGTCTCGAGTGTGGTCGTCTGGACCAAAGGCGTTGCGCCACCGCCGACCCGTGTGGTGCGTCCTCTTTATGTCCCGACCACGCGGGCTCTTACAGCCGTTCTCGCAAAAACCTCGCACGCCAACTGTTGCACCACTCTTACAAATCAGCCTTCACGGGGTCGCAGAGGCCGATTTGTCAGAGTGGTGCAACAGTTGGCGTGCGAGGTTTTTGAGAGAACGGCTGTACATCTCAAGACTTCCGTTGGCCAAGTGTCATCTGTCGGGGTCACCGGATGAACTCCATGACCCGATGGCGGGTGGGGCGCCAACCAATTCGCAACCGACCGGGTTGATCAGTACTATCTCTCCGTCCGCGGTGCGTCGTTGCAGCGAAGTTACGTGTCGTGGGGCAATAGGGCGGCACACAGCGCAACCCCCCCCGTTGCAAAGACGCACCGCGGACGCAGAGCCACGGTCGCGCGGGGGCGACCAGCTGGTCTCTGCAGAGAACTGCTCTCAGCACAGCAGCTCGCCAGCACGTCACGTCCTGCCGTCGATGGCAGTCAGCAAGTGCCAGGCCCTATATATTGAGGCCACCTGTTCGGCCCAGAGCTCTGCACGAGTCACGCACTCATAGTGAAAGAACCGAGACCAAGGCGCCGGCGACTTTGGTTGTGCCACACGTAAGAGACGACGTCTGCGGCAGTGCTACAAGTGCGCAGGTACTCCTCTACTTTGGTGGTGGGTGACCATCCTGTACGTGTTGAGTGGTCTTTGGAAGCTGTATCGATCACCGCCCCAAGGCGCTGCATGCACAGATGGCCCAGCTCGAGAATCACTCGGGCCGCCGCACAATGCTCACCAACTGATGATTTCTCACCGGCTGGCTTTTTTTTCTGTCTCCCCTTCGCTCCCCATTGGACGCGGTCATCGTAGGAAACCCTGATACTGGTGCTTACCCCCTCTATCAACCAGAACGCGCACGCACGACAAGTTTTCGAGTACCGTCCTGCCCACTCTGCGCGGGTGAGGTCGTCGCCGCCATGGATCCCACCAATGCTTCGCGCGACGTTCGGGACGGGCCGATCCCCGCACGACTCCCGGCGGAGCTTGCGTCCCCCCCACACTCCCCTCACGGGCAAGAGGCGTCGACTGGGCGATCCCTCCAGGAGCTCCGCGGCGCGCACGTCGCCGCCGGAGCAGTCATCCAAGAAGATACTGGACGTCCGCGGTCATCCCCACCTCGGGCGACGCTGGAGGCGCCCTGCTTCCTCGTCCCCAATGAACGTACCCCTGGTTCTTCTCCCGTTGTCCAAGAGGATAACCTTGTCGGCGTGAAGTCGACCGGCGACGGCTGTCTGCGGCGCACCACTTCTCCAGTAGACGGTGGCACGTTTGCGTGCGACAATCTGCGGATTGCCTCTTCCCCAGGGGCGATCTGGGAGCAGTGTCCGCTGCGCGAGGACCTCCCACCGGTCCTGTCAATGCCGACGGTCCCGTCGGGTGAGGAGGTCGCGGCCATTCTTGCGGGGTGCGTCGATGGAAAGCTGGTCATCCCTCTCGAGGTGAGCGAGCCGGCCATTGGGGGCTTTGGCGGGTGGCCGTACGCTCTGCCCTGAGGACGCATCGGCGGGGGCGCTACGGCCGGCCTCGACGCCAGTATGGAGGTGGGCGCTGGAGATTTCCGCGTGGGGATGGTCCACTTGTCGTGTGAATTGTGTCTGGTGGAATTGGGTTTGCTTGCTTTTGTTTGTGGGTTGAGCTAGCCATGAAGTCGGGGAATCATTGCTTTTTTCATCCTCGAGGGAGACCGCTGCGCACCGACGCGACAGACCAGGTGTTCTGTTCGTCGATTCCGTAGCGGCTGCGCTGCCACCACCGCCACCACGCTGCCGCTGGTTGTCCGTCGTTGACGTCGCGTCGCACCCTCACCTGCGCGGCATATGTACCCGTCACCCGCCCGTTTGTTTTTGTGCCACGGTGCCCCAAGCGGCGCGGTCGGGTTGTGTCCCCCCCCCCCCCCCCCCCCCCCCCCCCCCCCCCCCCCCCCCCCCCCCCCCCCCCGTCCCCCGCTCTGTGCCCCCACCCACCACTCCCCATCGGACCTGCCCGTGTCCCCGCCATGCCCCCTCCCCCATTGTGCCCGTGACGTTGCTTCCCTGGTCGGCCCGTTGTCCGCCCGAGGCTGGCGCGGTGGGGGCCTCCCCCGCACGTGGTCTTGTATTGTACCTTCCCGCCGCCGTTGCGGTGCCTCTGCGTGGCCGCCGCCGTTGCCGCCGCCGACAGCCACGCTGTCGGTGGCTGCAGCAGCTGCAGCAGCAACCGCAGCGTTGCGGCAGCCTCTCCCCCCTGCCTCGGTGGGTGTGTCGGCGTGCTCCCCGGGCGGCGCCATGGAGGCCCGCGCCGCTGGCGCCGTCGCGACCCCCTCCCCCTGGCGCCAACAGCCCATCCGCAGCTGCCCGTGGCTCCGCGTGGGTGACGCCCGCCCGCCCCGGCGACGTTGGCGGGACCGCCGACGTGCCCAGCGTCCCCGCGCCACGCGGGTGGCGGTGCGCGGCCGCGCGCGGGTGGTCGCCACCGCCCGTGGGGGGGTCTCCCTGACGCGGCTTTGCCAATGCCGGTGCCGCCTGTCACGGCGGCGCGCGGGGGCGCGTGCACCCCGCGTGGGACTGCACCGCCGCCGTGCGGGCGGCTGCGGCGGTGGCGCGGTGGGCAGGCGGGCGGGCCACCGCCGTCGGTCCATGCGGTGGGTGGCGTGGGGACGGCTCGGCAGCAACGTCGGGGCTGGTGGTGCTGCGGCGCATTGGGGCGGCGGCGACCGACGCCCTCGACACTGCTTTTGTGGCTTCCTTCTGTGGTGCGGACGGCCGTCGATGGTGTGGCGGTCGCCGTCCCCACCCCTCCGTCAGTGACACTGACGTGCTGCCTCGCGGCGCCGGCGCTCTCGTCCCGACCACCCTGCACCCCGCCTGTGAATAATGCGGCACTGCAAGGCCGGGCGTGTCCCCTCTGGCGCGGGCGCGACGGCGCCCGTTGCGTCGGCACGGCACGCGCCGGCACGTGCTGACACGGACAAACGAGCGTGACCGTCCGCAGTGAATGCCCGCACGCGGGGGGGGGGCAACCGCGGGAGCGTGGCGCGGGCTCGGCCGGGTCATCACCAAGGGTCGCCGTGAATGCAAGCTCGCGGGGGGGCAACACACGGCACGGTGCGCTGGCTGGTGGCGGTGCAAGGAGGCAGTGCGGCGTGTGCGCCCGCACGAGGGGGTGGCGTGCCTCTGGGAGGGGAGAGAGAGGGACGCCGGGAGAGCACAAGTGGGGAGGGAGAAGGGGTGAGCGAGACCGGTGAAGACGGTAACCAGGTCACCCCACCTTTTTGTCTCGTCGCCGCCGCCGGTGCGGTACGCGTTGCACCGGTTGTGGCCGCTCTGCGGCGCGCGCGCCGTCTCTCTCTCTGCCGGCAGGTGGTCGGCCGCCGCCCTGCGCGACGCCGTCGGCTGGGTGTGCCGCGATGGCCGTCGACTCGATGCGGCGTGCGGGTTGTCCAACCGGGATGGCGGCGCGCTGGACGGGCGGATGTATGATTTGGAGCCGCTCACGTCCGACTGGGTGGACGCACGGGACGCTCGTGGCGGCCTTGGCGCCTGCCGAGGGGCGTGGTGTAGGGGGATGTGGGGGTCCCCGCAGCGGTGGCTGTGTATGGGGATGGACTTGTTGTGCACGTGCTGGGGGAGGCCCTGTGTGTAAGGGACTGGTGAGGGGGGGGGATCTTGATCGCCATGCGGCCGCGCGGCGCGACCATGTGTGTCAAGGTGGTGTGCCGCCGACCGTGGGGAGGCGGCCCGTGCGGACCATCGCCACCCGTCACCGTAGCAACACCAGCACGAGCTCCCGCCCCCGCACCGGTCGCCTCCCAACGCGGCCTGTGCCCTCCCCTTTCCCCTCGCCCCACTTGAGTTGTTCCACCCCCTCCCTTCCCCCCCCCCGCCAACACCAAAGCTAACAGCGACGGCCGCGCTCGTCGCCGCCCTGTCGGCGGGCAGCGACGGCCGTGCCGGCGGTGCCCGACGGTGGGGGCCGTCGACCGTTCAAGGGACCCAGCGTCTGGACTAATTTTGTTGGACGATACAGGTCTGGGCGGGCTCGACGGCCGGATCTGGGTAGCCGGCGCGACGGGCGTGGTCTTGCATCCGTCGGCTTGGCGGCGCACGTTTTGTGGACAGTCCCGGACACCACCACCCCCGCTCCTCGTGCACCCCACCGCCCCTCGGTGAGCGCCCGCTCCGCCCCTCCCTCTACATCCCCCTCCCCTTGCTCCCCGTCACCGCCTCCCCGAACCGACGCCCCTTCCCACGTGTCGCTTGGTCCCGCTCCCCCCCCACCCCCCCCTGTATCATGCCGCTCCTCTCCCCCGCTCAGGTCGACTGGACGCTCCGGCAGGTGCGCAAGGACGCGGATTTTTTCAACCCCGAGTTTGCCGACCTTGACGAGTCCCTCGACGCGGACGGCTGGCACAGCGCCGTCACCGCCGGGGTCCTCCCGCTGGTGCTCGACGGCCTCACCGCCGCCGTGGCGGCGTCGCGGCGGGCGGCCCCCCCCCTCGACGAGGAGGTGGCGTGCCAGATTCGCCGCCTGGCGCTCTACCTCACCGACGCCCTCACCGGCTGCCGCTGCCGTGATGAGGTGACGATCACCGCCTACCTCGCGCTGCTGCGTCGGCTCGACTACCAGCGGGCGCAGCTGCTGGGGCCGCCCCTGGGCGACCGTGACGCACCCGTGATGCTCCTCGTGTCCGTGTTGGAGGAGGCCTTTGGCCTCGTCTCTGAGCCGCAACCGACGTTTGGGGAGACGGTGGTGATGGCCGCCCTCTACGGGCTGACGCGCCGCGTGTCGCGGCACTGCGTCGTGGCGATGGATGGGGCCGGCTCGCGCGCGCGGTTGCACCGGCTGGCGGCCGACCCGATGCTGCCGCCCGTGCTCGTCGACTGGTCGACGTGGTGTGCCCGCCGTGCGGCGGCGGGGCACGTTGCCTCCTCTGGCTACCAGCAGCTGTCCGCCCTCGCCCTGTCCGCCCCTGTGCAGCTGACTGCCGCGGTGCCCAGCGTCTTGCGGCGGCTGCTCGCCAGCATCACCCGCCTGTGCCGGCCGCGGCCGTCGCCGCTGACCGCCCGCCACCTGTTCAACCTCCTCAGTGTCGTGTACTCGCTGGGTAAGGCCAACGTGGCGGCCTGGCGTGCGACGGGTGCGACCGGCCTGCGTGCACTGTCGGGCATCGCACGGGTGTTGCGGGCGGTGCCAGACGCGGCTGCCCGGCCGGTCGAAACGTACAGCGAGCGGCTGTTGCTGCTGCTGAGCGTGCTCGCGTCGGCCGACGTTGTGCTCGGCGCCGCCGGCCTCGTGCCGTGGGCCGACGCGTCGACGGGGGGCTTGACCCTCCTCGTCTCCCTCGCCGAGTCGGAATCCCCCGAGGCGCTCAACTCGTACAGCATGTGCCCGCCGGCCATGGTGCTACACGTCGCCCGCGCGCTGCTCGCCGCCGGCCACCCCCCGTCGACGCTGCGGCCGGTAGCCGAGGCGATGCCGCTGTGGACGCGCCTCATGGGCGGGCCCGACCGCGACCGGGTGAGCATTGCGATGGTGCTGGGCCTCCTCGCGCCGGCGGTTGGCGCGGAGGACAACCCGCGGGCGACGGCCATGGCGGTCGGCTTGGCCACCGCGCCGGCGCTGTGGGCGCCGCGCCCGTACCCGCCGCGGGCGGTGCCCAACTTGCGGCGGGAGCACCTGTGTTGGGCCTGTGGGGAGCACACCCGGGCGGAGGATGTGGTGCCCTTGACGCTCCGCAAGTGCCCAGACTGCAAAGTCGCCCGCTTTTGTTCCGACGCCTGCTCAGAGGCGGGCTGGTGGGAGGGGCACCGCCACGCGTGCGAGGGGTGGGCGGCGCTCCGGGCCGTGGACGCGGGCGCCAACGTTGCTGGCGCGGATGCCGACGGCGGCGAGGACCTGACGGGCTTCCTCTCCATCGGCCTCTTTCGGGACCTCCGCGCGCCGGCGGGCGAGTGGGCCTGGGCCCCGGCCGTTGCCGCGGCGGTCGTCGCGGCGGGCTTGCCCCTGTCGGCAGTCGTGGCGATCGTCGAACCGGGGTGGGGGTGGGTCGCGGTCGTGGCCGACACCGCCTACCGGCACTATGCCGACGCGGCGCCGGCCGCGACGCTCGACGCGGCGGCGGCGCGCCACGGGGGGGTGGCGCTCCGCGTCGTACACCGGGTGCTGCCGCTGCGGATGCAGGTGTTTGGGCCGGCCGCGCTGCGGCTGCCGGTCGTCGAGTGAACGGTGCAGGGGGG
>ENA-ORXR01003887-ORXR01003887.1-marine-metagenome-genome-assembly--contig:-NODE-3887-length-12998-cov-4.688801_pt1 | contig 12998 bp, 9 predicted proteins | sample MGYA00237866_ERZ511479 | MGnify/ENA metagenome assembly ERZ511479 | reverse complement strand
ATCAACGTAGGAACAAGGCAATGCCTTGTTCCTACGTTGATCAATATACCCAGCAATTTAGTTCCCGAGGCACTAGAAGTCTATTTAAAAGCAACTTCGCTCAAAAAAATAAAAACAACTCGTGTTCAGGCTAACAAGTCTAATCAAGAACAGCAAAAGATTAAGAATAATGGGCAAAGGTGCCAGCATATTTTGGGCTGTATTGGTGATGAGCTGGTTGATGCCGGGGACGTCGTTCGTTTTGGCTCAGGAGCAATGGTTTGAAGTGCCATTGTCCGACCGTATTGCGAGTTATGATATTGAAGTAAAACTGGATACGGAACTTCACCGTTTAACTGCCACTCAAACCATCTATTGGCAAAATCCTTCCGACGATACGATTCGTACGATTCCCTTTCATTTATATTTAAACGCTTTTAAAAATACCGAATCTACTTTCTACCGTGAAAGTTTGGGATCGGGCCGCTTTCCAGATCTGGAAAATACGACCGAAGCGGATTGGGGCTGGATTAATATTGATAAAATAAAAATTGGAGACGGAGAAGACCTCAGCCGTCAACTTCGATATATTCATCCAGATGATGATAATACGGAAGACAAAACCGTTATCGAACTCGCTCTGCTACAACCTATTTTGCCTCGTGCAAAAGCAGTGTTAAATCTAACCTGGACGGCAAAAATTCCGAAGATAAAAATCCGTACAGGTTACAGCAAAGACTTTTATTTGCAAGCCCAGTGGTTTCCAAAAATCGGCGTTTACGAATCTGCTGGAATGCGCTTTGCAAAAACCGGACAATGGAATTGCCATCAGTACCATCCGACGACGGAGTATTATGCTGATTTTGGTAATTACAATGTTAGCATCAATGCACCCGATGCGTTTATCGTAGGTGCTTCGGGTACAAGAACGAAGGTAGAAAAACAGTCAGACCAAACCTCTACCCATCATTTCTATGGGGAAGACATCATTGATTTTACCTGGACGGCTTCCCCAAATTTTGAGGTAGTCAAAGAAGAGTATCTGGGAATTCAACTCGAACTATTGATTAATTCTGAATATAGTTGTTGTACCGATCGCTATCTTGAATCGGCCAAATACGCCATCGATTATTTGGGCGAAAGACTCATGCCTTATCCCTTTCCAAAATTGACCATTGTCGTACCACCGCTCCACGGAATCAACGCTGGTGCGATGGAATATCCCACGCTCGTCACGGCGCCTGGGATGTACGGTTTTCCGGATTGGTTGCGGTCGCCGGAGTATTTTGTGATCCACGAATTTGTCCACCAATATTTTATGATGATGGTGGCGACCAACGAATTTGAAGAAGCCTGGATGGACGAAGGATTTACTTCTTACTGGAAATCCCGGATTTTGGATGATGCTTATGGTGTCAAAAATTCGGTGATTGATTTGCGGTGGGTACGGATGGGCGCGATGGAATTTTTTCGGAGCCGCTACGTCGGGATGGACAATATCCATCTGGCAGAAAGTACCCGAGCCGGTTGGGAATATCCAAATGGTTCCCCGCGTGCACTTTTTTATTCAAAACCAGCTACCTGGCTCAAAACCCTGGAAGGAATCGTAGGACTTGAAACGATGGATGAGATTATGAAAACCTATTTTAATCGCTGGAAATTTAAACATCCTTGTCGCTATGATTTTATCGATGTGGTAAACGAAGTAGTGGTGGAAAAACACGGCGACGAGTTTGGGGAAAATATGAATTGGTTTTTTGACTTCGTGCTATACGGTACGGGCGCCTGTGATTATTCGGTGGGCAGCATTCAGCATCTCGAAACAGCTATGGCCACCATTGGGATTTGGGAAGATAGTTTAATAATTAAAAACCAAAACCCGCAAAAAAAATATCAAGCAAAAGTAGTGTTAGAGCGGTTGGAAGAAATTCAATTGCCCGTAGACATTTTGGTCTGCTTTGTCGATGGTACGAAAGTATGGGAACGTTGGGATGGGAAAGCACGGACACATGGACTCACTTACGATACCGACGTACGGATAGATTACGTAGAGATTGATCCGCTACAGAAAATTTATATGGACATCAATATTCTGAATAATAGCAAAAGGACCGAACCGAATACACGTAGTATTTGGGCATACGTGAGTAGCTGGGGAATGCGGATACAGCAAGTTTTTCAGGGAGTTAGTTTTTTTATTTAATGAAAATAGTCAATGCATTAAAATATGGTTTTCGGCTGGCTTCTCTTAATTTAAAATTATGGAGTCTGCTGTATATGGTCAATCTACTTTTTGCGGGGTTGGTGGTGGTACCGTTGTTGTATTATCTGGGGGATAAACTGGCATTTACCAAAGCGACAGACCGATTAATTGGAGGATTTGACTTTACGTTGTTTAATGATTTTTTAAATCAGTATCCTGAATTTTTACGGTTGATGAGTACCCAGACGATCGTAGTTGGAATTTTGTTCATCTTGTTATATATTTTTCTAACCGGAGGCATTCTAACGCGGCTAAAAAATACAGAAACTGATCTGCACCGACTGGGAAATTTCTGGATGGGTTGCGGAAAGTATTTTTTTCGACTGTTGCGGCTGTTCTTTTATTTTACGCTGATTCACTTGAGTATTGCTGGATTATTTATAGCAATTTTTAGCTGGTCGGTAGCCGGTGGACTTGATTATTTTACGAGCGAAGCGGTTATTTTTTATCGTGCGAAAATCTGCTTTTTCTCTTACATAATATTTGCGCTGTTCTTTTTTATGGTCCATGATTATGCGAAAGTAATGGTCGTTTCTAAAAATCACCGTTTGGTTTTTCGGGAGTTTTGGAGTGCCTTTAAGTTTGTTAGTAAAAACATAAGAACGACATTTGGACTTTATTTACTACTATTTGGATGCTTTGTTTTGACGACCACCTTGTACGGAATCCTGGATGGATGGATTCATCGAATGGGCATACCGTCACTGGTGTTGTTTTTGACGGGACAGATATATCTGTTGTTGCAGATTGGATTTAAGTTAATAAATTTGGGGAGTATATTGAATAATGTGAAAATTAATAATGAATAATGACATCTATCGTATGGCACTTCTATCTTGTTTATTTTAATAGAATAAAAATTAAGAATAACATAAAATATTTATAATCTGTTGTTTTTTCTAAAAGCTCATTCTAAACGCATCTAAAAACGCGAGAGAGGGAAGCCAATAGCTAATAGCCAACAGCCAACAGCAATTTTAATGAAAGCTCTTATCGTAGAAGGTGGTGCCCTCCGTACCGTATTTAGTGCCGGTGTTTTAGACGCCTTTTTGGTCAATCAATTTGATCCGTTTGATTTGTATATCGGCGTGTCTGGTGGATCGATGTCGATGACTTATTTTTTGAGTAAGAGCTATCAGGCGACCTATGAGATTACCAAAAAAATTATTGTGGATACGGAATTTATGGGCTTGAAAAATATTTTTTCGGAAGAAGGATACATCAACCTGGCCTATCTACAAGAATACGCGGATCGCTCTTATCCACTCGATATTCCCGGTTTGGAAAAGGTTTCCAGAAATAAAAAAATAGAAATTGTTGCGACCAATATCGAAGATGGAAAACCGGTGTATCTCTGGCCTACGATTCAAAACTGGCGGGATTGCCTCAAAGCCTCCAGCACCTTACCTTTTTTGACCAAAGGCTACTATTGGATCAATGATTTGAAACTAATGGACGGAGGCTGGGCCGATCCGATTCCCGCCCGACGAGCCATCGAATCGGGCGCAGATCAAGTGGTGATTATTCGGTCACAGCCATTATCTTATCGATCAGACTGGCATTACTTTGGTGTAATTGGTCAGTTTATGAATCGCAATAATCCTGCGATGAAAGACCTCTTTGCCCGAGAACACATCGTTTACAACGAAGCGCTCGATTTTTTAAAAGAAGAACATACCGAACAGATTATCCAGATTGCTCCACCGGATTATTTAAAGACCACGGCGTATTCTGCGACGGAGGAAAAACTGACGATTGATTATCGGACGGGGCTGGATATGGGGTTGCAGTTTATTCGGGAGTATGGGGGCGGGTTTTGAATCAATAATGAATGTCGAATCTTCAATCTTGAATATTGATTTGTAAGGACGTAGGGTTTAGCGAATTGATGGGCTATTGTTATTGATCAGGGCTTTTTTATTTTTTAAGAAAATAATTTCATTTTAAATGAAAAGTTAATCGTATCAAAAGTCAAAAAATAAATTATCCATGCTCAAGTTATTCTGTACCAGATAATCGTACTTGTTTTTGGCGACGCTGTAGATGGTAATCATCGTTAGGGAGAGGGCTTTTTTTGTTCTGGTGGCCTGGCGTTTTAGGAGGGAGTAAGCACTTTAAGCCAATAATGTGATTATTTCTGGCTTAAAGTGGCTAAAAAATGGAGATTGAGCCAGTAATAAGTGGAATGGTGGCTTAAAGTGGGTGTTTGTGGAGCAAAATAATGATAAATTGTACTAGATAACATATTCAGACTGATAGTCATTTACATTTATTAATTCAAAGCCAGTTGCATTTTCCTGAAGCAATTCATCTTTAAACTGTTGTGAAATGATGTAGCCGATATCGTACTGGTCTTTAAGAATAAGGAAAAAATCTAAATCTATTTTATCTTCATTTAACACTACACTAGTTGGGCAAATTTCGGTTGCCATAATAGCGTAATCAGGATTTATTTCGTTTTGAGGATTTACAGTATGTTTAATATAGTCTTCGTAGGAATTTATTGCTAAATCTTTGATTTTCTTACGTCCAAATCCTCGATGAAAGAAGTTTGTTTTTGAGAAGTCGATCAACTGATCTTGATAATTATAAAAATGTAGAAGACTATAGTCAAATTTTTTTCTTTTATAAATAACGGTAGCCGGAAAAACCTGATAATCGCAGATATTTAAGTTTTTCCATATTTTAACCAGATCTGTTCTTATCAAGATGTTGTGCTTATTATCTGGAGACATGATGGATATAATATCAGTTAATTTTGATTGACCATTGAGGACAAAAGCGTCTAGGTTAGGTATGAAGGATAATCGCTCATTTCTCATTTGCCACACGGAGTTTGGAGCATTGTAAGGATAGCCACTAGACATTTTATTGGATTGTGGATAGTGTTTGCCAATTTTTTTGGGAGATAGGGCTTCTTTTAAAATATAGTAAGGCATGTTTTTTAATTTTAAAACCCTTGTAATTCTTTGTCTGAATTATAGGGGGTCGGACCAGTAAGATTATTTTAAATTTTGGGGTTTTCAAATCGATATTCGTTAATATTAAATAAATCAAACCCAGTCACTTTCTCTGTAAGTAGTGCTTCTTTAAATTTTTCTGAAACAATATAGCTGAAAGAGAATTGATCTTTTAGTAGAAAAAAATCAAGATTTATATTTTTTTCGTCTAAAACTAATTTACTTAGGTGGATATCATTCATTGAAAATACAGAGGAAGATTTTTCTGCTTGAATATTGCGCTTAACATTATTATATTCTTCTTTGGAGTTTATTTCTAAATCTTTAACTTTTTTCATTTTAGCTACGCCATAGAAAAAATTTGACTTTTTAAAATCAATATATTCATTGTGATAAGAATAAAAATGTAATAAGCTATAATCAAATTTTTTTCTGCGATATACTATCGTAGCAGGAAAAACTTGATATTCACATACATTTAAGTTTTTCCATATTTTAATTAGCTCCGGTTTTATTAAGACATTGTATTTTTTATTGAGAGCCACTGCAGAGATAATATCTGTTTTTTTTGATTGACCATTGAGAACGAATGCATCTAGGTTTGGTGTGAAGGATAATCGTTTATCTCTAATCTGCCAGACTGAATCTGGTTCATTGTAAGGATAGCCACTAGACATTTCGCTAGATTGCGGATAATGCTTACCAATTTTTTTGGAGTTTGTAGTATGTCGGAAAATATAGTAGGACATATGTTATTGTTATTATAGCACCTCAATCATATAGATTGAGGTGCTTAAGTTAATTAGAAGTGACAAATTTAGAATAAATCGTTGATATGTGTACCCGGATTAGTACGTATTGCACTATCTAGAATTTGAATTAATTCTTCGACTGCAGTAAAGGCATCATTTGGAGTCATATTGGGATTTAGAGTATCTAGATAGTTTTCAACATAGGTATTGTAATCTGGATGATTCCCATTGTGTCTAGTATTACTGAGAGGAATACCATTAAAAGGGTCACTTGGGTGAAAAGCGGAGCCATTTTTATTAGCCTTTGCTGCTTTTTGAATTATGGGATGATAACGAAATTTCCAAGGTATTATATGATGGGCCTGATAATTAGCTGCTGGTTTTAAAATGGTTTTTAGTTGACCTCGATACCCAAAATGTACCACGCCAGCTGCATCTACAACCCACCTTAAACGAGCAGTAGTTCCAGCTACCGTATTTACTGCTAATTTTCTAGCATACTTTGCTCCGGTGGCGGTCCACCCTCCGAACGGAATTGCTGCAGCAAAACTCAATGTAGCATTTATTCCTTCACCTTGCAGGGTATAAATACCTCCATTTACGACATCAAATACAATTCCAGCACCAGGAACCAAACCAGCTACATCAAATGCAATGTGAAGTCCATCTAAAAATACGTTCATGACGGCTTTTAAATGTATTTTTTCTTCTGCTGTAAAAAGTGTACCTCCTTCATCTTGCCAATCAGGATTTTCTTGTTTGAGGGTAGCTATTTCTTTAGAAATAAGGAATTGTAGTAATACTGGGTTTATGGGGGAGTTTTCAGAAAGTATATTTGAGTATTGTTGATTTTGATTGCTAACACCATGGTTGTGTAATTTTGCCGCAGTGTTCACCGCATCTGAAAGGAACTCGTTTTCTGAATTTTTATTTATTATATCTTTTATTTCTGTAGTAAATCCTGATTCTGCATCTAACAATATTTGTATCACATCCGCCTGAAGCTTAACACCATACTTCTCCATCACATCCACTATTAAATGCGCATTCGGTATCACCGAAAAATCCGGAGGCATTCCAAATATTCTACTCGTAATAGCGGACCGCAAGTAATCCTGATCTGAGCGATTAAACCAATTCAATTGACCTTGTTGCTCCAATTCATCTAGAAAATTATCCATTACCATTGTTGGTATATTCCCAGGACCATTACTTCCCTCATCTCCCCAGGTTCCCGGATCTAGACCCGGAGAATTTCCTGATCCGTTATTGTCACCACCCGGAGAATTTCCACCAGAACTTCCGCCACTACCACCTATTCCCGGTACACCACCGATTTGTCCGCCGGGGGTATGTGAACCGGGAATACTTGTATTATCCTCCTCACCGCAAATGGTTACTACAATTTGGTAGGTAATACCATCACAGTCTAGCGATCGTGTATCGCCGCTTTCCTGTAATGTAATATTCCACTTGCAAGCGGTATATACGTAGGTTTCACATCCTCTAGTGTCTGCAACATCCGTTAAATAAGTATCCTTATTTTGACCGAACCATTCGTTAAATAAAGCGTCACTAAAGTTAAAAATTTGTCTATCGTAGTTATTAAATCCAGCTAGAAAGCTTAGTAAATTTTCCCAGTAAAAGGTTTGATTACCATTTGCGTATGCGGCTAAATAATCGTTAACATCAGTTCGTAAAGCCAGCTCATATACGTACGCTTCTTGCTGTAGGACAATGTGTAGAATGGCGGTAGCAAAAGTACTGTTCGATTTTGCAAAAGGTAAAGCATACAAAAATCCTCCGCCTTCTTGCCGGTGTAATTTGGCCTGTCCCCACAAGGGAAAACCGACTTGTCGGATATAGTCTGAGACGAAGGGCGTGGTCTGGTGATCTTTGGCCATGGCCAGTTTTATTTCATCAACGGTCGCTTTGTTACTCGCAGAAACGGGAACGTCGTGATCGTTGGGACCATTAAAAAATTGGTCCATCAGCGAATTATCACCGATGATCTCTTCCAGAGCCATTGCGGTGGTGATGACGGGTTGTTCTGGAATGGGTGATTCTTCTTTTTGGCAGGAAAACAGGAAAAGTAGGCAGACTATTGTCAGCCCAAACTGTAGATATTTCATTACATTGAGTTTGTGGAATAAGGGTATATTCCGATTAGGTAATTGTTAAAAAGCGGGAAGGGATAGAATACGGGAGAATTGTTAGGTGCACCAAAGCTGATGCAAGGATAGGGCTATAACAAGGTAAAGTCAATAGGTGATTGCGTAATAATTATCCGAATAAAAAAGGTATGATGTCACAGATTTATTATTTTGAACCTGAACCTGAACCTGAACCTGAACCGCTAAAAAGCGTGTCACAAAAAATGTAGATATAGCGATTTTATTGGGTGAGAAAATGAAAAGCTGGCTAAAAGTATAGACCTGATACTTGTTCGATTTTCCCCTGACGGGCGGTCTGGAGAAGCGACCTTTTGGTGGGACGAGGGAGGAGTATTTGGGATATTTGGCGCCGTATCTTTTGGTGCAGGTTTTTGAGCGGGCGTATCATTCGATTGCGGCGCGGGCGGGGAAGGAGTTGTTTGGGTTGTTTGTGAGGAGGGGGATGATGAAACTGAATCTGAGGAGATTTGGCAGCGAGTTTTATTAATAGATATGAGAAAATTTTAGATTTTTTTGGTAATAGATTAACTTATAATTACGCATTTTATCTTCGCTCAAAGATTAATAACGCTACAAACCATCCCTTCTTTTACCAAAAATAGAGCATTGATAATCGACGCATTGCCATAACTATCTTCTTGCCAAGCCTTATTGTGAAGTGCAATAAATAAATCTAGTAATTTTTGCTCCGCATTTTTTGCCACGACGACCATGCACCGTCTACGCGGGATTGAAACCAATAACTCTTCAGCATTTAGTAGTTTATGTGCTTTCAACATATGCGACTGACTAAAAATTTTCTCACTCGAAAAATCATTTCCAGAAGCAGTAAGGATGATTCCTCCTAATTGCTCAACGGTAGAAAATTCTATCGGTACTGCCTCTAGATTTGCGTAGGCTTCTTCTACGATCTTAGCAGTATCTTTTCCTTCTACATCTTTTGTTGTTAAAAATATAAAATTATTGGGTGTGTCATAGCCGAACCCTGCTACCAAGATTGGCGCTTCGGATGTTCCCAGCAACGTCTCTCTAATAGCCCCAGCCTTTATACCAACCCAGTCGCCCGGTTTAAGAATAGGATAAATTTTGTTTATAGCTCCTGCCTTAATCTGCGCTAAATCTTCCTCGACCTGCTTATCTTTTTTGGGATCAGATTTTCCGAATAGCTTTTTTAAAAATGACATAACTTTTCTATTTTTTTTCTTTAGAATCTGCTTCTATTTGGGTTTTAATTATTTTGTGCCAACTGGCTGCGGACATCATTTTATATTCTGCTTTGTCAAATTGATCAAAGCTTCCGTGAATAATATCGGTCAATAAGGCGTCGTTGGCTTCGACTTCTTCATCGGATAGATCAAATAATTCGTTACTGGAAAGTTTTATAAAAATTTGTATTAGTGGTAAATCATCTGGATTGATTTCTTTTTCCAGCGGCGCAAATGTCTCCGTTCTATTCTTTTGAATGGAAAGCCATTCGCGATCCTTTTCATCCAGTTGTATTCCTTTTTCGGTTAAAAGATTTAAACTGTCTTGAAGGCTTGGACTTTGTGCGGATAAGAAGGAGCTACTAAAGCTGAGTGTTATTAGTATTAAGATTGTTTTTTTGATGAAGTTCATTATTGCTTGTTTAGAATTCTGGTAAAGTAATGCTTTTGCAAAAATATCTATTTTAAATAAATTGGTAGTTATTCTTTTAAAAAAGGTAGTTCGTCTGCGTAATGGTCAAGCGGTTTTATTGGAAGGAAATCCATTGGAATCATAGGGTGATCAATTTCTATTTCATAGCCTTTGAGCCAAGCTAATTTTGCATAGGTGATGGCTGGAACATCTATTCGACGCTCGCCTTTCATGAAAGCTTTGCTAATGTACATATATTTTCTGCTTTTCAACATAGCATATATGGCATTAGTCATTTCTTGTTGATTTTTCGCTAGGTAAGCAGAAAAAAAGTCTACTTCGGGCTGTATCCAATTTCTTGTCTTTTTAGAAAGATGGTATTTTGTTAATAATTTTATCTGCTCAGATACTACTTCTACGTCATCACGGATAATGGCGAGTATCGTAAAATTCGTAGCACCTCTAGCAGCTTGTTTTGTTAATTTATCAGTAACCGCATTGCCAAGATCTATAATAATCTGAGGATGGTCAGAGAGTAAGGCCATATTGATCCGGTCAATACGAAAAGCTATGTTTGCATCGGGGTAATTATTATAAACGAATCGCATTAGACGAGCACCGGAATAATAGGCTTGTTTGGCTTGTTCTAAATTGGTTTGATGGAAATAAGCATACTCAGCGAAAGTCTGCTGATTATAAGCAAGACCATTTGCCGTGCTATCATTGGTTTTTGGGACTTTAATCCAAGAAATAGCTGATTTTGAAAATGATTCTTTTGCTATTATGTATAGTTTTTCAATATTTGTCATTGTGTTTTTTCATTAAAATAAGTTCAGCGTAATTGATGAAAATCACGCTGAACATTTAAAAAATTAATTAAAGGCATTTAACTTTGTTATAATTATATCTCCATTATTTTTATCGACAGCGATTAAAACTCGTTCGATGGGAGTACCATTATCCAATGCATTTTTGACGGTATTTCCCCAGTTTTGTAATGCTGGATTCCCTGTTTGGTCGATCATTTTATCTGCTGCATCATATATCCAATCAGTGCTCATTTGTGTTCCTGCGCTAGGCGTTCCTAATGAAATCGTACCACTACTTGAGAGAGGTTTACATTCCGCAATAACTAATGTTCCATCTGGTAATTGTACCACGTTATCAAGTCCGTGGCCACTACTGTTATGAGAAGCACCATTCCCCCAGATACGACCAGTATTGTCTGGATAAATTTCTCTAAACATTTTGTCAGCAAGTTCTTCCGTTAAAAGGCCATCAGGATCACCATTTCTAATTGCTTGTGATAAATTAGCAATGTCTGCTGGTTCTGTTACAGATATTCTTCTACTATTCTGATTAAGAACAGTACTGCTAAAATAATTATTATTGGTTCCTCCAGGCGAAACAGGGGTGAGATTGTCCATATCTGCTCTCCTGAAAAGAGACCAGCCACTTGCCCTTCTTACGGTAGTCGTAGCTACATCAGTACCGTCAATATTACGAGTAGCAATATCCGCCACTTCATCCCCTGCATTATTTTTAAAAATAAGCTTTTTAAGGCCATCATCCCAAATAAAATTCCACCCTTGACTGACACTGCCTAAACTAGAAATTTTACCAAAAATACCACTACTCACATTAGCAATAGCTTTTATGACCTTATAAGCAGCAAAAACTTTTACACCTGTAACAACTATGTTACTACCTGCACTTATAAGATCTCCGACTGGCAAAATACCTGCAATCCCTCCAATGAATTCCAGCGCTGCTTCTCCATATTTACCTGCGGCATAAGCATTAGAGCATTTATAAAAGCTTTTCAATTCACCTACTCCAGGAATAAAATCTGTTCCAATGTCAAGTCCAAGTTCAGTTAGCATTGGCCCGTAAACGGTTAACAATGCAGTCCACTCTTGGTCTGCTCCTGGTATGGCATTACCCAAGTTAGTAAATGCTGTTTGGAGTCCGTCTTTGAATGGTTTAAAAACGGTGTTCCATCCTTCGTTTATAGTCTTTCTAAATGATTCAAACCAACTACAATCGTTACAGTTAAGACTACTATGTTGTTTTTGAACAATTTTCAGCCAACTTTCTGCAGAAAGCTGTCGGTGTCCCAGTAAACTACCTGTAAAAGCATCTTCAAATATTTTTTTGATCTTCGTCGATTGAGCTGAATTTAAATTGTTAGTATTGACATTGAGTAGATTATTTTTTGTTAAATTCATAAAAATTTCTACTGATTTAATACTATAATCATCATCGTTATTTTCTAAAAATTCGATGCTTTCGGATAAAATTTCAATGTCATTCAGTAATAATAAATACTCAGTCACATCTGCCTGAAGCAGTGTGAAGCGAGACATCAATTTGGCAACGCCTGGATCATGAAAGGTACTTTGCTCCATTTCTATGCAACTGACACACCAATCAGCATAGAATTCCAGCATCACAGGTTTTTTCGATTGTCCCGCAGCCTGCAACTTTGCATCAAGATCCTTGATGGACTTAATACGCGTAAATACTGGTTTTTCAACAGGCTCTGAAGGGGTTTGAGGCGCAGCTCCAAATGGTAGGGATGACAAGAGTTGATTGATATCACTCACGCCTGACGTCGCACCCCAAATCAACACTGCCCCTAAAAACGTTGATAAAAGGCCGGTAGCGCTACTGATAAACGTCACGCGTCGAGTAGCACCACGCCCAAAATACATAAGAGCGAAAGCAACACCTAACAACAACAGTGCCCAAAGCAGCATGGTCACAGTGGTTGGCAATATTCGGCTTAGCAGCCAAATAGCGACGGCCAAAAGACCAACACCAAACCCGGCTTTTACAACCTGCATCCAGGGGCCAGCACGGGGAATCCATCGACCCGCTGTCGTACCGATAACCAACAATGGCATACCCATACCCATACCCAATACAAATAACGTTAATCCACCAAAAACCATATCGCCTGTTAGTGTAAAGTAGGTCAGTATGCCAATCAGAGGGGCCGCCACACAGGGGCCAACAATCAGCGCCGACAATCCGCCCATGACGGAAACGCCAATGAGTTGTCCGCCACGTTGTCGTTGACTCATGTTTGTCAGCCAGTTTTGCCACGCTGCGGGAAGCTGTAGCTCGAAAACACCGAACATGGGGAGTGATAAGAACACAAATAACGCACTAAACGTTATCAGGACTGCAGGGTGTTGAAATACCGCTTGCAGGTTTGCACCTGAGGCAACCGCTAACACGCCGATTAGTG
>ENA-ORXR01003886-ORXR01003886.1-marine-metagenome-genome-assembly--contig:-NODE-3886-length-12999-cov-16.521978_pt1 | contig 12999 bp, 6 predicted proteins | sample MGYA00237866_ERZ511479 | MGnify/ENA metagenome assembly ERZ511479 | reverse complement strand
GGGGGGGGAGCAAGCCGGGAGTGGGGAGGAGAGAGGGTGGTCACCGGGCGACCGGCGGCGGTCGCCGGCGGAGCGCGGCGGTGTGGCCCGTCTTGAACAGGCGCAGCCGGGCGGCCAGCCGGCGCCGAGGAGTGACCGCAGCAGGCAGCGTCGGCGACCGCTCTGGCGAAAGAGTCTATCGGCGCCTGCAACAACAAGAGGGGACACCCCGCCGGCGGGAACGTGGACACGCACGGGCCACCGCTGCCGCCGACGATGGATCCCAGGCGACCACCGAGGGGTGGGGAGCCACGGCAAATGCCGGGGCTGTTGAGCGCCACCCCCTCATCCCATGCGCCACCTCTTAACCAGGTGGGAAAGGCCGTGGCGGCGCGGGACTCACCGGCCCGGACGTGGCGGTCGTGCGCCAGCGTCGCCGGGGTGGGAGAAGAGAAACTCGGGCACCCGCCCCGCCCCGCGCGCCCCCTCGGCGAGCGCAAAAACGCCCAGCCTGGCGGTCAAGGCGCGTGCTTGGGGGCTCGCCGACGCGCGCCGCAAGCCGCCCTCTACGTCACCCGTCGCGACCGGGACGACCGTCGGCGGGACGTTGGCGGCGGGCGCCGCGGCGGCCAGCGTCGAATCGGCCGACGCGCGCAGCGTGGCGGCCGCGCGCGGACGCGGCCGAACCGCGTCCGCGGCCCGCCGCTCGTGGCAAATGCCGCACGCGGGTACACGTCAGCCACTGGCTTCTCCACTGGCTTCTGGTCAAGCATCAGGAGAAACGTCAGGACTTTGTACGCCAGTCTCTAGAAATTACCATCCTACCGCACGGAATGACCGGTATCGCCTGTTTCAAACGGCACGGGTCGGCCCGGGAGCGCCAGACCCGGGGTTTTCAAAACGGATGCCCTCGTGTCCACCCCACTCACCGTCCCGCTCCCCCCGCTGGCAGACCCAAACCGCACTGCATCCGGCCGCTCCCCACGCGGCGGCGGGCTTGGGGCTCAACGCCGTGTCCCCACGCCACTCTGGTGCACCCCCTGTGCCATCCTCGGACGGCGGAGCCACGGCATCGACCGTCGACCGGAGCCGTGCTTTGTCGAGTCACACCGACCCGCTCTTCCTTCCTGCCTCTCGTGGTGACCCCCGTCTCGCTCCCGCCCGTGCCTTTCCTCTCTTGCGCGCTCCCCTCGCGCCTCGCCCCTCCCCGGCTGACCCACTCCACCCTACCATGGCTACGGCCACCACCGCCTTGGCGTCTTCCCGCCTCGCCACCACCTCCCCCGCCACGACCATCACGCTCAAAGGCTCGACCGCCCTCGTCACTGAGTTTTTCCACTACGCCGTCAACTCGGTGCTCTTCCAACGGGGCATTTATCCGCCCGAAACGTTCACGCGGGTGTCCAAATACGGCCTGACGATGCTCGTCACGACCGAAGCCGCCCTCACCGACTACCTGTCCGCGACGCTCGGGCAGGTGGCCGCGTGGCTCGGGCGCCGCGAGTTGCAAGCGCTCGTCCTTGCCGTGGCGAGCGTCGAGACGGGGGCGGTCGTCGAGCGGTGGGTGTTTGACGTGGAGGCGAGCGAGGAGGGGGAGGAGGGGGAGGCTGCCGCCGCCGCTGCCGCCGCCATGGCTGGCGGTGGCGGCGGCGGCGGCGGCGGCGGCGGCGGCGGCGGCGGTGCCATCAAGCCGCCTAAAGACGAGAAGGCGGTGACGGCCGAGATCCAAGCCATCATCCGCCAAATCACGGCGAGCATCACCTTCCTGCCACTCCTCGAAGGCGCCTGCACGTTTGACTTGGTGTTTTACGTGCGCGCCGACTCGGCAACGCCGGGCGGGTGGGAGGAGAGCGGCGGGCGGTGCGTGGTCAACGCGCAGCAGGTGCGGCTGCGGAGTTTTGATACGGGCGTGCACCGGGTGCACACGCTCGTGGCGTATGCGCGGGATGAGGAGTGACGCGGGTTCAGTGCCTGAGGGGGGAGAGGGGGGGTCGGTGAGGGTGGCGTGGAGTTTGATGTGAGGTGGGTGGGGGGAGTCGGTGGGGTGGAGAGCCCAGGTGGTGAGTTCAGGGGGGTTGGCGGTGAGGGAAACATGCACAGGGAATAGGTTTTGTCGGCTAGGGTGGTCACGCAGGCACTCCTCTACCGACTCGACTCGGTGGGCACCGTTTGTGGTCGGTGTCTGCCAAGAGCGAGGATGCAGTTGGCGGACACGACAACATCCGCCGACCACAGGCGTCGTTTTGTCGTTGCGCCAAAAAGTGAAGAGTCCATGCCTAACACAGAGGCTCTTTTCTGCGTTTGATTGGTCCAGACATCGATCGGCTTGACTGGGGCCTCTCCAGCTTTTGGCGCAACGACCATAGTCGGTGACAAGCACGGCGTCCCGTGCGGTGCGCTGCTGCCTGAGCCATCGCATGCGTACAGGTTGCTCCGCGTCTTGGGTTACTCCCTGCCGCATCACAGTGTCACCCGCTCTACAGGACGCCGGCCGGCGGCGCCAGTTGCCCTCTAGCTCGTTTGGTTGCAGACGACGGTCACTGACTATGGTCGTTGCGCCAAAAGCTGGACAGTCCCAGACAGGCGGATCGACGTTTGGGCCAATCAAACGCACAAAAGCGCCTCTTTGACAGGCCTGGACTCTCCACTTCTTGGCGGAACGACAATAGCCTTGTCGAGGGAAGCGATCAAGCCTCTTTACAAGACGAGAACCACCGTCAGGCATCCTGATCATGCTAATCGACGCACTATCGAGGATGGGCACGTGCGGGCTGCAACACCTCGCAGCTGTTGACGCCCGACTGACGACACCCGTGAGCGTACACGACGCACGCGACCGCCGCAGTGGTGGATTGCGCGGAGCCACGCGGACGCAACACATGCAACCACCCCGCTCTGTGCCAAATGAAGCCTAGTGATGTGTTTATTTGGGGCGAGGTCGAGCGGCATCGCCCGGTACGTAACCATCGTATCCCGTCGAACTGAAGGAGACTGGCCCCCTCTGGCCAGCCAACTGCATGCGAAGCAGACAGTTCGGTCCACACCCCTGGCGAAACTGCGCGCAACGGGCATACATCTAACGCGTTTTGTCCTACCGGCGCTACGAATGCCAAAGCCGCGAGAGGCTTGGCCTCGCGGGCTCGTTGCTAAGGGCAGGCGGCTGTCATGGGCCTGAAGGGAGCGGAGGCGCTGAGCAAAGATTTCGGCCACAGACAAGCTACCACGAGATTGGCGGTAGCGCAGTCTGTCCAGACGAGGTCGTCGTTTCTGCTGCAAGCAACAGAATGCGCATTCAAAAAGAGTGTTCCTTCTGTTCCTACGACGTTCACAGGACCAACCACACCAGGGCGTGCACCACCCCGAGGAGCACACGTACACCCACCGTCGCTGACACAGCCCCGTAACCGACATCTAACCGCCCAGGGCGGTGGCCACCTCCCTTCCACTCTCGCGACGCAGCTGCAGCACGACCCGACGTGGCATCTGCACGCGCTCTCATCACCAGGCATCACCAACCAGCGGTCGCATGCTCTGCTGATACAGCCTGATGCAAGCTGTGACCAATAACGTACGGCATGCCACCCAGCGGCTGTACCGCCATTTAAATGGGGGCTTGGCGGCCACCACGACCACAGCCGTGTCCGTTGCAGCCGCTACCAGCGTCAGCACCAGGGGAGAGGCCACCCCCGCCGGTTGCTATCGGATAGGCCACCCCCAAGCTCAAACCGGTCAACAAAGGAAACCACACGTGTACGTGTATCACCGCCGCAGCTTGCCCGCGCGGCGCCACGGCGCAAACAGGTCCGCACTCGCCGACGCCGCCAGCCGACCACACCGTGGCCGCCGCCATCCGCCACGGCAGCGCCGACCAGGCCCGCGGTCGCCGCCGTCCACATCCGGACACCCACATCACAACCATCATAGGTGATGTCAACGGCAGCCCTATTGCCCCGGGTTAAACGGCGGCAGCTGCGGCGGGGCCCCCCAGTTGACGCCCAGCACGGGCGGCATGTTTTGCATGACAGGCGGTGCGGTGGGCGCGGTGCCCACGGGCGGCGGCATGTTCTGCATCACAGGGGGGGCGGTCGGCTCCGCCCCCACCGCCGCGGCGCCCAGGGGACCCGCCGGGAGCCAGCCGCCGCTGCCAAATGGCCCGCCCGCCGGTGCCGCCCCAAGGGCCGGAGCCTGCGCCCGCGCAGCAGCGTGCGCCTGCGCCAGCGCCAGCGCCTGCGCGCGCTCACGCCGCACCATGTTATACCGCTGCTGTTCGTACTGCTGCCGCTGCAGTTGCAGCTGCGCCTGCACTTGTGTGTGAGCATGTTGTTGCTGCGCCGCCGACTGTTCTCGCTCGGCCGGCGCTTGCATGCGCTGCGAGCCCTCCCGCATCGCCAGAAACTGCGCCTGGAGCTCCGCGCGTTGCCGAGCAGCGAGCACCTGCTCCACGTCGCCACCAGCCGGTCCTTGCTGCTGCAGCTGCTGCAAGTGAGCCAACGCCGCAGCCACTGGGTCGGCAACCGCACCAGGCGCAGACCGCCGCCTGCCCTTGCGCCGCATGGGCATCGCCTCCGCGAGCGGCGGCGGCATCAATGCTGGCGCCGCCGGCGGGGGGGCAAAGAGCGGGGCAGCCGCAGCAGCAGCAGCAGGGCCCGCGCCGGCATGATTAGCTGCCGCCGCCGCCACAATCTGCGCATGCCGAGCCGCCCGCTGTACGGCCGTCTCGGCGTTGGCGTCCTCGCCAGAGAAGCGACCAAAGAGTGACATGACCTCGTCCAACGTGAGGCGCTGGCGGCCGAGCGTCTGCACGCCCTCTACGCCCAGGGCGCCAGAGGCCATCTCCTCCTTCTTGTCTTGAATTTCCAGGATCTTGGTCTCCACCGACGACCCGATGTGCAGGCGGTAGACGTGCACAGGCCTGGTCTGGCCGATGCGGTGGCAACGGCCGACGGCTTGCGCTTCGACGGCAGGGTTCCACCACCTGCGAGAGTGGACAATCACAAGGGAGGGACGCAAGCGGTTGGTGGGAAAGGGTGCCGCGCAGAACCAAGACAAAGGGGGTTAGTGAGGACGAGGGGGATTGGGGAGAACGAAGGGCGAGAGCGACCGAAAAGAAAAACAAAGAGGACCAGACAGAAGCGCAAGGAGCGAAAAGCACCCACACGAGGGCAGCACGACAGTCAGTACACGCTCACCAACAGTCACACCACGACGATTGGTCGACAATAGCGGCAAGGCGTCAAGAGCAGAAACATGGGGCGGGTAGAAACGTACATGTCCATCATGAAGACGTGGTTGGCGTTGGTGAGGGTGAGCCCCGTCCCCGCTGCGTGCAGCGACATGAGCATGACGGAGCAATCCGAGCGGGTCTTGAACTCGTCAATCGCCGCCGTCCGGTCGTCCATCTTCATCGTCCCGTCGATGCGGGTGTAGCGGAAACCGTCTTGTTCCATCGGCACCTCAATCAGGTCGAGCATCGCGGTCCACTGGGAATATACGAGCGCCTTTTCGTCTGGCTTGGTCCTCCGCAGCAGAGCGAGCTCGTCCATCAGCGCCTGGATCTTGGTCGATAGCAGGAACTGGCGGCCGCCCTTCTCGTCGGGCTTAGCGGAAGCAGCGGCGGCGGCTGTCATCGCGTCGACCTTGGCCGGTGGCTCCTCCTCGTCTTCTTCCTCGTCGGCCACGGCCGCGGTCTTGATGCCTGCCAGGTCCGGTTTGACCACCACACCGCCAGCCGCGCCGACAACCACCGCCTCGGCTGCCTTGCGCTTGTTGGCGGCGAGCGCGTCGATGGCCATCTCGTCAAACCTCTCCACATCCCCACTGTTGCCCTTGCCGACCAGGCGGGCGGGTGCTTTCCCCTTACCCTTGCCCTTGCCCTTGCTGCTGCCCTGGGGCCCGCCGATGGCCGCCGCCTCCTTGCGTTGCTCGTACACGGCGTGCACCTCCTGGCGGATGAGGCTCAGGTTCAACTTGGCGTTAACGTCGGCCAGCGACTGCCGGCACTGAGGGCACGTGTCGCTCTCCGCAGACCACGACGTGTTGCACGTGCTGCAACTAAAGTGGCCGCAGGAGGTGACGATGGCCTCGGGCCCAAAACCGTCAAAGCAGATCGGGCACACCTTGCCCTCGTCCGACTCGCTGTCGGGCGCCATCACCTCGATGAGGCGCTTTTGTACCGGCTCGGGCAGGTTGGACAGCAGCGACGCGCCGCGGGCGATGCGGGTAGCGGCCCGCTCCAGCTCCTCCCGCGAGAAGCCGTCATCCTTGGTGATGAGATGCGGGTGGGAGCACGCCTGCCGCAGCCGCAGCAGCAACACCAGCACGGAGAAGAGGTTGGCCATAACCGTTCCCGCCTTGACGTACTTGTTGAACTGCACGCGAGTCTTGTTCTCCAGCGCCTGGTAGATGGCCCGCTCGTCGGCGCTAAACTGGAGCGCCCGCAACGCCACGTTCTTGGGCGGCAGCGTCAGCAGCGGGACGCCGTCAATCGTGTCGCCCTTGGTGCGCCGCAGCAGCACCGTGCCAAGCACGACTTGGAAGCGCTTGAACGCGCGCTCACGCACGGACGGGATGCTCGAGTTGAGCCGCTTCTTCCACAGCTTGTTCCACTCAGAGTATGTGTCGACAATGTAGTAGCGGAGAAAGAGGAAGAGGCTGTAGATGTCGTCGACGCTGTTTTGGATGGGCGTCCCCGACAGGCACCACCGCCGGTCGGCACGGAGGAGGTAGGCACCGCGCGCCTGCTGCGACCGCCGGTTCTTGATCACCTGCGCCTCGTCCAACACAACGCGGAACCACTTGAGCTTGAAGAGGGCACCGCGCACCTTGCGCACCACCGACTGCCCCTGCGCGTCCTCCTCATACACCTCCTTGGGCGACTCCTGACTGACCAGCGCGTACGACGTGATGACAATGTCGTAGTCTGCCAGCACCGCTGGATCCTTGGGCCGCGACGATCCGTGGTACATAAGCACCGTCGGCCGGAAGGACTTGTGTAGACGCGAAAAAAACTCCTCCCGCCACACTTGCAGCACGGAGAGCGGCGCGACGATGAGGGTACGGAGCTTGGCAGCCTTCCCGTCCTCCAGCGGCGGTGGGCGCTCCCTAAGGATGAGTGCCACCATGGAGAGCGTCTTCCCCAACCCCATCTCGTCGGCCAAGATGCCCCCCCGTGGTCCCGCCGACGACGACTGCTCCCGGTTGATCATCCACGCAAGCGCCCGCTTCTGATGCCGCAGCAGCGACACGGTCATCTCGAAAGGGGTGTCCCCCTCCCGCGACGCATCCGCGTTGGAGTGGTTCTGCCCGAGCAGCTGCTGCACGTACTGGGCGCCAAACTCCTCGCCACCCATGCGGCCGGCCGAGCGCGCAAACGCCATCGTCCCAATCGAGTCGCCGCCGTCCGTCGCCATCTCCAACTTGTCCAACTCCCCCGCGTCCTCCTCGTAATCCTCGAGGATAATCGCGTTCGAGGAGGCCGCGCCGGCGCCGGCGCTGCTGCCGCCGCCATTGGCGGGGCCCCCTGACCGGCTGCCACGAGACGGGCCGCCGATGCGCGCCTCGAGCGCCGCCTCCTCCTCCTGCTCCGTCATGGGCGCGCGCGGACGCGGGCGAGCGGGGGTGCCACGACGCGGTGGCCCCGCCGACCCCGCCGACCCCGCTGCCGCCGCCACCGGCTTGCGGGGCGTCACCGAGTCGCGGGAGCGGCGGCTGCGCATCCACTCAAACTGCTCGTCAAGCAGCTCGTCCACGTCAATGGGGTCCTCGGGGCTGCCCACACCCACCGACGAGCCGCGCCGGCCGGTGCTGTGGGGGGTGCTGTGGGGGGTGCCGTCGCCGTCGGGCAAGATCGCACCAGCGGCACCCGCGCTCAGTTGCCGCGCCGCGGGCGCCGCCTCAGCGGCGCCGCCAACGCGCGGCGGGGAGACGGGCGAAAAGTCGCCAGTGAGGACGGGCGCCTCGGCGCCGGCGGGGCCCGCAGCCAACTCGACCGGCAGGGGGACTTCCACGTCCCCAATGTCCCCGTACAGGGTCGACGAGAAGAAGGGGTTGAGGCCACCGGCCTCTACTGGCGGGGCCGCCGGCGCAGGCGGCGCAAATAGCGGCAGCGCCCCAAACGCGGCGGACCCGCCGGCAGGACCCCCATGCCCGGCACCAGCAGGTGCCGCCGACCACGGCTTGGTGTCGCCGCCATCCGCCGCGGCCGGCCAGTGAGCGGCGCCCGAGGCGGCACCCGACGCGGTGCCCCCCCCCCCCCACGGCTGGACGTTGACGTCTCCGCGTGAAGGGTCGGTGCCACCCTCGTTGAGGGCCAGCCCGGGCCACGCGTCCATGGCCGCCCACCCCCCATGGCCGCCCACCCCATTCGGAACCCCCGCATCCTCCTCGTCATCAGACAGCAGGCACACAACTTCTCCCCCGTCATTGTCGGCCACCGGTGGTGGTGGCGTCGACGGCGGCAGCAGCGACGGCGGATCCGCGTCCGAGCCGGCCGGCACGCACTGCCGCTTGGCCGGTGGCGCGTCCGGGGCCTGCATGGTCGCCCTCCGCGGCGGCACTGGCAAACGGGCAGCAGAGCAGCCGCGGCGAGGCGGCACGAGCGACCGGCGTCCAGCCCCCCACCAACGCGTCACGAGACGGCGGGGCCGAAGAAGAACACGCAAAACGCTGCGTGTGTCGACGTTGCGGTCGTCTGCTTGCCCCACGGCGGCGGCGTGGCGCACCACGGCGCGCGGCGGGGTGACGCGGGCGACGCGCGGCAACGGCAACGGCAACGGCAGCACTAAAGCACGCTTCCGCGTCGGCCGAACGGACCGCCACCACCTGCCATAAACCCACACCCACGCAGTGTGAGACCCGCCGGCGCACGGCGGTCGCCGCCCCCCCCACGGTGACCCTTTTGGGGGGTTCCTCGAGGGAGTGGGCGCAACGATGTTTGCTGCCTGTGCGTTGTGGTCTTGCAATTGGCCAGCAATGACTTGCGACCTGATGGCGGACGACGGCGGCAGGCGAAGCGGCATGCATCCGCAAAATGTGATGGTCATCGCACTTTATGCGAGATTCAGGGTGCCATGGCAACAGGCGACGCGGCAACTTTGTGCCCAAATCAGCGAATGGTCATCAATTTTCGTGCGGGGAAAAGCAGTCCGCAGGCTGCTTTCGCAGTGGTTCCACAGATATTCGGGTGAAAAACTTGCTTGCATGCGAACCCCCTTTCAGAAGCACTGCGCTGCGTGGGTGCTCACGACACGGCAGCGCCCGAACAGCTCCCAGTGCTCGCCGCCTTGCGCTTGCAGAGAAAGCTCCCTTGAATGGGTGGGATCTGTGCGCTCGGTGGCAACGGCGACCCCGGATTGACCGGGACGTAGTCGGATTCCAAAATGGCATCGCAGCGGCTGTTTCGCGGAGTCGATTGCTGGGGTCTACGACGCTCCATGTCCCGCCCTGATCTGGTGGACGGTTACCCGCGGCTCTTCGGACAAACACGGCGTAGAATCACGACTCTGCGCATTTCTGTATGAAAGGGTTTCGTCGCAAGAGGAGGTTGGGTGGCCCCTCTCTTGTCCGCGGGACACAGTGGCTACGTAGCCGCCGATGCCACTCCACTCCGCCCCAGAAAAACACATCACTACGCTTTCATTCGCATCAGTAGGATGTGATAGCAAGTGTTGCACCCGAGCGACTCTGCACAATCCGCCGTTGCGGCCGTCGCGTATACCTTGTGTGCTCATGCATGAGTATGAGCACCATATGGGTGTCGCCAGTCGGGCATCAACAGCTGCCAGATGTTCTAGCCCACACGCGCTCGGCTCCAAGTAGAGTTTCTGCGAGCATGGTCTGGATGACTGGCAGTGGCTCTCGTTTTGCAAGAGGCTGCATCGCTTCCCACGACACGGCTAGCGATACACTCACACCGCGAAGACCGTTGAAAGAGCCAGTCTGACGTTTTTGACTCGTTTCATGTCTGAAGGGGCATGCGCACGGACGCCGACGCAGTGCACATACATTGGGACCCGCAATGGGGGAGAGCAGAACGTGCTCTGGCCCTCTTCATCCCCCACAGTTGGGCCTGCATGTGGGCTTGTGCGATTTTCGACACCGTCAGCAACGGCAGTGACACCGCGGCGGGATCCCATCAACCCCAGTGCTCCGCGAGAGAGCAGATCACTCACCAGAGCCGTCACCGAGTCAGCGGCAGACCAGCCGGTACATGCGTGAGCGATATGTAGCGGCGGAGCAAAGCCACATTGGCAGCCCGACGCATGTGCAGCTAAATTTAGGGCCCGATTCCGTACCAGTGGAGCGCGCAGGAGGCGGTCGACTATGGTCGGCGGCTTTCGCATGACTGCAGTCATGCGGGACGCCGACAGCTGTCGGCGTCCCGCCGCGGCGGCGATCCGCATTCGCGTGCGGGAGTGACGGTTGGGTGGGAGCGTCACGGACCACTGGGCAGGGGAGTCACATGTATGTGCGTACGCTCCAGGCCGCGTCGGCGATTCGGCGCTGCCGGCCCTGTGCAACCAGCGGAGCGCGACGCGTGCTGCCCGACGGTTCGTCGCGCTCAGCACATGCAAAGAACGCGTCAACCAGTGTCTGTCCGGATACGCTCTGGTGGGGGGTGTCATTGCGCAATGAATGACGCTGGCGGTCTGCGCGTCGCCGCCACGGAGTGTGCGCAGCGGGGGCACCAAATGAAAAATCTGGGACGGCAAGCGAAATGGACATTGTCATTGTCATTCGACAGCCGCCGATGGATATCATTGCGCCGGTTCCCGCCGCCGCGCGACCCCTCTCGCCGCGCTATGACTGTACCCTGTCCGCCGCCACCTCCCTCAGGGTCCATACGCAGCAGTCGGCGGCGGACACCAACGTCGGGGGAGAGACTGCCAAGCGGGGATGTGGCGGTGACTGTGGATCACGCTTGCCTCGCGACTGGGACAACGCGCGCCGGAACCAGTGGGAGCGCCAAACCGCCTGAACCAATGACAATGCCCGTCGGATATGTTCGTAGCTGTACCATGTCTCTGAAGCACTTGATCGGGGCGTGGTGGACTCATTCTGGGCCAACAAGACGCCGGGCATCCAGTGGGACGAGATGGTCGGGGGGGCTTGGCCGGCGGGGGTGGGGGAGGGCGGCGGCCAAGCTCGAATCCCGCTTTCAGGGCCGTGGCGCACACCTGTCTGTAGACTGCCGGGCCTCAGCTGGCCTCCGCGGACCCCGTCGGCGCCCGCCATGGTCGGTCCACGCGGGGACAGACCCCATCGGACGATGCAGCCTGGAACCAGAATGTGCCCGTCCGTACCAAGCCTCCGCGAAGCCAGACCGGCTCGCCAGACGCAATGCAAACCCTCAACCCATGCACCCTGTTGGGAGGGGGGGGGACGACAGCGTTGGGAGCACGCAGCACCCCCAAATTCCAGTCGCGTGTGCCATGCCCGGACCGCCAAGCCACGGTGCCGCCACCAGCCGCCACACCGCGCAGGCGCGCACGTGAGGCTGCGCGCGCGCCCACGCTGCCGTTCGGCCTCGGGCGACTCTGGCGAGATGGCCAATCTCGCCGCGGGCGCCCCGCAGCCCTGAACCAGAGCGCCGCCAGCGCCCCGAGTGGGTATATGGGGCGTCCCCCTCTCCCCCGAATATCTTTCCCAATGCACTCGGCAGGCAGGAACGACAGTCGACCACCAACACACCCACACCCCCACACGCCTAACTCCCACTCCTCTCCCCCCTTCCCACTCACCACCACCTCCGTAACCCCCCCCTCGGCCCTCGTGCCCCCGACGCACCACCCACCACCATGGACGCCGCCCTCAACGCCAGCGCCGTGGACGTTGCCCTCATTGGCGTCGTCAATGCCGCCACCCTGGCGACGGTCACCCCCGCCCCCCCCGCCCCCGTGGCGCTGGACAGCCTCGCGTCCCTCCACGCGTTCTACATGTCGTCCCACACCGAGGCGGTCAACTATGCCATCCACGCGGCGGCGGTGCCCGTGCTCAAGGTTAGCATCCTGCTGCTGTTAGCGGCGCTCACCGCCCGCCCCGTGACCACCCGTGGCGCGGCGGCGCCCGCGCGGCGGCGCTTTGGCACCCTGCTGGCGGTCGACGCTGGCCTCGTCGCGTCGGTCGCCTTTGTTGCCTACTACGCGGCGCTCGAGCCGGCGGTCGGCGTGTTTGCGGCCGCCCTGTTTGGCGCCGAGTGGCTCACCGCGCGGGGCGTGCTCGCCGCCGCCGGCGGGCGGCGGGGCGTTGCCGTTGCGGTGGGGGTGGCGGGCATTGCGGCCACCCAAGTCGCCATGGTCGCCGGCCACCACGTGTGGGAGGGCGCCCCGCAAGCGATTGTGGCGGGGCCGGCGGCGGCCGTGGCCGCCGCACCCCTGTGCATGCAGCTGGATGTGGCGGTGGCAGCAGGGTTGCTGCCGCGCGTGGCCACAGTGCTCGTGGGGGGGGTGTGAGACGGGCGCTGGGGGTGACCATGGAGGGAGCTGCGGGAGCGCGCTAACTTATTTATGCACAACTGGGGACGAACAATCAAAGTCCGTTTTATTATCCATATGCCTTGCGCTCAGCCCCAACACCAGCAGCTCTTGGAAACAATACGCGAGGCACACGACCGAGTGTCATCGTGCAGACCCGTCCGTTGCCTCTGAAGCACAACCCGAGGGCAGCTTGACATCAAGCTCCTCGCGCGTCGCGTCGCATGTGAGCAGCGCCCCACCCTGTCTCAGGCCGTGGGCTCGCCTCGACCCCCGTCGACACCCTCGCCCACAAGCCGCGGACAAGGAGGATTCCAATCACCCGTGTCTCAGGGAATCCATCCAGAGCTGACGATTTTGCAACGGCGTCGCGCTTCGACTTGGTGCCCAAATGAGCAATGAGCATCGACCTGCCGCCTGCGTGGGGGCTAGCTCCCTTGAATGGGTGGGATCTGTGCGCTCGGTGGCAACGTCGACCCCGGATTGACCGGGACGTAGTCGGATTCCAAAATGGCATCGCAGCGGCTGTTTCGCGGAGTCGATTGCTGGG
>ENA-ORXR01003885-ORXR01003885.1-marine-metagenome-genome-assembly--contig:-NODE-3885-length-13000-cov-13.130156_pt1 | contig 13000 bp, 10 predicted proteins | sample MGYA00237866_ERZ511479 | MGnify/ENA metagenome assembly ERZ511479 | reverse complement strand
AAGGGTTCTCTTGCCTGACATACCTTGTTTATTAAGATGTTCTACTTCTTCTTCCGAGCAGCCTTTACAAAATTGATTTGTCCATTCGATACTGTCTCTCCGGATTTCTTCTACGACCATTTCGGAAAGCGACTTAATTTTTCTATATCTTTCAAGTCCAAGTCCGAAGTCGCTTGTAGTACTCCCATCATTTCCCAGATGATAATCCACTTGCTTATCATTGAAGCTTTCGGATAGACACCATGAAAAAAAGACGATATTAAACTCTTCTATAGTTGGTCTGTATCCTTTAAATTCCTGATCGGGAGTTTCTTTATCGGAACTTACATTTGTTTTTTTTAGTCCAGAACATGACGAAAGCAATAGCATTAAAAAAATAAATATATTTTTCATATTATAAATAGGTGTTATTTCATTTATTTTTGTTCCCAAATACTAAGTCTTGCAATAGAATCTAACTCCTCACTTGTATAATAGTCAAGACAAAATTTAAGGGTTCTCTTGCCTGACATACCTTGTTTATTAAGATGTTCTACTTCTTCTTCCGAGCAGCCTTTACAAAATTGATCTGTCCATTCAATACTGTCTCTGCGGATTTCTTCTACGACACTATGAACTAAAGTATCAATTTTTCTATAATTGTAAAGTCCAAGTCCGAAGTCGTGTGTATAGCTTCCGTCATTTCCTAAGTGATAATCAACCCTATTGTCATCAAAGCTCTCACTCATACAATCCATAAAAAAAACAATTTTAAATTCTTTCATTGTTGCTTCTAAGTATTTGTTTTTTTCTTGATTAGAGGCTTCCTGATTGCTACTCACATTTGTTTGTTTTAAACTTGTACACGATGCGAGCAATAGCATTAAAAAAACTGATGTATTTTTCATGTAATAGATATGTTTAAATATATTTGGTGTCGTGTTCGACTATGGCGTAAAAAAGTTGTATTTATCTGATTATCAACAAATACACAATTTTATACTACCATAACCGAACACGATTTAATTTACTAATTTAATGTCCAAAAAAGTACTGTTCCTCCGATAGAGCAACTTCTATTGGGGATAGAATTATTAGAACAAACACTACCTGTATAAATATCAGCGTGTCCTGAACCGGAGCTACCTGCACCATAAGCAGATATTATAATTCCTCTCCTTCCATTTATGAGTGTATGAACACCGTTGGTGTTAGTATATTGAGCAGGAGTATATTCATCATAGGTCATAAAGGTTCTTTTCATCCATTCCGACAATGCTCTCGCGTTTAAAAAATAATACTTACCGTCTGCACCCGAGACCGTTCCCGGCAGACCGGGAGCATTAGGTATATCAGGTATAATAATCCCAGCACCGTTTAGTGCTATCGAAACCTTTAATGCACAAACATTTCTTGTTCTTACCTTTGGGTAAGTTAATCTTACATCAAGAACATCTCCTCCTATTAGATTATATATAGTATCTGCCCCATACAACCAACGCCCATCGTCTTCTTTAGGAAAATGAGTAAAAAAGTCATTATAGCTGGGCAGTTCTTGTTCAGGAAATGTAGGGTCGCTTGCCCAGTAGTCTTCATCATAGAACCAATCTTGACCTGCGAGTCCCAAATGTTCTAATATCAATTCGGGATTTATACACAAACACCATTCTGGTTTAGGATGAACAGCAGCTACTGCGTCATACATCACACCAAAGTATGCATCGTCCCACCCAAATAGTTCGAGGTAATCAGATGTCAACTTAGACATGAAAGCGGTACTACAAGTTGAGTAAAGTTTACCTGTCGAGACTTCAGCCAATCTGCCCGGATATGTTGTCTTTTCTCTGATAATCAGTACATCGCCTTCCTTAGCAATTTTGTAATCTGTACCTAAAACAGCGCGTATTTTTGATAGTTGTACATCTGTTGACAAATAATCAGCGACCTCAAAAATTTTAGTGATGTAAGGAGAAATTTTTGTATCAATGACATCTTCTTTAGCAAGTCTATTGATTTTTTCTAAAATGTAATGGTTGTCATCTTCTGACACTAAAAACAGATTGATAATCTCCTTATCTTTCAAAAGAGGAAATAGAAAAGTTCTGGTATCATCGGCAGAATAATAGATGGCTTTAACATCATTTCTTCTGCCCAAATTTGAGTCGGGAAAAACCGGATCATTGATTGGAGTTATCGCCTCAAAGACACACGAATAAAGCTTTGTAAGTTCTTGTTCTGTATTTCTGAGACTTTCCAAGTCTGCTTGTCCTCTTTCGCTGATTAGTCCATCAGTACCCTTGTTTTCTTCGGGTAGTTCCTGCCTCTTGTCACAGCTATTAAAAAATCCAACTGTGAGAACTAATATACTAAAAATTATTTTTTTTGAAAAAGATTTTCTTAAGTTTGTCATAATTTTTGTTTGTATAACATTAATTAATAAAGTGGATGCAGTCCTTTAAGCCGACTGCGATTGCTTTTTCGCCGTGTCATTCTCCTCTACGAGAAAGGCACGGTGTTTTTTGTGGGTATTTCTTGTGTATGCTTATGTATGAGGTCGCATATAGGCATACGAGTCTCTCTCCATAAAATAGTATGGTTGATGTGTTAAAAAATAAATGTACAAAGTCTGTTAGTATAGCGTATTATTTGCCATACTTGTGTGGTATCGGTATGTTAGTGTTTGATAGTAGCTTCATGTCGCTCATCATCGTTTTAATCAACGGATTAGAACGGATTAGAACGGATTAGAACGGATTATTAATTAGCGTTTTATCTATTAAGAACACAAACATAATACTTTTTATTTTATATAAAGTAAATATTTTCTCACTTTTTTGTGTTAAAGTTTTCACGGAGTCCATTTGCATACAATACTCGCAAGTTCGGCAATGTTTTTTTAAAATCATAGGAAGAGTTTAGCCCTTTTTTACAAAGTCTAATTTTTTAAATACATTAAAGATGAGAAAGCAGTACTGAATATGAAGGAATATCATTACTCTATTCGGTTAAAATATTTCCAACAAATCCAAAATAAAGTTCATAACTTTGTAACTTATGCCCTTATTTCCGCGTTGTTGTAATGTGGTGCTGTTTTTGCGTCATTAGTACTCAATAATCATCCAAACGATCAAAACATTGTCTGACAGCTTAGTCATAATACCTACGTACAACGAAAAGGAAAATATCGAAAATATCATTCGAGCGGTCTTTTCGTTAGATCAAGCCTTCGATATCCTTATAGTTGATGACGGTTCGCCGGATGGTACGGCTCAAATCGTCAAAGAAATGCAGTCTCAATTTCGCAATCGCCTTTTTTTGGAAGAGCGTACCGGAAAATTGGGGCTGGGTACTGCTTATATACACGGTTTTCGCTGGGCATTGAAGCGTGATTATGCTTATGTTTTTGAGATGGATGCGGATTTTTCGCACAATCCCAAAGACCTGCTTCGCTTGTATGCTGCTGCCAGTCAGTCAGGCGTAGGCATGTCCGTTGGTTCGCGCTATGTGCGTGGCGGAAAAGTGGAGAATTGGCCCTTCGACCGCATTTTTATTTCTTATGGCGCGTCGCTCTATGTGCGTATGATTACATGGATGCCCGTGAAAGACCCGACGGCGGGTTTTGTCTGTTATCGACGAGAGGTTTTGGAGCGATTGGATTTTGATAAAATCAAATTTATCGGTTACGCCTTTCAGATAGAAATGAAGTTTGCGACCCGCTCATTGGGCTATAAGATTCAGGAAGTGCCGATTACATTCACCGATAGAGTAGAAGGCATCTCTAAAATGTCAAAAGGCATTGTCAAAGAGGCGGTTTATGGCGTAATTAAAATGAAATGGCGGAGTTTTTCGGACAATTATGAACGAGAAAATCGCAGTGAACAAATTACGACAAGTGAATCATGATTTTTTATATTAAAAATAAAAAATACATTTTTTATTTATTTTTAAAAGGTTATAAATTGTTTTTTTTATAAAAAATAATCATATCTCGCGACGACCTCGCATCCAATACTTTACACTTTCTATCTCGTATTTCACTTTCCATATCTTTTTTTTTATATTCGCTATTACAATTTCAACAAAAAATAGTAATATTGCGAGTAAAGACTTTTGTTTTAGTGAACTAAGGCAATAAAAAACAATAAATTAGTCATTTTATGCTGCCCTTTTCCCCTCTAAAAAATCTTCAAAACCCTTTGTATAGCTTGGCTATGCGCAGTTTTTGAAAATTCCTTAGAGAAAAAAATGACTAACCTAAAATTGACCAATTTATTATTTCCTACTGCCTAAAGCTACATTTATGAAATATATAATCAATATCATTCTTCTTCTACTGATACTCGCATTGGGATATTTTCTGATTCAAAGTATCCATGAGCCGATAAATTTTAAAGCAATAAAAGACACACGCGAAAAAGCGGTTCAAGGTAAATTGGAGAAGATTCGTACTGCTCAGCAGTGCTTCCACGATATTACCGGAGTATATGCACATGATTTTGATACCTTAAAACAGGTATTGAGTACAGATTCGTTTAAGATCGTTCGTGTATTTGGTGATCCTGATGATCCGACCGGACAAAAGGTAAAATACGAAACGTCTTATGCAAACGCACTGGATTCTATCCAAAAACTGGGCATTGACTTGAGTGATATATCAAAAATTCCTTATGGTGACGGAAAAGAGTTTGATGTAAAAGCGAGAAAAATCGTTTATCAGAGTATCACCGTTCCGGTTGTCAAAGTGAAGGCAGCTTATAAAGATTTTATGGGCGAATATTCTCACCCACGCTATAAGAGTTACGATAAATTCTATAATCCTGACGATCCAACGGAAGATAGATACTACCTCTCCATAGGTGATTTAAACAGACCATCATTAGGAGGAAGTTGGTAAAAAATTATAACATAGTCGGACAAGATTTAGACATCAATTCGTCTGATAGATATAACCTGTCTATACTCGTAGGTATGGACAGGTTTTTTTATGTCGTTCAGTCTGGTCATCAGGTAATTGCGATGCGAACGCATTACTTTCCAAGTCATAATTATCTGCAACTTAATACCGTACTTTCGGGAACTGTTCAGTTTGACCAACTACTCAAATTGACCTATCGAAAAACGCGCATAGGACTCTTGAGTTCGACGACGACTTTGATTCCTGCCGATTTGTATGATGCTTCTAAAATGCGGTTTTATCTGGAACAAAACGCCATGCTCAAAAAGGAGCATATTGTACTGGCAGACGAGTTGGAATCTGTGGGTGCGCACCAAGTTTATGCTTTTGACGAGCGAGTGTTTGATGTCTTGAAAGAGCATTTTCCGACGGCTGATTTTTGTCATGTTTTATCGGGATTGATTTCGGCACATCGCCGCTACGGTGAAACCGAAAATATTTACGTCAATCTATCAAGTCAGTACTTACAAATCATCGTATTTAATCGTGAAAAACTGCTGTTTTCCAACACCTTTATACACCGCGCAGAGTCTGATGTTTTGTACTTTATCATGTTGGTTATTAATCAATTAAATCTGGATGCGGAGAAAAACAAAGTCATTTTTTCTGGCGAAATTGACGAACATTCTACCACTTATTCTACCCTACAAAAATATATTCAACACATCGAATTTGTCCACACACCAATTCTATACAAATACAATCACGCTACACCGCCCGCTTATCATCATTTCTTTGATTTGATGTGTATCTCTCGCCTGGGCTAAGTGTATTTTTTACACTTTTATCAAAAAAGGCTTTTTTTTATTAAACATTTCTCTAAATTAGTGTGTCTTTATTGGCAATGCGATAAACATAAAGCCGGAGAAATTCCAAATGACAAGATCCAAATTCCAATAAGAACAGGTTGTAAAAGATAGGCTTGATTTGAGATTTAAATAAAACGAATGAAATAAACTGAACCACTAAGCCCACTCAGGACACGTAAATCGAATTAACGAAGTAAGAAAGCTAAGTTTATGTAAATAATTGATTATTGAATACTTAGAACTCTTTTGTGGACTCTGCGCCTGTTTGATTTTCGTGTCTTTCATGCCCTTAGTGGTTCAATTTATTTTTGTCGGTTTCACTTATACGTTAATTGCAACTTGATTAATTACGCAATATCATTAAAACAATTGCTTATGAAACAGATAGTCGTCATGGCACATAATAAGAAAAAGCCTGACCTTGTGGCTTTTCTTAAAGAACGTGGAGAATGGCTTTGGGGCAGAAGCCTCATTGCAACGGGACGTTCGGCACAGGCTGTCGAAAAAGCCGAGATTGGTGTACCACTCCAACACCTAAGCCCCGGCAAGTCGGGTGGGTATGAGCAAATTACCGAGCTTATTTTGCAAGGTAAAGTCGATATGGTGATATTTTTTCGAGACCGCGAAATCCAAGAGCAACACCATGTTGACATTCGTAATTTGTTGAATGCTTGTAACCACGCCAATATTCCGCTTGCAACTAATCCCGCGAGTGCAGAGTTACTTATTATCGGTTTGATACGAAAAGAATATGCTGAAAGGCAAAGTGCATAATAGTGATTAATAATCGGTTGATTGGTGATTAGAGTATATTTAGATTAATTATTCCCAAAATGCAAAAAAATGACTTAGACCCATTATTTTTGCACCATGAAATTACTTGAAGGGAAAATAGCACTCATCACCGGAGCATCACGAGGTATCGGACGCGCGATGGCACAGCGTTTTGCGGAAGAAGGCGCACACGTGGCATTCACCTACCTATCGTCCGAAGAAAAAGCGAAACAATTGGAAGAGGAACTCAAAGCAATGGGCAGTTGTGCTAAAGCATATCGCTCAGATGCGAGTTCTTATGAGCAGGCAGTTGAACTTTCAAAAGCTGTTTTGGAAGACTACAAACAAATAGATATTCTAGTCAATAATGCCGGTATCACCCGCGACAATCTATTGCTTCGGATGAGCGAGGAACAGTGGGATCAAGTTATCACCACCAATCTAAAATCGGTATTTAATCTAACCAAAAGCGTGATGCGACCGATGCTCAAAAAGCGACAAGGCTCGATTATTAACGTCACCTCCATCGTAGGTATTACAGGCAATGCAGGACAATCTAATTATGCAGCTTCTAAAGCAGGTATCATTGGTTTTACAAAGTCGATAGCGCAGGAGATTGGTTCTCGAAGTATTCGTTGTAATGCTATTGCACCGGGTTTTATTGAGACGGAAATGACGGACCAGCTCAATGAAGATGTCAAAAAAGCCTTCATGGAAAATATACCACTCAAACGAATGGGACAAGCCAAAGAAATAGCCGACGCAGCAGTGTTTTTGGCTTCGGATATGTCCACGTATATTTCAGGGCAGACGCTTAGTGTTTGTGGGGCTATGAATAAGTAAACTATCTACTTCTTCCGTTTCCCTTTCTTGCTTATTGGTTTTTGAGTCGTTTTTTGCGCCGTCTCTTTTACTGTTTTTACAGTCTTTTTAGGCGTTGCTTTTACTTTGGTTTGCTTAGTAATTTCCGGGTCGTAGGTTTTAAAAGCATTGAATTTTTCCCAATTTGCATTTCTGCCCCAATAGACCATACCGCCGATAAAGCACAATAAAGCCAATAAAGAGCCGACCAGCGAAATCGTCTCTCCGGTATAATATGAGCGTGGTTCAAAACGCATTTCTATCTTGTGCTTACCTGCGGGTACACGCATGGCGCGTAAGGTATAGTTTGCTTTTATAAAATCATTTTCGATGGGTTGATCATCAATATATACTTGCCAACCTTTTTCTGGTGGATAATATATTTCGGAAAAAACAGCGAGTCGTTCACTACTTGCATTGGATTCATAAGTCATTTTGTCAGGGTGATAATTTGTAAGACGAATAGAATTACCTGCATTAGAAAGGCTGTCATTACTTAAGTTCAAACCACTCAGATAATCAGCATGTTTCTTTTGTATCAATGCCGTAGTACGCGGATTGAACGTTGATAGTGCTGCCATTTCCGCGTCCGCATTTTCTACCATTTTATACTCATTCACAAACCACGCATTGCCCAAATTAGAATTACGTTGAATGGCTTGAGATTGTCCCCTATCATCTTTATCAATGATGAATTTGGTATTAAGCATATCAAGAATTTGCCCATTTTTATTCACGTCCATTGGCGAATATTGCTGAGTCATTTCTTCATAGCGCATCAATTTGGCAGCATGGTATCCGCTTAGGCTTTTGTGAAAATAAGAAGTCGTCGCATTACCCCTCAAGCCACCACGCGAAAGGTCAAGTACCCGAAAATGTGGGTCGGTATCTGCCATGATTTGCGCGTCTGCACCAGTAGGTTCGGTAATGGCAGCCATCTCTGATGCTTCGGTGAAACTATCGTTATTGACATATCGTTTTGAAACCGTCCATGCCTCTACCATCACCAACAAGGCGATGACAGGTACTGCAATCATCGACTTCAATTTACCTTTTAAATAAAACCACATCGCCCCTGCACTTAAAAAGATAAACAACAAGGCACGCAATACGTCAGCGCGTAAAAGTGATGCTCGGTCACTTTGTAACATCGTTGCTATCTCCGGCGGATATTGTGCATCTCTACCTCCGGTAAAACTCATCGTCGCGCTTCCTGCCAACATCAACAGACAGATACCACCCGCTATACCGACGGCATAGAGCAAGGCACGTTGTTTGGATTCGGTAGAAAATTCACCACTAAAAAAACGTTGGAGACCAAGCGCGCCCATTAAAATAAAAGTCATCAATCCGAGATTGAGAATCATTTTTACCGAGCGAAATTTATTATAATAAGGAAAGTAATCAAACATAAAATCATTGAAACCGAAGTTTTTGCCCCAGCTCAAAATGATGATAACAATACTGGCTACAATCAACCACCACTTCATCGGTCCTTTCACCAAAAAAGTTCCAAGAAAAAACAAAAAACAGACGATTGCGCCATAGTGAATCGGACCAGAAGTAAAGGGTTGGTCACCCCAATACATCGTACCGCCAGCTTGTCGTGCAGCGTAGGCTTTGACTTGTGCAGGCGGTGCGCCTTGCTGCCTTGCTTGCCTTAATAACACATCATAAATCTCCGTGCCTTCACCACTCTGCAATGAACCACCTCCACGTGCATTCGGAAACATCAAAGTCATCGTTTCGCCGATACCGTAACTCCATCCGAAAGCATAATCTTTGTCCAAGCCGTCTTGTCCGGCTTTGCTGCTCAATTCGGATTTTCCGCGTATGGTTTCTTTAGCATATTCTTGTGTCGTCCAAAGGTTGGTCGTATTGGCAGCGAAAGCGAGAATCGTCGCTACGGTCAGCGCACCGGCAGCTTTTAGGAAATTCGGCAGTTCGTTTTTTCGGACGGCTTCCACCAATTTTAGAATACTATAAATAGCAAGAATGAGCAATAAATAATAGGTAATCTGAAGGTGATTAGCGGTGATTTGAAGCCCCAGAAAAAAGGCGGTCATACCTGCTCCAAGCAAATATTTGCCTCGAAAAGCCAATAAGACTCCCGCCAATGCTGCAGGCGTATATGCCAATGCAATGAGCTTAGTAGAGTGCCCAGCTTCCATGAGACACATATAATTGGTAGAGAGCCCATAAGCTACTGCGCCCATGATTCCTATTCGCCAGTCTATGCCCATCGTCACCATCAAAATATACATGCCCAACATCAACAACAACAAAGAGGTATGTGGCACGGTCACGCTATTCCAACCAACAAAAGCACGATACGGATGCTGTAAAAGATTCTTTTTGGCAGAACCCCGCAATTGATACGTCGGCATTCCGCCAAAAGCAGCATTGGTCCATAGGATAGATTCGCCCGTTGCCTCTTCCATTTTTTTCATCTCGGCTTGCATACCACGCGCATTGAGGTTATCCGATTGGTACAGAACTTTTCCGCCCAATGACGGCGCGAAATAAATAAATGCCACTACCATTAAAACGAAAAAAGCAGCAATATGGGGCAATAAGTTTTTGATGATTGGATTATTCATAACTATTTAATGTCGATGATTTGTAGTGTCTCAAATCCACAAATTGATTAAAGGGTGAAATTACAACAGTTCGACCAGTTTTCATTTTTTATTGGAGAAATACTTGATAAATATTTCTCCTTTTTTATGGAATTTATTAAAACAATTTATTGAAATATTTATTTTTAATGAGTTGGTAAAAAGGAATTTAAATGATTTTCTTTTAACAAGGACGCAGTTCTAAATCGTTCCTGCATCATAAAAATCCAAAAAAATCCAAAATTAACCGTCTTTCTGAATTTATTTCAGAATCCACCAAGCGATGGAAAACAATTGACGAAAAAAACTCCAATTTGTTGATTTACAATGAAATACAAAATTGTCGCTCACCTTAAAATCGCGCCCTGTCGCACAGGGGATTTTGAAATAAATTCAGAAAGACGGTTTGGCTTGAGAGGACGGTCTTGTTTAGGAACAGTTTAGAACTTTGCCCTTTGACAAATAATACTTTCGTGTAGATGTTTTCATTGGAAAAAAGACTTTTTTGTAGTTGATGCCCGATGAAATAAGTCGCTACTTTGCATTGTGATTTAATTCTATTTCGAACATCTTTAGATTTCAAACCGGATAATACCTTTCCTTACGTTCGTTAAACTGTCATAGGAACGCGAAATAAATAAGTTTGCTTTGTTGACTGAATATTTTGCCCTCAGTTTGGACTTTAGAAGCCGCATAAATGTTAATATTTTCTCCCGATAACTATCGGATTGGCGTCAGGTTTAGTTTTTGTTAATGAATAAAAATTTGATAATCAATAACTTATAACGAAGTATTTGAATGAAATTTTCTAATTACTTTGTAAAATAATTCAAGTATTATTTTTTTCCTCGTGGATAAATTTTTGATAATGATTCTTTTAGATAAAATTTATCGGAATTAACCATTAATTGGGCAAAATGTTATATGACCTCGTTAGAGGTCGAATATTGGTAGAGTTTTTCAATAAAAATACGTCAAACGAGCCTTTAGGTTCGTAATATGGAGTACATAGAGGCACTCAAAACAAATTTTCATCCCAAAAAAGCTACCGATATTTTGCACTTAACAGTGCTGCCCAATTAATGGTCAATTCCGAAATTTATTATTCAAAAAAAGAGAAAAAACGTTACAAAATACTATTAATCAAACTAATACAAGTTAAAAATAACTAAACCTGACGCATATCCGATAGCTATACGGCTTTTGCACTAGAAAAAAAGGGCGCATTCGCTATCAGTTTTTGATTAATTTTCAATGATTTTCAATGACTTATGGCTCTTAGTTCTTTGACAGTTTTGGGTAACCAAATCCGTTTTCCGAGCAAGTACACCTTGCGGGAATCCTAAATAGATGCGATTTATAAGCATCCACTATTGAGTGTAGGCAATTCTTTGTGCTATGGGCTCAAATATTTGGTCAAGTGCTTGTCCTTGATTCATTTTTTCAAGAATATACTCGACTACATTTAATAAGCCCTCTGCTTTGATAAGCCTACGCAAAAAGGGTAGCGTGCTGTCCGTCTCCGTTTGGAGTCGCTGTTGAATACTGGACAAAAGGTCATCATCGTGGACTGTACACTTCAGTATTGAAAAGGCAACCACAACAAAGGCAATATACGTTTGTATAGCCTTTTGGTTGCGTACCTGATACTTTTCCAGTCCCTCGTCTTTGCCCTCTTGATGATAAGTCTCAACGGGCCACCTATGACGGCGGATACGTAAAATGCCGCTAGGATACCAATCTAAACGGTTCGTAATATTAAAACTGGGCATATCACTTAGGTCTTCCTTTAAAAAAGAAATCACTAAGCGTTGCTTTTTATTAAATTTACTTACTTTGTAATTTGCAAAATAAGTATAAGCTTCTTGCTTCTCTCCTTTATAATAATATCCGGTTTTTTGGACTTTAAATTCCCCTCCTTCTTCGGCATAATCATCCCGAATAGATTGCACTAAATCTTTGAGTAGCACCTGCTCTGTTTTTATAAATATAGCTTGGTCTTCTCTTAGCGCGCCTACATAATCTTTTTTGAGGTCTTTACTGATAATTTCACAAAACTCTGCCGAAGTATAGCCCGAATCTAATGTAACCGGAAAATCCCAATCAGGATATTGTTTGCAAAATTTCCTAAGCAAACGCTCTGCTATGTGTAGCTTAGTCTTATAAATATCAACTATTCCGGGATGTTTCTTACGACCTGTGCGATAACGAGAACGGATATAATTCCGCCATTTTTGAGCTTCTTTATGTCTGTTCTCCCACTTTGATTCATTAATCGTATAGTTTTTGCTTTGAAAAAATTCAGCAACAGCTTCCCAGTTTGGCGGTTGCCAAAATTGATAATCAACAGGATAATCCGTTTGGTCATCACTATAATAAAGTGTAACCAAATCGTGCGCCCAACGATAACACTTCGTAACATAATCGTAGTGATAATAGATATTGTCAAAGTGCTTTCCATAATGCTTTAAAAGACTGTTATCTATGCAGACCACTCCGGATTGACCTTTCGCAAATTTAAACCGAGTCGATTTATTATTTTGCAACATTGAAAGACGGCAGCTGTGAAGGTCTTCCATATCAAAGTTCTGACGATTGAAGAACTTATTAAAGCTTGCTTGGTCTCGGGGATTCGCCAAAAACATACGGTTAATCGCTTCTAAGGTCTTATTATCACTTAACATGAAGCCAGATACCGCCTTTTTAAAATGCTCGTAACCCGCAGGACTAAAACAAGATTCAAAATAAGGTGCATATTTTCGAACAATACTTGGAAAATCAATTAAAACCATCATATATTTTTTTATGAAAGATAATTGTTTTTTCCGAAAAATTAAACATGGTTATCCAAAATTGACAAAGAACTCCTTTTTTGAGGTGCAAAAGCCGTATAGCTATCGGGATTATTTTTTCTTTACACGAGCCAAGTTTGACGCGAATAACGGGTTATTTAAGGAGAATTTGGTGAAGTATAAAGGAAAAAGAACAAGTCAAGATGTAATGTT
>ENA-ORXR01003883-ORXR01003883.1-marine-metagenome-genome-assembly--contig:-NODE-3883-length-13003-cov-8.692171_pt1 | contig 13003 bp, 15 predicted proteins | sample MGYA00237866_ERZ511479 | MGnify/ENA metagenome assembly ERZ511479 | reverse complement strand
TGCAACAGCTATTATTGGACGCGCCCCGTACAGGAGTTGAAAGGCTTTGAAAAAATCATGCTAAAATCCGGCGAAAGCCAAACCGTCAAATTTACACTGACCGATAAGGAACTTGGTTTTTATAATAACCAAGGCAAGTTTGTCGTCGAATCCGGTGCTTTTGATGTGATGGTCGGCGGGAGTTCGGCGGAGGTTTTGAAGGGGGAGTTTGTGTTGGAGTAGTGGGCTTGAGCTACCACATTTCTATTAAATACAAAGATGAAAACATAAAAACGCCTTGTTGAATTAAAATTCAACAAGGCGTTTTTATGTTTTCATCTAACTGTGCTTTATTTTTTTATAAATTTCTTTACTACACTTTTTTGATAATCTGTAATTCGCAAAGAATAAACCCCTTTCGGTAAATCTCTTGTTGAGATGATTATTTCACTCGTATTTGGATGTTCTTCAAATAATATTCTTTGTCCATTTATTGACATGACCTCAACGGATAGTTTACTTGTGTGAAACTCTCCGTTGGTGCTTATAATTAATTTATCCGAAACAGGATTGGGTATAATTTTTACTAAGGTAGATTCAACTATATCAATTGTTGATGTTGGCAATTCAAAATTCCATTTATGAATTTGCCCATTTGCAGTTGACCAAATATTATTACAGCATGTTCCAACTCCTGTATTTTCGTTTATGAAATCAATTGTTATTAAACTTGTATTGTCAATTATTTCCCATGTCTCACCATAATTATATGAGATTGCTGTTCCTCTGTTTCCCCATCCAAAATTATTGTGTCCCACCATGATAAAAACACTGTCACTATTTGGAATATAACGGGTAGCAGCGGCAGTCATGCCAGAGCTACCTTCAATACTCCACGTCAGTCCTCCATCAGTTGTAGTGTAGTTCATCGCAGCTGTACCGGAGAAATTTGACACTAAAATATCTCCGGCTACCATAAATGTATTTTCATCTTTCATTGCAACGTTGGACGTCATTAGCCCCTGCGCTGATAGTGGAGTCTCATGATTAGTCCAATTATATCCTTTGTCATCACTCCTCCAATAGTTTCCGGCAGAGCGTCCCAATATTATTGTATTTCCATGAACATCGTAGGAAGAATTAAGGGAAAAAGTAAATGCTATAAAATCATTCGTATTTATGGGAACGGATGTTCCTGACGGCTGCCCAACACCATTCCCTGAATTAGTCCAAGTTTGTCCGCCATCTGAAGTAAGACTCATGACCAAACTTCCTGTATTATCACCGCCAAGTACCCATCCTTCATTCAGGTTAAAAAAATGAACATAATATGCTTGAAAAAGATATGACTCTACTTTAGCCCAACTTTGCCCACCATCAATTGTTTGGAATAAGCCTGAGGTACTTAATCCAATAAAGGCGTTCATACTATCAATAGGCGAAATATCCGAGCCCGTGTTATTGATTGCAGCAGGTATTTCGGAATTTACCCAGGTAATTCCCGTATCAGCTGATCGATGTACTTTTGGGACTTGATCGACCAGTGGATAATCATCAAAAGTAGAGATTGCCCAGATTGACTCGTCTGGTGCTACTTTGATTGACCAAACTCTGTGGTCTTGGGGAATAATATCATCTCCCAATGATTCCCATTGAGCGAGTAGTTTTGATTGTGAAATAATTGAGAAAACAAAAATAAAGAATAAAATTTTACGATTCATTTTGAAAGTTATTTATTATTATGAAATATGTTTTATTGGGCGGTGTTCGAACAAAACAAGGTACCGTCGTCAGCCGAATACTTTTACAAAAAAGTATCGTTTTACTGTTCAAACAACGACTTATTACCAAATAAATTCGCCTAGCGGCTATTATATTTGGCTCACCCTATTTTACTCGAATACCGCCCAAAATTATAAGATTAAAAAAATGTAATTACACATAATCATCAGACTATCTCATACAGAGACAGTTTCAAATAGTGTCAACTAAAAACAGTGTAGATGCCTGTCCGGACAGGACTTTTCGTGAAAGTTGTCGTTTGTTGTTCTGTTTTTTCGAGCGTTTTAGATTTTATTCATAGTTTTTAGAGGGAACTATAAGTCGCTTAATAATTTCTGTTATTACGCTGGATTTTCTTCTTAATTATAGTACTACCGAATAGCATACCCAGTCCTACAACCAATGCAACCACAGTATCGTGGGCATTCAAAACCACAAAGCTAATTATGGATAGAATTACTCCTATTAGTGTCAGTATAAATTCTTTTGGATTCCTTTTGTAGTCATCCTTATATCCGAAATAAAAGAATAGGATTAGAATTATTCCGATTGATGAATATGTAAGATAGTCTTCCATTGAATTTGTCAGATAGGAGTTGATATACACAATATGCTCACGTATATTCTCACATCATTATTTTTATCCAAAGTCAATATTCCACCCATTTTTTAATGCTTCCAATTCTGGTATGATACAAGATTTTTCCTCATTTTCTTTAGATACGAAAATCGGAATCAACTCATCTTTCTTTTCATCGTTCATCATCGACAAATCAGTGGTCAATGATTTTCCCAATATTTTCTTTCCCTTTCGTGTTTCGTACTCATAATGAACGACAATTCCCTGTATTTCGGATCTGGACACCATAGAAGCTGTTTTTTCTTTCAATACCTCTCCGAATTTACGGTGTTTTAGCTCTTTCCTCGTTTTGAACATTGAATAAATCCGAAAAGGTAAACCAATAATCAGAGATGGTAAAAATATACTTGTTCTTTGCCTGGAATTAGAGCTGAAAAGTCGGTATTTGGGTGTCATAGCCACTATCTTTCCCTGCGATACTTTTCCAAATTTGTAGAGTTTTAGCTCCTTTCGGAAGTGGAAAACCGAATAAATCAGAGACGATAAGCCAATCGTCAAAAGTACAAGTGCCATAATTAAAAGGAAATTGGCTGAGAAACTATATGGCTCTAGGTCTTTTATGATTGAATTGCCGTCTAATACTTTGATTTTTATGTTGTTACCAATTTCCATGTCTGCTATTTTCGCCTCTTCAAGCACCTTATATTTTGAGTCCGCCACCTGTCCATTTTCCAAATATCTATATGAAATGATGGTCGGATGCACTTCATTAATCTTGACATTGTATTGAGTTTCGATATCGGTTATCTCTGCCGTTATTTCCTTTCCTTGCGAATTGATTAGCTCATAATCAATTTTCGGTGTATCATTTTCAAATGATGAAAAAAATATCCATAAACCGGCAGGCAATAACGAGATTAACGTAAGAAGAACTCCCAAAAGCATTGACTCTCGTCTCTTTTTCAGGATATTCCATCTTGTCGAAGACTTTACTTCTCTTGGTAATCTATTCATTTTGTGTGGTTTATTTTTCTCCGCAATGCAGATAATTTTCCAGTGCTAAATTCCAAGATGCTTCACTATCAAATTCCTCCACAAGTCCATCCCCTTCCGGCTTCATAAATGCCTGAATCCCATGTTGAATCATATATTTGGGATGGTATGTTGGCATTCCAATTTGTTGAATAAGTTGACAAACACTACTTAATTGTTCAGACCCTTTTTCAAGTTCTTTTTCAATGCACTTAGCTAACTTCTTTTTATCTCTTTCATCAGTATCCGCTAAGATATTCTGCTGTAAAACCAATAAGGCTTGATGTGCAGTTCTGTCTTTTACTCTGTAAGCATCATACTTGCCATACACGCCTGCAAGCGCAAATAGTCTTGCAGCTTTTTTAAATTGTTTTAGCTCAATACACTTCCTCATTCCATTTAATATATCGGCAGGATTATGTTCACTCGTCACTTCTGATAAGTCAACACAGCCACAAGGGTTTGACGATTCTAAATTTCCTTCTGCTTCGATTGAGATGATTTTTTGGGCGTGGATATTACTAATTACTAAAAATGATAATGTAAATATTAAGAATTTGCTCATGTTGTTTTAATTTTAAATGTGTTTGATTTCAGCATATATCTCTAAAGTAATTGCCGAAATCAATAATGAGATAATATACGTACCAATTAATGTTGGGATTAAACTTCCTTTTATTATTAAAAGAGTACAAGTTAAACCGACTGCCGCAATCAAAATATTTAAAATTTTCTGATTTCTTATTGAGCGTTTCTTGTTTGTTATCAATTTGTTTGTTAAAAATGCTATTAAGAGAGTTGGTAGCGAAAAAGCAAATGAAAAAAGTAATATTATTGGGAGGACTTCAAATAAAGCCACGATTTGCCTTTCAACATCCACTATATAGTTGTATATACCATAAACAAATGGAGCTATTAAGAGCGTCAGAAACCATAATTTTATTAAGTGTCTATTTGCCATTAGGATAATCAAATTCTGCTTGTCTGTAAGGGTTAGTGTACACCTTCAATTCTAATTATTACATTGTATAAATCGCTGTTGCCATCATAATAAATATTAATAAACAATAAGTTAGATTTCCATAAAGTCCAATAAAATTTTTCTTCAAATTTCTTTGAGTTCTCTGATTAATTACTCCTAATATTATTCCAGCGATTGAAATTCCAAACACTATCACTAACGCAAATGCCCCAAGAATAGAATATTTCATTTCGGGATCAAGTGTCGGTGAAAAAAAAGCAATTAAAACATACGAAACATTACGCTTTTGCCCAATGAGTTGTAGTGATATACGCAATACACTTGCGTATATTTTCAATATCTGTACGACTTGTAACGTAAGGGTGCAGGACAAATTTTTAATTTTATTTTGAGTATAAAGCGGACAGTTTGGGCTTATTACATTGTCAATTAAGTTTCTTTGTGTTTTTTGACGTTTATTTTGAAATGAATCGACCCAAAAATGAGCGTCCCGAATGCTTTCGGGATAAGGAGTTTTTGGGGAAGAGTCATTTTAAAAGAAATACTCAAAAACGCTAAGAAACTTATTTGACAATGTACTTATACTGCCAACGTTACTTTCTTGTGATTTTAGACCTTGAACAAAATTAATTTTGATATTAATTCAGCCAATCGTTCCGTTAAGATTTTTTTAAAGTGACAAAAGCAGTCGGCATCCACCATAAATTCATTCCAAAGGCAACTGAAACAACTGTCCAACCTTCTTTTTCTTTTTCAGTTAATGTTCGTTCGACCCTTTCAGTCAATGAAGTAGTTGACCACATGGTCCAAAATTTTAAAATTTCATATGTATTCATAACTTGTTTTTTAATGTTTTGTTTTAAATTTGGCAGCATTCTGTCCTTGAATGCTGCCAAAATACAGAAGAAATAAATCAATATTTTAAAAGCGAATGCTATATGCTATTATCGCGTACAGTAATCTCGCTGCAAACCGTATTTTCACATAATGTGTTGCTGGTATGATTTACAGCTGTACCAGTTACACAAATATTGTAAGTGCCGGCTGCACTGTATTCGTGATAACCTTCACTCCCTGTATTGCCGTCTCCAAAATTCCAGTTTAATGTTCCAATCAGCTCACAGTCCGACGAATTATTAACATTGACAATTCCAAACTGCACGGTAAGACCGTCAGATTCATGTACAAAAGGTGGTGTTAATGTTACACAATCATCCGTACAATCATCTATTTTACAAGAGGATAAAGATGCAATGGTAAGTAATGTACAAATCACGAACAGGATAGATAAAATACTTTTTACTTTTAAGTTTTTCATGATTAAATCGTTTTAAAAAAGTTAAATAAATAGTTAAAAATTATAAAATTAAAATAAATGTAATTATACATAATCGTCACACTATCCCATACAGAGGACAGCTTCAAATCAGTGTCAAAAAAACAGCGTAGATGCCTGTCGAGACAGGACTTATCATGGAATGTGTCGTTTGTTGTTATGTTTTTTTGAGTAAAAGGATGTAAGAAAGATTGGGGATTATTGTGGCACGACTATTACCGTACAACCTCCGTCATTCAAGCCATACTCTATACTGCCACATCTTACGGTATATTTCTGACCAACACGAGCATTATAGGCTGTAATCGTGGTCTGGAATACCGTTGTAGGTAAGAAACTACCTTCAGATGCAACCAAGGATAAGTTATCTCTTGTTGCTTCTCCTGTGATAACAAGAATATCAAGCCTAAGCTCACAAGCATCAGTTGTTGATATTGTTATGGGAATGTCTATTGAGTTATCGGCATTTAGAAATACCTCTTGAGGTAAAGACATTATATTTACCCCACATTGTGCTTGAGCTTTCCCATTTACCAGAAAAAACAATCCAAATAGGAAAAAATAAATTTTTAAAACTTTCATAATGAAGTGTTGTTTTTTAAGTTAAAAATAAAGTGTTATTGATTGTTTATATTTGTACAAATATCTTTTGTATGACGGTGCAAAGGTGCATCTATTAAAATGGATAATTGTGTAATGTATTACCGTTTTTTTTCTATTTTTTTTCTTAATAAAAAATAAAAACCAATTTAAAATATTCATAAAAAAGTGATTATCAATTAATTTTTTCTTTTTCCTATAAGATATTCACTTTTTTTAAATCTCAAAGTAATGGCAAAAACAAGAGAGAAAAATAAGCTAAATAATTCAAAACTATTCGATTTAATAGCTCTTCTGGACAGAAAAGAGTTTGCCGAATTGGGTAAATGGCTGCGTTCTCCTGTGCACAATACGTCAGAAAAAGTAATTAAATTGTATGAGGGGATTAAAGCGAAACATAGAAATACAGGAAAGCCTGTCAGCGAATTAATCTTACTTAAATACATTGGTTTGGCTTCCTCTATCAAACAAGAAAATGTAGGACCACAACATAGAAAGGAACTCCATGATGTCATGTATAAATTGACCTTGCAAATACAAGATTATCTGGTATGGAAAAAAATGAAACGGGATAGCTTATTTGAGCGACATCAACTTATGGAGGTATTTCTTGAAAGGGGAATACATCGCCATATTTTACCACTTATCACCAAATCGCAGAAAGAACTCCAAGCCACTTCTCGTAAAGATAAAAGGCATTGTGAGTATGCCTTCAAATTGGAAGAGATGAGATTTTATGTCGATATTATTTTGAATGGCATGAATATCAAAAAAACAAAGTCATCTATTGGCGAAGTAATTTATAATTTGAGACATTATAGTCTATCCAATCTTTTAAGATACTATTGCGCCGCACTCAATCTTGAGATAGTTTTTGATACTCAACAAGAATATCCGCTACGTAAAGTTATTTTGGAACATCTTGGGAAGCATACAGATAGCGAACAACCAAGTGTAGGAACGTATTATAGAATAATGAAATTGTTATTACATGAAAAAGAAGAAAATTATTATGAGTTTAAAACCTTCTTATTCAAACACTTAGAAGCATTTGAGTCGGGTGAAATCCGGCAATTTTTCAACTATGCTATTAACTACTGTACCCAAATGATAAAACAAGGTAATGAACAATTTGTCAAAGAAAAACACCTACTGTACGAAAAAGGTTTGGAATTAAAGTGTTGGGGTCAAAACGGGTATTTTTCGCATCATCAGTTCATGCAAACGGTACAAAATGCGCTATTATTGGATAAAAAGGAATGGGCAAATAATTTCATCGACCAATATACAGAACTACTCAAAAAAGAGATAAAAAACATCGTCACAGGCTATTGCAATGCGTCAGTATATCATCAGGACAAGCAATACGAAAAGGCAATGAACCACCTTCCAACAGAAGAATTACCGCCCGATTTTTCTTATTATTTATATATCAAAATTCTGAAAATAAAAATTCATTATGATTCAGGTGACTGGGGATTTTTACCCGACGGTGGTTATGCCATAGAAAATGAACTGGAAAATATGCGCCAATATGCCAATCGACCAAGTAGAGAAATAGCGCAAAATATCCGCGAACAATACACCAATTTTATTAATATTTTTAAACGTATTTTTAACCGAAAAAGAAGACTGATGTATCCTGATGATACTCCTGCTATCACCCAAATCAGCCTCCAAAATCTCCAAAACGACCTCACCGACCTAAAACCCTTAATAGAACGCAAATGGCTCGAAGAAAAAATAGCGGAATTAATGAAGGAGGTGAAATAGAAAAACAAGGCATACAGAGCTACGGAGTTTTCGCAACGGATGTATGTGGATGATGTGAGGGGGGCAAATAGGTGGTTTTCTTTTTTTTATTTTTGATAAACGACTTGATTTGCCGGATTTTTGAACCTTTTGTAGAGTTGATAGATTAAGTAAATCGAAATTAGAGTGCCTATTATAATGACTCCTGTCTGTCCAATTGTATCAACAATTAATTTTAGGAATGCTCCTTTATTTCTGCTTCTTCTTGTTCCCCTATCTGTTAATTCATCGGTGTCTTCCATTGTTGCCAAAAATATTGTTCCTCCAACCGATAGAATTAAGTATAATACGTTTAATAGTAATGGTTTGAGTTGTCCTTCTTGTTTTTGGCTTTTTTTCATTCCCAATTTGTCGCCTAAAAACTGTCCAAATTGATTTGACAGGTCTTTATCATCAAATCCAATATTTAGTTTTTTCTGTTTCCCTTTTTCATCTTCATATTTCAACTTGATAGATTCAGATGCTTCATTAAATGATATTTCTGAAATAGAGGATAAGGGAACAGCATAAGCACTTTTCATTAATCCTGATTTCCGGATACCTTTTTCAAACTTTTCAAAGTTGCTCACTTTGTCTTGACTTATCCAAAGTTCGTCTCCTTTTATAGCGAGAGATTTCCAAAGGGTACTTTCAATTTCAAAAATTTGATTTTCCATTTATTCTGATTTTATGTTTGATTTTGTTAATCACCTTTGAAGTGATATGGAACAGGACATCTGGGGTTGGGATGTCCTGTTTTTTTATTGAAATACTTGAGGTTAGAATCCATCTATATCTTCCTCAATGATGATACCGAGTAGCCATTTGATGATTTCTATCATGGTTGATTGTTTGAAAGTGGATGAATGGCAGGACACTTGGGGATGCCTTGCTTTTGTTTTCTGCGAGAAAGTTTTTATTTTCCAAGAATCTGATTACTCATAAATGTGTATTATGGGACGAGTACCAATAGGACCTGGAGGGCAGTCTTCTCTACATTCATTATACCATTGAAGGTTAATGTCAAATTCCCCTATTAACCATTCAATAGCCTCATCACTACAAATATCAGGATCGCCTCCATTTGCAACGCAAATATTATATCTACTTTGTGATAATATTGAAGCTACTTGATTTGCCGATAAGTAAGTATTGTAACATGCTAGGATACAACCAAATCTGCTATTTATAGGATTTCCTATTGCTAATGTGTAAATACTTTCAATATCCTCTTTGTTTAAAGTGCTGATTTCCGGATATTTAAGTCTTATATTTCTCTCATGATTTTCAATGACTTCTATGTATATGTGATATGGATTGACGAAATTATCGGAGTTCATTAAAGCAGTAAAGGTGTGATAATTCCCTTCTGTTTTCAAACTGACCAATTTATCTGATACCTCTTTGCTAATTTTTATTAAACTTTGGAAATCAGTATCACTGTAAAGTTTCTGTGATAAGTTTGCAAGTTCATTCTCTGAACCATATTCAATAACATCTGTCTGCTCACAAGAAGTCATAAAGACAGCAACTGCCATAATAGCAAAGAGGCTAAATAGTATGCTTTTCATTTTTAAAGTTTTCATAATAAAATGCTTTAAAATAAATTAATAAGTATAAAATTAAAATAAATATAATTACACATAATCATCACACCATCCCATATAGAGACAGCTTCCAATCAGTGTCAGCTAAAAACAATGTAGTTGCCTGTCCGGACAGGACTTTTCATAGAATTTGTCGTTTGTTGTTATGTTTTTTTGAGTAAAAGGGCGGACGGTGTGGGGTTACACCGCCGACCTTGCTTCATAGTGATTAAGGAGTTAGGGTTAATGTGCTTTATATTGTTTTCGTGGTGTTTATCTGTAAAAAGTACCAAAAAGGCAGGAACACTCCCTGCGGAATATTCCGCCTTGTAACGACACTTTATTTGCCGGATATAGTGGGGCTGATTCGCGTACTGCTGACGCAAAATCATTTTGTCAATTATAAAGTGTCGTGAAAATCTATCTCTACGCTTTGGGTTTTGGAAATAAGGTTACTCGTAACACCACCCCCCATCAATAATGACTACACAGCCGTCATAACGAGAGCAAGGAGTCCCCCATATTTTTCCTTTTGCCTTACACGTTATCTCTACTTCGTATCGCTGTCCACAATTTGGTTTATTATACGACCATGTGTAATAACACGTTGACTGCGCGGGACAAGTCTCATAATATCCTTCAAAACCGTCGTCATAAATATCTACCTCCCTTGTTCGGTTATTCTCTATTGTAATATCATAGTGATATTGGTTATTGGCAAATCTTTCCACCACTTCCATTGTAAAACATTCTTGTGCTTGTAATGCAATTCCTACACTAAACATTAAGGCGATAAGAGCCATAAATTTTTTTAAATTTTTCATAAAGTGCGTTTTTTGATTAAAAAATAAAGTGTTGTCTAAATAATTTTATGTCTAAAATCTAATTTTGAATATTATCAGATTAGTAAAAATAATTTTAGTATTCTGTGGAAGGTGGTGGTGGACACCGCCCCCCGTCAATAATGACTACACAGCCGTCCTTACGAAGGCAGGAACTGTCTAAAAGCATAAACCCTTTTACCTCACATGTTATCTCTACTTCGTATTCAACTCCACAATTTGGTTTATTATACGACCATGTGTAATAACACGTTAACTGAGCGGGACAAGTCTCATAATACCCTTCAGAATCGTTGTCATAAATATCTACCTTAGTAGCTTGGTTATTGACTATTGTAATATCGTAGTAGTATTGGTTATTTGCAAAGCTTTCCACCACTTCCATTGTAAAACATTCTTGTGCTTGTAGCGTAACTCCTATACTAAACATTAAAGTGATAAGGACGATAAAAAATTTTAAATTTTTCATAAAGTGCGTTTTTTGATTAAAGAATAAAGTGTGTTAAAAAATATTGCAAATTGAAACCTGTACAGTATTTACTTGTTACATTTACAAATGTATGCCAAATTAAAATGTGAAACTGGTGATAAGTTTCATATATAATTAGCTCAAAACACACACGAAATCAGTAATTCATATTAAAACACCTTCATTTTTTTGTTGATTATCAACTCTTTAGATAGTTATATTAAAATAGTATTAAATTTGAAAAAATGATAGAAAAAGACCCTTTCGTAGAATCAAAATTGATGATTCTAATTCGACATTTAGATGAAAATGAATTTAAAACCATAGGACTTTGGGTAAAATCTCCTTGCCACAATGGTTCTAAAAATGTCATTAAATTATATGAGATTATTAAAAAATACCGTAAAGCTGATAGACCACTTGATAATTTGACTCTCCTGAAAGCTATGGGTATTCTTCCACGTAGAGCCAAGCAAAAAGACATCAACACTAAACACAAAGCGGACTTGAGACCCATAATGCACGCTTTGGCTACGCTTATAGAGGATTTCATCATCTGGAAAAAAACAAAGGAGGATGTGATAGGTAGCAAACGCTTACTTATGGACGCACTAATAGAAAGGCAAACTTATAAACTTGTAACCTCGACAATGAATAAGGCACGCAAAATACATGAGTCGTCTCTACTTCGGGATACCAAGTACTGGGAAGAGGCATATAGTCTTGATGAAATGGACTTTTACATGGAAGTCCTACTTAATAATCGGAACGCTGCCAACAAGATAAAAGATGTGCTTGATTCGCTGCTTCAGTCTTGCTTGAGCAAACTTTTATATTATTACTGTGTGGTGGTCAACTCTCGAAATGTAGTAAAAGTAAATGAGGATTATCCCTTTATAAAGGTATTGCAACAGTATCTAAAAAGCAATGAAGATATAAACTCTCCGGCTGTCCGTATATATTACATGTTGTTAGAAGTATTGGAGCATAAGCGACAAGAAGATTACTATAGTTTAAAATCGTATCTATTTGAGCATTTGGAAGCCTTTGATGCTAATAAAATTAGGCAATTATTAAATTTCATGTCCAATTACTGTCATCGTATGATAAATAATGGCGACAATAGGTTTATCCAAGAAAAATTTGAGTTATATGAATTGGGTTTGCTACATGGATGTTGGACGGCAGGGGTTTACTTCTCACAGCATCAGTTTGTCAATATGGTTCAAGTAGCACTTTCACTCAATAAGACACAATGGGTAAAGGATTTTTTATCTAATTATCAAAACAAACTTTCCCCTGTTTCAAAAAAATATATATCAAACTATTGTTACGCAATGTATGCCTTTCAGAATAAAGACTATGATGCTGCAAAAGAATATTTAAATCAAAACTTTACAATACCACCGGAAGATTTTATCTACCATCTTGGACTCAAAGTACTGCGTATCAAAATCTATTATGATGAAAATAATTTGACTTTTGACAACATGAATATGCGCTCTATCGAAAATGATGTAGGAGCCATCAAGCAATATACAACCGTAAGTAATAACAAAAAAATGTCAGAAACCGTCCGTCAACGGTACAGTAGCTTCGCCAATTTTTTTAATCGTATCCTTCGCCGTAAAAAAAGCATCCTATTTGGCAATACAGTCACTCAAACCAGCTTAGTCACTCTCCAAACCGACCTCTCAAATAAAAAACCTATAATAGAACGCAAATGGCTCGAAGAAAAAATAACAGAACTCACCCAAGAAACATCATAAAAAAGCAACATATTCATTACAAAAACCCAAGAAAAACAAGTATTTTGAGCGTATGAAAAATACCGTATCACTCATCATGCTCCTCTTGCTATCCACCACCTTCACCCTCCAAGCCCAATCCTACCTCTCCACCCACGGACAGGCAATCGTCAACGAAAACGGCGACACCATCATCTTACGTGGTATGGGTTTGGGTGGTTGGATGTTGCAGGAGGGATATATGTTGCAGACGGCGGGATTTGCGAATGCACAGCA
>ENA-ORXR01003882-ORXR01003882.1-marine-metagenome-genome-assembly--contig:-NODE-3882-length-13007-cov-11.176798_pt1 | contig 13007 bp, 22 predicted proteins | sample MGYA00237866_ERZ511479 | MGnify/ENA metagenome assembly ERZ511479 | reverse complement strand
GGGGGTTCTGCCACAGAAGGGGGGAAGGGGCGCTGAAGGCAGATGGAGCGGGAGCACAGACGGTAGGGAACGCGTGGAACGGGCTGGCAGCAAGGATGGAGCAGGCTGAGCACCTTCTGCGCTTGTTGGAGCAGTCCCAAAGAATCCAGATTTTCCGCCAAACTATAGCGCGCGAACCGCTGGAGAGCAGCGAACATTGACCTCGACAAAATTTGGAGGAGCCACTCACATGGCGCCACCATTCTGTTTGAATACGCTATACCATAGCGTTGGCGTGAACCGCTGGGCTTGCTCTCAAGAGTCCTGGCCTGAGAGTGCGATCGTTGCCCAATGCACATGCGATCGTTGTTGACATCAAGCCGACTGTATGCGATCAGACGGCTACTTCTGCTGATATCATGAGACAGAGCGGCGGTCGTTGAGCCGTTTGGAGCCACACGTGGGATCATCACGTGTCTCAGTTCTGTCCGAAGTGGACCCGAACAACCAGATTGCATCTGGCTTTCACACAGTCGCTTTTTAAGGCCCCAGAGCCCAGATACGCTGCAAGCGGGACGAAGAAACACACGAGAGGCATGCTGCCTTCTTCCACACATCTGCTCTGGCCGCACGCGACACAAATTCATTGGCCCAGGGCTCCGACACCAGCGCGCAAATCACGGAGAATCCAGGTGGACCAGTGTTGCCAGCGCGTGTATGGGAGGCGGCTGGACCGGCTAAGTTGCGGGAATGCATAGGCAGGGATACAGGAGGCATTGAATCTCCTTCTACTGGGTCTTCGTTGCCCATTTTGGGGCGCGGACTGTCCGCTGTAATCGCTTAATCGCTGAGACAGCACAGCACGTGGCGCCGCAAGACATGACCCAACTGTATACTGTTGTGCCGCGTGTACGTGTGCTCGTGTGCGGTCGCTGGCTGGCCAAGCTATGGTGTAAAGCGATTCAGCCAGTGATTCACGAGGTGTGATTCCTGTCTCCACTACTGTAGTAATCTGGTCCGCATTCATCGCGTGGCGCCCGTGTAAGCTGCATCAGCGGTTGGGCAGCTTTAAGAGGCGCGGCCTGGCAGACAGCTTTTATTTTGCGGCCACGTGCGGAAGCGGGAGCGGCGGCTTGGCCGTCAACGTAGTGTGTGCGCCAGACGTCTTTGGACCACTGTTCGTACACCTATTCCTGCCTCGACGTCGTCACCGTCTGCCAGGCTGACATCCGCGCAATCTCCATCGATCTGCATCCTTCTGGCCGCCTGCCCGCGCGCCTCCCGCATTTTTCCGGCCTTGCCAGGCCACGCGGCTCTTTGGCCCGCACTTCGTTGCGGCGGTCCATCGACCCGCAGAGATGTACGAGGGTGACATGGCCGAGGCCACCAAGATTGGCCAGAACGCGGCCAAGGCGACGACTACGTTCATCGAGAACTACACGCGCGGCAGCTCGCAGGCCTCGCGCAAGGCCTTCATCACCCGCTTCGATGATGCGGGGAAGGCGCACACGTAGCCGTGAAGACAGCCAGGGCGGGGGGCGCGGCCTCGGTCGGAGCTGGAAACAGAGGAGCCAAGCGCAAGGTTAAAGAGCCTCCCTTATTGGCTGGTGTGGCCCCCAAGGTGGCGAAGGGCCCGGCGCAGGGACGTCAGGGGCGCCGGGGGCGCGACGACCGGCGGTAGTTAGCGACGCTGGCGGCGGTAGTCGCACGAGACGGCGGCGCGGGAGCGGAGATGACGGGCCCGCCCGCGAACCGGTGTGTGACACCGAAGGGACGTACCCGGCCGCCGCGCCCCGCCTCGCGGGCCCCACTGGGGGCTGGGTTGCTGCGGTCAGAGGGCGCGGCAGGCGACAGCCGACCGGGCGCCACGCGACGGTTGCAACGCGTTGCGTGCGGAACTGTCACTCCCCCTCGTCTGTAATGATCGCTTCGGGCGACTCGATATGCATGGAGGGAATCATCTCCATTGGTTGGAGACTGCCGGGGTCCATTCCCAATCGGGTAATTGAGCCCTGGCAACGGTTTCCGCCCTTTTAGGACGAAGGGCGACGACAGTGGGAGGCACCGTCGTCGCCGGCAAGTAAACCGTGTCTTCATGTCTTGGCATTTCGATCGGCCCAACTTCCCGGACCTCCAGTCCCATCGCGGGTGTCGCGCGAGCGGCCTAGACGGCCGTAACTTCCCTCCTCCTGAGGTAACCCCCCTGAACGTGGTACTACAGCTCTCAAGACCGCAAAGGAGAACACTCGCCGTGGCAGCAGCCATGGGGTGGGGGACAGCGTCGCCGTCAAGTCTGCCGCGGTCGTGGCCGACGCCGATGTCGTGGAGATGGAGGCGACCTACAAGTTTCCGGCAGGCAAAATTTCCCGCGCGCTCAAGGCCCTAGATGTTCTCGGCCTGCAGTGGACAACGCGCAAGCAGCACGTGGCCCTGCGAGGTGCCACTCCAGAGCAGCGAGCCATTGCGTTCTTGCTGGCCGAGAGCTTGTTCGCGGCCAAGATGCGACAGTTGGCGGCCCTAAAGCTTTGTAGGGACCAGGCCCGCGAGTGCCGCCTCGTACAGAAAGGTATGGCGTCCGCCGGGCCACACGGCATGGCCTATGTAAACTGCTACCTCCCCCGCTCGACCTCGCTACGCCCCCGCGCGTGACTACCAACTGGTTGTCTTCTCGGTGACTTCCATGGATGTGTGCTGACCTCCTGCTGACGGAGACGTATTGTGCACGCCGTGAGTTGCCAGATAATCGAGTGAGTGCCATTTAAAAGAGCCGCGAGAACGCTCGTTACAGTCATCAAAACTCTTTGAGCACCATTACTGTAACCAAGCCTCTGTAAAACAGCATCCCACTTACGAGTGAGCACCGCCCTCCATGTGCCAGGAAAAAGAGGTTCTAGATGTAACAGGTGCGATCATGCTGAGATCACGTGAGTTAGGCTCGCGCGGATCGAAAAGAGGGCGCCGCCTTTTATTGGACTAGAGAGAATGGCCGCCACGCGCTGGCCTCTGTGCTGTGGCCCAAAAGCTCTGAACCAGTGCGTACGGACCATTGACATCAATCACTACTGCTGTGATCTGGCCGCTTTTCTTGCTGGGCGGTCCGATGAGGCCCGAGATATGAGATTGCGGTGTATTACCGTGAAAGAGTCACGCGTGACACGATGTGGCCCGGTGAGTCGGATCAAGGCGGCGCCAATTCTGATTGGCCGAAAGAGAATTACTGCCTCGTGCTGGACATTTCTCCGTGACCCGCCATCAGGAAGCCTGTGCGTATGGACATCAGGATTCGACACGACCCGCCTCCGCGTGTCGGCAAACAGACAGCGACACAGTAGTGGTCCGATGGCGGTCTGGTGAGCCGGCTCCCGCGAACTGCGCCTGTCGAAGCGTCAGATGACTGTACGTTGTTGGTCATGTGGCGCAATCAGTTTCTGTCGCTCTTCTTGGCGGGAAAATGAGCATGGCCGCAATGACACGGCGGACACGTATGCGCTGTTGACTGCCACTGATTGCTTCGTGCAGGGCTCAGTGACGCGTCACCCGCCACTCCTGGAGGGGCCCTATTAAGGTATCATTGAGGATACTCCCCGGCATCCAACCAGCCACTCAGATTCTCAGGAGATGGACATCAGGCACTGTGACAACGCCACGGAGTTCCGGCTCGTCGCCAGGCTGGCCAAGATCGAAGGGTGCGGGTGTGAGGCTGAAAGATTTTTCCGTACGCACATGAAGGCAAAAATTGGGCGTAACTGCCTTTTAGCCTCACCGGGGCCTGAACACAAAGGCCCTGCTCCCAGCATCGTTTCAAACGGAAAAGCACCATTTCTGTCCTTTGGGTGAAACCGGCACCTCGAAGCTTGAGCAACCAGCAGGCAGAGGCCCTCTAGAGGCCTGTTTCGGCCGGCCGCGTTCTGCACAAACCAGTGCAGTGCCGTCTTCGTCGGCCGGCACCACGCCCGCCATCGCATCGCCGTCACCACCACCACACTGCTGCGCGGACGCTACCACGCCCACTACCGTGCTCCCGCGCTGCCGCGTGTGCTTTACCGCGGCGCTAAATTTCCACTACGGCTGCGCGCGGGCAGCGGTCTCTTCGAATTTTATTGCTGTCAACCCCGTGAATATTTCCTTCCCTTGCGCTTTACGACTTGTACGCTGTGAACGGCGGCCCGCCCGCTCTGTGTGCGGGTGTTGGTTTTGGGAACAGAAGAGCCAGCGCTAGCTTCCGGCTTTTTCCGAACTGGAGCCAAGGTGCGCGCGATGGCGACAGGCACCCCTACGTTCCGCACGACGCCTCCACCGACGCCGCCACGCATGCGCGTGGCGACGCCTCCCCCGCCGAATCCGAAGAGCGCTGCTGCTGATAAACCTGACAGTCCGCGACACGCGGACACCGTTCCCACTCAAGTCCTACCAGTGGTGCTGCGGGACCTGCCGCCACGACAGTCACTCCGGACGCTGATGACACTGTGGCACTGCCTCAGACGTCACGCACTCGAGCAATGGACGAAGCTCCCGCGTACACTCCTCGCCCGAGGCATGGGCCGAGAGCCCCTTTTATCTCCAAGGCCGAGCTGCAGCGGGGCAGGCGCAGCATCTGGACCGAGTGCAAGCCGTCGCAGAAGGTGAGAAACAACATCTCTGTGTGCGTACGTGATTGTCCTTGCCCCTGGGCCGTCCGGCCCCTCGCACAGCCGGGATGGGGCTGGGAGTGGATCCCGCAAGGCGACTGCGCCTTTTGGAGCCGGACTGCTGAGCGGCGGGCGCACTGTCGTATGTGTTACGTCTGTAGGAGCGCTCTCACCGTCGGGGACGAGCACCCGACGTGCCCGCCGAGATGCCCCTGCCCGTGGGCATCCCCGCGCCTTATCAAGCTCCCCCCTACGAGCGCGGTGTCGAAGACACCGTGTCGTGGGAGGACGAGCAGCGTGTACTGCCCAAGCGGCTCGAGGAAGAGGGGGAGTAGGCGCGCACAAAGCCTCCGCGGTGGGAGCGTTGCCTGTCTTTTCCGGACAATGCGGGCAAGCGAGATGAGTACTGGGTGAACGCCAAACTTCCAGCTCCGCCGGGCTAGTGGTCGCCAAAGGCGTTGGGTCGACTGCCGCTTCCTATACGGCACTATACGGCCCCAAAGACCGGCCCATCAAGGCAGTCAACGCGGTGGCTACCTTCCTATTGTCGCCGCTCACTAAGACCTCAAGACATTTTGGCCAAGACATGGCCAGCTTAGACAACAAGGGCCAAGACATGGCCAGATTCGTCGCAAATGACGACCCTTTAAACAACGACCCAACCAACCACGAAGGTGTGGGGGAAACCCCCTTTCAGGGGTGACACGGCCCCCGGCATGAGCCGGGGACGGGTCGCGACCAGTCACGTAACATCCCACTATGGGGGTAGCGTGGGACAGCCCCCCTTGGGCGGGTGTCCCCGGAGCGATAGGGGCTCACACTAAACGACCCCTCCAGAGGGGCGCGGGGTGAGGAGCACCCGATCGGCCCCCCCTGGAGGGGTCTGACACAGCTGAGGGAGACACACGTCTTCCCGAATCCGGGCCCTCTGGAGGGATCGGGAAGCTTGTGGAAGCTTTCGAAATCCGAGCGTAAGCCGGACCGAGATATGATCTCGACCGGGGATAAAATCCCAACTGTCTTTTATCCGGGACGATTGAAAAATCTTGGGATAAGTCCCGAGGTACTGATTTTGGGTAAATCCTGCAATCTAGGAAGTCTTGGTGACTTTCCTGCTTCCTCCCGAGACGGGCGGGGGTCCTCTTTCAGTGGAAGAGTAGTCGAGGATGCTGGGCAGGGGCCACTAGAGGCCCGGGCCTGAGACCGTGGCCCGTTGGGCACCGGTCCCCCCATGGTGACGCCCGGGGGTCGGGATTGTGCACGTCTTGCGTCTTGTTTCTGAGGGTATATGAGTGTATGATTGGGGGTCATCGTGCGTATTCGAATAAATCGGCGTTGCGTTTGCGTTACTTCCGTCGTTCTGGTGCGCTTCGCGCCCGGTGATCCCGGCGTTCATGTTGCTTCTCCTGTGTTTCGCTCCGCATCCTGTGCTGGGCTGTCCGACAGGGCTATACTCGTCGGCTTTGAGGGCAGGATCCCCTACAAAATGGCTCTAAATCGGAGCTACTAGTCGCGCGGGATGAGGGCAGCTTGTTTCGGGGTTGTTAGATTGCTCCGCTGAAGAAATCAGACACTCCCGTACGCAGCTTTCCGCTGTTCAGACCCAAGTCCCATAGCGAACTGACACACAGCATTACTTCTTCTCGCGATGGTGTGACAATGCCTCCCAATCAAATTGCCCCCATGATAGGGCACGGGCGGCACCCCAATCTAGTTGCAGAGCAACTCAGAAAGGGCTCCAGCGTTCAGCCAGACCGACAACGAGCTACCCTCCTCGATGACTGCCTCAACGGCCACTCTGAGGAGCCGGCGTGTAATCCTGATGGCCAAATGTACAGGCACGGGTGCAATCTTGCGAGGGTCTGTGATGAGCAGCGGGGCCCGCTCAGTTGAGAAGTGCGTCGCCAACCCCACCTGGCTTGCCTCGCATCCCCCCTGTCTCAACGCTGTCTGCATTTCGAGAAGCTGAGCGACTTGCTGAACAGGAGACCGACGAGACACATTCTGGATTGACCCTAACGCCATATCCAGTGTGTGCCAGCGCTGGCTGGGATCCTTCGTACCTAAACAAATTGGGCACGGCAGAGATGTTTAGGGCCGCTTGTGCCTTGTGGCACCACACACGCCCATCCATTCCCCGAGCACGAACACCCGAGGAGCCCGGCGTTGGCAGCCAACCATCACCCCCCGATGATGATATTCCAGGAGCCCTGCCCTATGGGGTGCCAGCATCCCGACAATATTGTCGTAGCGGTCTCTCTGGGCAGAGAAAATCGACATCAGCAAGGTGTTGCCGAGCCGATGCGGGGAAGCCTGGTTGTGTAAACCCATTTCAACCTTGACGGATGACAGGGACCCACCCTTGTCCAGCAAATGATGTTCTTACCGGGCTGAACTTCGCGTCGCTCAGACCAATTGTGGCCGAGAGCCCCGCCTGTATGAAAACAGGGGGGCGTGGCTGGGACAGGTTGGACCAGTCCCCAGATGGTGCACAGGGAAGGGGTCCGACGACAGCCCGGGCCGCAGAAAGACTCCTAAAATACTAGCTCCGTGTGACAAAGCCCCTGCGAGGTGTCAGTTGCCGCGCATACGTCATCTTGAATCCGTTTGGGTGCTTGGCGTGGACCTCTGGCTGGCGAATAACTGCCGAAATGGCCGACAGAATGGCGACTGGGGCCAAACCTTCAAGGCCTGCTGCCGCCCGGGCCGCCAGCACATAACCCAAGAAAAGGCGTGCGGTCTGGGACCGCAACGTCTCGCCTGGGCCGACCTCTGTATCCTCGATTGCGTCACTGGCGTTTGGCCGCTCAGCCGTTGACGCCAATGGAAACAGCGTACACGGGGGAGGTGGAACATTGCCGCCACGTTCTCCCCCGCTTCTGATTCGGCTCGAGGCCGACCTGTCGGGCCCAGAGGCAGCCGGGATTCGTGGGCGCACATCCACCAGCGTCTGCTGGTGGGGGGGCAGCGAATCTCGGCCAACGTCTGCACGCTGCCGGCCAGCAGAAAAGTCAGCTTCCGGAAACAGCCGGCCGCGGGGGTTCACTGTCGTGCACCAGAGTCCTCCTCCCAGCCCCGACCCCAGCGCCCCGCGTCGTAGCGCAGGCACGCTACGGCCGGCAGTGGGACAAGAGGCGGAAACGTCACTCCTCGGAGACCACCCGCGGGCCCCGCACCCCGTGCAGCGGGCACTACCACTGCCTTGCGTAATGCTTCTGCGACAGCTTCGGCATTGTGCGCGTCAAGGGCACACTGTCGTAATCGCGTCTCGCGACACGGGCCACAGAGCCAGAGGGGAACTCCAGACGAGTGCGCACCCCAACGTTCTATACTTGGCAGCATTGGGAGGGCCGCCACCATGCGTTGCAGCCGCTGTTTGCGCGTCCGTCCGGGAATCTGTAGCACGGACATACGCCACTCAATCATCTGCTGAGAACGAGGCAAAAAAGACAGCTGACACACCGTGCACACAGCGGCCAGAACTTCAACTGAAACAGCGTCCGGTAGCTCATCAAATGATGAGGATCTGTGACAGCTGCTAGCATCAAAGAAGTCGGGCACGCTCCGTTTGCCACCGCATTGGCACGCTTACCCACACCGGTGGAGTCAACGGGGCGAGCGATGGATGACCACTGGCACCATCACACACAGAAAGGGAGACGATTAGGCGGCATACCTCGACGCGATGCTCGGGCCGGTCCCATCCGACAGGCCTTGTGACATCTCGCCGAGATAGTGCCACGGAGCAGGAACATGCAACAGGGAAGGAGGAGGAATAGGGTGCCGCTGCAGTAAGCACGCGGGAAGGAGGGTGGGTGTTGGGGCGTGGATCGTTGTGCGGAGTGATGGTGGAACGGCAGTTGAGCTGGGCCGTCCAGTCCGAACGGGCTCCGCGACCGTGAGATTATTGTTCATCAGCTTCAAAGTGTTGGATGACGCTGAGGGAATTCTCATTCCTACTGGTCATCTTTTGGTAGACTCGCTGTACAGCTCAGACCCAGGCGAGACTGCCTAAACAGGCGTGATCTTGGTCCGAGCCCGCTTTGGGCCGTGTGCGGCCTCGACTGCGTGCATCTTGGTTGCCGCCGTGACACGGGCCCTCCTATCCGGGGAAGTGGGCATATTAGGAGCCGCACGTGCCGTCGTACGACCCTCAGCAGCACCGGCGAACCACGGAAAGCACTGCAGACGGTTCTCTCCGGTCTTCTCTCTATCTTCAGAAATATCGACACGCCGAATGGGAGTCGCTCCCGTTTACCTCCCGTTCGGGGGCGTCGCCCCAAACGGGAGTTTCTCCCGCTCTAGACGAGTTCGGGGTAGGCGAGGTCCCGGTCTCGAGGGTCTACTGCCTCAGCTTAGATTTAATCACAGGAAGCGTGTCCAAGATTATAAGTTCCAGATCAGAAATACAGAAGGATGTTCAAGTAGACTTCGACTGACGAGGTGCGACGTCTCCTTCGACCCGCGATCATCTGGCGTTGCTGCGCGGCGGTTCCTTCCCTTGGAATACCGGCATGCACCCGTCCAGGATGCATCGTGAGCCCAAGAGACCTGCTGACTGACGTTTTGACAACACAAGGGACGGCTTTTTTGGATGCTGATAGCCCGGAACCCTTCGACAGGTTGCTTTCGGTGTCGCGATGGCCCGTCGCGCCCGCTGAGACCAATTCCGTGAGACGTAATTGGATCGCACGAAGAAGATGAATCGCACCTGTGGTCTCGACGACGGCGAGTCAGAGAAACTGCAACGTCAACCAAGAGGAAATTGCAACGATCTGGATGACTCTGCAAAGCCCACGTGATAAGATCCAGTTGTAAACCTCTCAGAAGCGTGGCGATGTCGATACACCACGATCAAGCCATCCTATTGGCCTGCGTTAGCTACGATCTAAAAGATAACATCGAGACCGACTCACGACCTCAAATGTAACCGTCAGAGCCTGGCATCGATTGCCCCGATCGGGAGTTCATCCCGTTCTGCTTCCCGTTCGCGAACGGGAGGGAGAACGGGGGTCGCTCCCGTTCGGAAGGCCTCCGAACGGGACTCCCGTTCGACCTCCCGTTCTAGATGCAGTCTTTGTGACGATGGGGCAGTGGGAGTGCTCCTGCCAGGAGGGCCCCAGTGCCCGGGGACCCCTCTGGCTCGTCTCTCTCTGGCCCCCCCACGTCTCGATGTCCGGGCCGCTTCCCCGTACCCGCCAGCGCGCGCTCCCGGGAAGGGCCTCGCTGGGCGGGGGGTGGCAAGTTCGGGTGCCCAGCCGGTGGTCGTCGACGCGGGCGGCGGCTCGAGCGCAGGTGGCGTGTGCGCGCTCTCGGCCCCGCAAATCGAGGGGAGGCGTAATCGAGGCGCCGCCTGCATAGCGCGTGATGGGGGGGACAGGAGGGGGCTTTCCAGAGGGGAATGGGCGTGTGGCGGCCGTCGCGCTGCGCAGGGCCCTCCGCAGGCCCGCGTGGGCCGCGCCTGCTGTGGGGAGGTGGAAGGGGGAGGGTGGGAGGGCTCACCCTGCGCCCATCAGGGGCCCACTATATCAAGGTGACCAGGCGCGTGCGTCGATCCCGCGCGGCTGCAAGTGCCAACGCTGTCCCAGTCTGCCTGGTGCCGAAACGCCCTCCACATCCCCCCTCCTTGGACCCGCTGGGACACTTCTGAGTTGCACCGTGGGTACCGACAGCACCCTCTCACCACTTCCGGCTCGCGCTGCCCCGACGTGCCATTGTCATCCCGCTCGCTTGCTTGCTCTTTAGCCGCGTTGCCGCCTCCTCCCCGTGACGTTCATCCGTCCTCTGTCCAAGGACCGTGACCGTCGTCCGTCCTCGCAAGGCGAGCTTTTTCCACTTTTCATTTCGCTTCTCTCCCCTCTTTCGCCCTCTCCCTCGGCGCTTTCCGCCCCGACCGGTGCTCCACCATGGCACCCTACCTTTGTGCCAACTGTCGGCGCTCCCACTTCTCCCCAACCGGAGCGGTAATGGACTCGGCGTCGCGGACGTGTTTTTGCTCGGTGGAGTGCGCGTGGACTCTGCGGTTTCGGCAACAAGCCGCCGCTGTGGCCGCTGCCCGAGCCGCGGCAGCTCAGCGAGTCGCGGCTACACAAGCCGCTGCCGCCGCCCCTCAGCCGGCCCATCACGACACGCTCGGTCACCACGCCGAGCATGGGGCGCTTGCAGCTGTTGCTGCCGACAAAGTTGGTGGTGGCCACGGTGCGGGTCTTGACCCTACGAATCCTGCCTATGCCGACCCCTATCACGGCAATGGCGGCGTCGACGATTGCGATGAAGAGGCGAGGAGAGCGGCGCTTCAGCAGACTGCAGCCTTGCTTCGCGGGACCGGCCTTGGCCGTGACGTGCGCTGCTACGATGCCTCGACCATGGGCGGCGCAGTCGACTCGGAGTCGGACAGCAGCGGCAGTCCTGGATGGGACAGGGACGACTTGTGCCACCACGCCATGTTTGATTGGCAGGCGTTGGACAAGGACAACCCGTTCGGCAGCCTCGGCAGCAGGTATTGTCGGTGATCGTGTTGGGCAGACCTCGCATTGTTCTTTTTTGCGTCTGGTTTTTCTTTGTACGTGTTCGTTCGTTGCTTGGGTCTGGGCCCTTCTTTCTTTCCTCATTTATCGTCATGACTGTTCTTTTTCTGTTCTCTACCAAAGAAAGAAACTGTTCTTTATTCTGCTGTTCTGGACTCACCGTCAGGGAGCGTGGTGTGGCGTAACCAAATGCAGTTGGCACGATACAAGTGTCGAACTGCTTGTTGCTGACGCGTGGTAGAGTTTCGCTTTGCGCACTGGACCGCACTGAGGGATACGAACCACACTGGCGCTCGTCTTGTTTATTGTTGAGCCACGCATCTCCTGCCGTTCCTTCCAGTCAACCGGCTGCCACGCTCTGTGAGATGAGTGAGCTGGCGTTTGGTTGAAATGCTGTCACAACCATGGGGTCGACCGTGTCTGCCCCCATCAAGACGTGTACGTCCGTTGCGTTGCCCGTGGCCCCACGTGCGCCGACGCCAAACACACAACAGCGCGGCAGTCCCAAGTGCCGAGGCCCGCCCCGATTCCCGCCGCCGCCAACGTGTGAGCCCGCGGGGGGTGTGATGCCGCGTTGTCCCGTCGGCGGGCCGTTGTGGCGGCGGCCCGTGGCGGGCGGCGCCAACCCCCCGCCGGCTCCCACGCACGCGTCCCGCACACCGCGGGCGGGAGGGCAGCCACGCAGCGCCGCCCTTGAGGCGCCCCTGTGGCGCACGCCGCCCGCGCGCGGCGGCGCCGTCTGCCAGTGTGGAACGCAAGTGGCTCCCTCCAACGGGTGAGCGGCAACGGGAAGGGGGGGGGGTTGGGGCAGACTAGTGCGGCGGGCCGCCCTCCCCCCCGCCACGCCCCGCGGCCGTGCCGGCGCCGCGGCGGCGGCGAACGGGCGCGCCGCGGCCGAGGCGGGGCGCGCCGCGCCCCGCCTCGGCACGCCCCGCCGCGCCACCCAACGGGTGCGGGTCGATCCACTGGGGGCGCCGATGGAATGGGTGACGCGATACCAGGACTTGGCTCGCCGAGGCCGCCAGCGCGAGGACAGCTCCAATTGAGACGGGGACGTCCAATTGATACATAGGCCGCCCGTGTCGCGCGCAGGGGCAGACAAGCCAACGCCGCCGCCCCCCGTCATTGTGGCAGGCCGAGGTGTGCGCCAAAGACGCGCCGAGCGGCGCGCCGGGCGCTGGCCGTCCCGCACGGCGCGCGCCGCCACGCCCACGCGCGCCACGCCCGGCGGTCGTTGGGCGTGGACACTCTCGACGACGCACCCTCCTCATCGGGCCGTGTACCCGTGTCGGGCGCGAGCGACCGCCCGTTGGCCCGCCGCGCCCCCGTCGTCCCGCCGCCGCCGCTGCCGCCGCCGCCGCCGCCGCCGCCGCCGCTGCCGCTGCCACCACGCCCCGCACCGGTTGGTGTTGCCCGATTGGCGGCGTGCCCCCGCCGCCCGCCGCCAGACGTTCGTTGGTGTGGGCGGCTCGGGCGCTGCGGCCGCTGCCGCGGCTGCCGCTGCGCCTTGCCCGGCGACGCGTGGCGCACGCGCACGTGACCGCGCGGGGTGGCCGCACGTCGCCCGGTCGGCGGTGGCACGTGGAGGGGGGGGGGGGACGCGCGGGCGCGCCGCGCGCAGCGGCGCGGCGCGTGGACGGGCCGCCCGCCGCCCGCCGCCGTGCTGCCGCCGCCGCCGCCTCTGCCAGCGTGCCCGTGCCGGCCGCTGCTGACGGCGCGGCGTCGGGGCCCCCGCGCCGCGCCCCTGCGACCGCCCGTGCCGCCATTGCCGCCGTCTGACCCGACGCGCCCGCCCGCTGCACGCGCGGCGCGCGCGGCTGGTGTCGCCGCCGGCGCCCCCCTCCTCCGTCTTCCCACTCACCCCGTCGCGGTC
>ENA-ORXR01003881-ORXR01003881.1-marine-metagenome-genome-assembly--contig:-NODE-3881-length-13009-cov-10.769641_pt1 | contig 13009 bp, 13 predicted proteins | sample MGYA00237866_ERZ511479 | MGnify/ENA metagenome assembly ERZ511479 | reverse complement strand
CCCCCCTGTGGCCGCCGAGGAAGGTGACGGGCAACTCGACGGGCAGGGTGACAGGCAAAGTTTACCTCCAAGCTCTTCGGTCAGCGGGGATGGCTCCGCAGGGGCGGTGGCAGAGGTGGCGGTGGCGGCGGCGGCGGCGGCGGCGACGGCGGCGGCGGCGACGGACGGGGGCGACGGGGGCGGCGGGGGCGGTGCTCCATGGCCCGGTGGACAAGCCGCTGGCGGTGCTGAGACCAACGACGGTGAGGCAGGAAGTACGGCAAACGGTGGCGGGGCAATGAAGCTGTCAAACCTTCTCGACATGTTTCGGAGGATGTGGTGGGCGACCTGGCGCTCACCAACCAAGGGCGTTAAGGCCGTCGCTCCGGAGGGTACGGTCGCCAACCCCACCGGTCGCCACACCGAGCTGCGCTTTCGCTCGATGTGGTGCCAGCGGGTCTGCATGGTAGCAGTCAAGATCCACCTGCAAACACCCGCGCTGGACGCGCGGCGACTCAAGGTGGCCGACACCCTGGACGTGGTCATTTTGGAAGACATGACCAATTTCCGCTACAAGAACATCCCCGTGCTAGTGGCGCTGCTGCTACTCCTTTGCACTCACGAGGAGGACGCGGTTGACATTGTCAAGAATGTGGTGGCTGAGGGCATCTCTGCCCGCCGAAGTCGCCACCGCTCCTTGGTGCCGTCTGTAAAGGAGCTGGAGCGGCGAGCCACGGGTGCAGGGAGAACGGCCGATGGCTCCATTGCCACGGACGGGGCGCTGGTGCGTAGTACGGAGGGCGCAAGAGACGGAGGCGGCACCGATTGCGGAGATGCCAGACCGTCACCGAGCGGGGAATCCGGGACGCGCCCTCCTGGCGGTGCAGGCACTGGGGCGCCTGATGGTTCAGTCCAGGGTGCGCCCGCTGGTGGCGGTCGGGGTACTCCTCCTGGAGCCGGTCGCGGTGCTCGTGCTGGCAGTGCTGGTCGTGGTGCTCGTTCTGGCGTTGCTGGTGGTGGTGCCGCTCGCGGAACTGGGCAGCTAGATGAAGGGGCGGGAGACACAATCCGCACGGACCGGACCGTCGCGACGGACGCTGCCTTCTTCTTCCAAGCCGCCAGCAAGAAGGGCGCTGAAGCCGCGGCGGCGCGCGCCAAGAGAATGGGGGTTCGGCGCACGGCGCGCGCGTTGCTCAGCAGCACAGTCCCGGTAGCGGGGGGGGGCCGGTCGGGGGGTCCGAAATCTTCCCCCCCCCCCAAGCGCCGCCGCCTGTTGTCTCCCACTGCGTAGAATTTTGCCTCGTGCCTCACACAGTTATGTCACCATCTTCTTTTTACTTTATCTCCTCGCTGCTGTTGAGTGGATCGTCTCATGTTTCGTTTGCGCGACTAAATAATATCAAAAAGGCCGCATTACGTCGACAGAGGTACCGCGCAGCTCATGGTTGTCGTTGGAGCCAACCTTCTTCTCTGTCTCTTGCTTGCACAGATGGATGCCGAAGGGGGCGGCGCTTCCGACGGGGATAAAGAACGAAGAAGTGGATGACTCAGCGACTGGAAATGGGGTGATTGCGGCTGCCTAACAGTGAATATTTAGTGAAATGGGGGGCTACTCAATGCTTCGGGTGTTATTCGTAGTTTTCAAGGCGACGCAACTACATGGCGCCTTTTTTGGGACCCTCGCTCCCGCCACCGGACATTTGACCGCGCCCGAGAGTCGGTTGCACCCAGGCACCCGCAGGGTAGGTGGCGGGCGCACGCAGCACCAGTTGGTCGGGGACCTCTTCATCATCTGCCCGGTGGTCGCAGTTGCGTCTGCCACGCCGCAGTGACCACCTTGTCCACGGTCGCCCACCTGCCACGGCCCCTTACCTGCCACAGCCCCTTACCTGCCACGGCCCCCCACCTGCCACGGTTCCCCATCTGCCACCATCCCCCATCTGCCACCATCCCCCATCTGCCACCGTCCCCCACCTGCCACCGACCCCCACCTGGCGCCGTCCACCACCTGGCGCCGTCCACCACCTGCAATCACCTATCACCTGCGTCCACCCATCTCCTGCGTCCACCCATCACCTGCCGCCGTCACTGCCCGTCGCCCATCCCCTCCCATTTGGATGTCACCCCCCCTCGTGCGCGGCTCCATCGCCCCCGCCCACCATGACGACCGTCTCCGCGGCTTCTCCTACGTCGCAGACGTGGGTTGCGTTCCGCTCATCGAAGACGCGCCGAGCCTTCCTGGCCACGGACCCTGTGGCGGTCACCCGCATGCTCCTGTCGTGGACTGCCCTCGGTAATGACATGGCAATCTTCAAGTCGTTGCCCACGCGCGCGGCTGCAGAGGCGTGGCTGGACGAACCTGTTTTGCCGGGGTGGGCTTATCGCACGTGTGCGCCGCCGGGCAATGAGACCGTCACGGCGCCCAAGTCCGAGCCCTCTGCCGTGGTGTTTGGAGTCTTGTGGCAGGACGGGGCCCACGTGGCCGAAGAGACTAAGCCGATGGACGTGACCCGCCTGATTAACACGATCAAGTTGCTGAACGGGGAGTGCGCGTTGGGTCGATGCTTCTCCTCGACGTTGTCGGCCCGCGCGTGGCTCCTATCGCCTGTGCTATTCGCCTGGGTGGCGCCCTTCGTGCGTCGGAAGCGCCCTCTCTCCGAGTCGCTGGCGGCACCGGCGCATGATCGGGCAGTGGCGGACGGGGTGCTCTTCGTGTCGTCGTCGGAGGATGGGGGCTCCCAACCTGACGCGGTCTCCACGCTGACGGCAGGCTTGGCGCCCCCCACCCCCACGCACTCCATCTTCTCTCACCACGCCATCCAAGAGAGTATGCCTTTGCCCATGGCCTTCGTACGCAACCCCACGACGGGTCTGCTTCCAGGGGGGGCAGGCGTCGGACGCTCTGTCGCGTTCACTGGTTGGGCTACACCAGAAGTACGCGCCACCCCCATCCACGTCGACGAGGGCGACTCGCAGGTCAAGGCGGCCTGCCGGCCCGGGGGGTCGAAGGCGACCAGCGGTCGCTGTGGTATCGATGAGCCGCTCCGGCCGGGCAGCGACTTTTCCTCTTCACTTGCAGAGAGCCAAAAGGCTCCCGATGGCAGATACTCTTCGACTGCAACGGCGGCTTCGGACGCGCGGCTGTTTGGCTCGAGTCGGCGTCGTCGACGTGACGCGCCGGTGGGCGCCCATCCCGTGTCGCTGACTGCCCCAGTCGGGGTCGCGTCGGTCACCTTTAATAACAAGATGCGGGCCAACAAGCCGCCTCCTCCTGTGATTGACCTCGACGGGTCGAGCTCCGGTGAGGGCGACGACGACGAGGTAGTCGTCGTCGATGCTGAGCAGCACCACCGCGACAGGAAGCCCAAGCCGTCGCCCCGCGTGAAGTACTGCATGGACAAGCTCGCCAGTCGGGTGCTTGAGCACAAGGACAGCTTGTTCGTGACAGGCGGGGGGGGCGTCGGCAAGACGCGGCTGCTCCATCTTCTCGTGCGCCAAGGTCGTCTGGCTAAAAGCGGCCAACAGACGGGCCTGTCCGTGGTAGCCCCTACCGGCGTGGCAGCCTCGATTGCGGGAGGCGTCACGCTGCATGCGTACCTCCGCCAAGCAGCCGGGTGCTTCAACGAGTCGATTTCGGAGGAGGAGGATGCTGCTCGCCTCTACAAGAAGATGGGCCGCCCCACCAAAGCGCGGCTGGCATTCACCTCCTTGCTGCTTCTGGACGAGGTGTCGATGGTATCGAGCCGCATGCTCACCCTCTTGGCGTATGCAGTCGCTCGAGCGCACGAAGAGCTCAACCCCGGCGCCTCGTGGAAGTTTGTCGCGTTCGGGGACTTCTACCAGCTGCCGCCGGTGTGGCGGGCAGACGAGGACGTCCTTGACACGCGCGGCACATTTTCGTTCAAGTCGCCGTGGTGGAGGAAGCTGTTTGGTACGTCCATGCTGGAGCTCAACTATGTCTGGCGGCAGGAGGACTTGCAATTCATCGGCATGCTGAAAGAGCTGCGCGTCGGGGTGGTCACGCCCAAGCTGCAGGCCTTCATGGAGCGCCGGCAGGATGTGTACGCACGAGTGGGTGGAGCCTCGCAGGGCGCATCTCAGATGGACATCACCCACATCTTCCCGCACCGTGCCAAGGTGGACGAACACAACGAGGTCTGCCTATCCTCCATGGAGGTCATCACCTGCTGCAAGCGCGTCACGTACAAGGCGGAGGACGCACCTGTGGGCGTGAACCTGTCTCCGGTGGAGGTCACCGCGCAGCTCAACCGTGGGCTCATGGCCCCCGAGAAGCTCGAGCTGTGCGTCGGTGCGCGCGTTGCTTCCTGCGTCTCCTTCAAGCAGGATGGCGTGGCCAACGGGATGGTTGGTACGGTGGTGCGCTTTGAGCGCGTTGCCCTCGGGGAAGGCAAGGACGGCGGCTCGTATGCGGTACCCGTCGTCTCCTTCCTGAAGCCTTCCAAGAAGGAGGTTGAGGTGTTCGTGCCTCCGTGCGCCATGTCGCTCCAGGCGGTCGCAAAGGACGGGCCGTACGCGACGCGCTTCCAAGTACCGCTGGTGCTCGCCTGGGGGGTCACCATGCACAGGTGTCAGGGGCTGAGCATGGACGCGGCGGTACTCGACCTGGCACTGTGCTTTGTTGCCGGTATGGTGTACGTGGCTCTTTCACGTGTGCGCTCGCTCGCGGGCGTACATGTCATTTCGTTTGAGGCGTCCAAGGTGCAGGCGGACGCTCGGGTGACGGTCTTCTATGAGGAGCAGACCCACCTCGGCGCTATTTTTGCTGACTGTACGTCGACCGACGACGACGATTTGTGCTTGGACGACGCTAGTGACTTGTTCTAGTTTATTGTTTTTCCTTCGTTGCTTGTTTCTTGACCATACTCCTACTTCGATAAACGCCCTCATTGATGTTTTCTTCTACGGTTCAAACTCTACTGGCAGCCAGCGACCGGCGTGAGGCACGGAAAGAGCGTTCTATTCAGATTAGCTATGGCCCAAGAGACACAGACGCTTCCAGGAAGTACACAGCAGGGCGGTCATGGGCCTGCTGAAACACGAGCACTGCGGATATATCTGCAGCAACATAAGCGCCCCCCCGTCAGACAGTGACGAGCCCGCTGGTACAGCCATCCGCGTGAGAGCCCCTGCAAGGGACTGTCGGTGGCTGCAAAACGGAACCCCTTCGCGCCCATACCAGAAGACACGGACGGGGGGGGGGACGTCGCCTCGCATGATCTGCGGAAGAGAGAAAAGCAGCCCCCATCTGACAAGCGGCCAGTGTGTATCGTGGTGGATTGTCGGCAAAGCCCTTTGGGCGGGCTCTTGTTGTCGTGGGAGGGGACGCTCGTCCACTGTTCCGGTTGATGTCAATTCCTGCGATGAATTTATGCCCCAGCAGAATTGCACAGTATAGCCCCCCTCAGATGAGCAGTGGATGATGTAGCCCTCCTTCGGCTCAGTTAGGGTTACGGAGCTCCGCAGAAAACGAGGCTCGGGTTACAGGTCTCAGTGCGCCTGGCTCCTTGGGAGCGCCCACTGCGCTGTATAGGTGGAGACGGAAACGACCGCAACTGCATTGCCTAGGTCCAAGGGGGACACGCGTGCACAAATTGGGGCTTCCAGCCCAGCATCTTTTTGGCTTGCTGCATCCAGACGGAGAGTACATGGCCAGCCCATACTGTCCTGCATCTGGTCCTACCCGACCATGGAGCTGCTTGGGTTTTGTCTGGTCAGTGGCCAACTCAGCCTTTTCTCCTCGGTCCCGTCAGCCAGCGCCCTGGAGTTCGATTGCACACTTCCAGGACACTGCATTTGCGGTGCTGCACCAGGCACTCCAAGCGCGCTCAGTTTTAGGCGGTGTTCGGGGCATTCTGCCATTGCTCTGATCATCAGAGCAATGACAGAGTGCCCGACATGATGTCGCGAGGGAGTTTTTCCGTGGTCGATCAGGATGTTCAGTATCACATGCTCGTCAAGCCCTTTTCGCTGCCGTGCATGTTCTTTATGTTGTTGTTCATGGGTTGTTGTGTAGCTGCCCTTCAATGAGCTGCAACCATCTGGGTGAGTCATTGAAATCGAGCGCCATTCAAAAATGCTCGCAGCTGATGTTGCATTGGCCGTGAGCCAGTGCCGGGCACTGGCCGTGTATGCCCAAGTGAGTCCCGAGCGTCGCGTATCCCGTGCAAGTGCGACTCTGATGAGAGCAACACTTTTTAGATCGTTCTCAGTGACTTGGAATCGTAGGATAGCACGATGAAACACAATGTAGAACCTGAACAGCCAGGAAGACCACAACTGTGCTTCTTTTGAACTGTTCCTGTAGTTGATCATGCCCCCTCGCAATACCACAGATGCGAACCTGGCCAGAGTGTCACTGGGCTTTTCCGTGATGATGGCCAGTTGTATTGGCAGCCGCAACAGCGGTGCGGGACTCTGTTGGTTGAGCCGCCCAGAGGAACTATCGTTGCCCACACCTGCTGGGTTGAGGGTTCACGGATGTGTGAGTGGGCTCGCGCTCACTTCCTGGCGAGTTCGTCCCTTCGATACGTCTCGGAGCACTACAACCCTCACAAGAGAGGCAAAGACACGCAGCTTCCATACATACAGGCGTAATAGCGCACGGGGTGGCCTGGGGTGCGCCACTGGGGAGATGGGGGTTCGGGGACGCTACAGCCACTACAGTGTGAGGGCGGGTGTGGACGGCTCACGAAGGAGCGGACGACCGTCCCGTTCTGGGGGGCGCGGCGGCCACCAAGCGTGTCGGGATATGCACGCGTGCATCTTGACGAGCACGTACGGCAGCCACGTCACGTCGGCCGTCAGTGCTGGCGCCGACGCGACCCTCACGGGCGCTGGCGTGAACGGGGCAGACTGATCGAGTTCGGGAGGGTAGGGTGGGCAGGGTGAGGGTGGGGTCGGCCGAGGTGTGGGGGCGGGGTGCACGGGCGGGACGACGGTGAACGGTGGTAGTAAGCGGGAGGGGGCACAGCAGAGGCTACAGGGTCGAGTCGGGGGGGCGGAAGATGATCCAGGGAAGGTTGGGCGCAGCAGGGGCTGCCAATATGCGTGGAGAGTGGGGTACGAGGAGGGGTGCGCGGGTGGAGCGACGGTGGACGGTGGTAGAGAGCCGTAGGGGGTGCAGAATGGGCTCCCAGAGCCGGGTGAGGGAGGCTGATTATTCCGCCATGGATGCTCGGGCGGACAGGGGGCTGTCAGTATGGGGAGACGATAAGGGAGCCATGCAACGGGAGGGGGCCAGTGAGAACAGCTACACCCTACACACCGGGGTGACCACGGCAGCGGCGATACGGGTGCAGGCCGCGGCAAAGACGATGCCCACTAGGCGCTGACACAGCGCGGTGCGATGAGTGCCCTCCGGGTGATGCCACTGGGGGGGGTACCGCGCAGGCAGCGGCTGAGAGGGGTGACCGCAAAACAGTGCGTCTGGGGGGGTACCCGTCAAGCAGGACTCGACGGGGGGTGACGTGTACCAGCTGGATCATCCTCCAGAGAGCAGCTGTTCATTTCAACTTCAGGTGGCCCTCCGCCAATAGCTGACAGGCAGCATTCCGAGATATGACGCCAATGATGACGACATGGGCCCCGCCAGTAGATCAATCACGTTGGAAGCGCTCGCCCCGGCGACAAATTCGGCCACCCGTCATTTTCAGGCCAATGGAGGGGGGTACGCCCCCCGGCGACCTGTTTGGCCACCTGCCATTTCCAGGCCAAAGGAAGGGGGTGGCTCCACCCATTGGAAGGCCAACGGAAGGGGGTGGGACAGTGTCTGTCGTCGCCCTCCACACGTCCCGACCGGCCTGTTCCCGCCTCCTTTGCGCTTTTGCCTATCCCCTCGACCTGCGGTCGCCACTCGCCGCCGCAGGGCTGCCGGCCGTCGCCGCACTGGTTGCCCCCTCCCCCCGCCATCAACGGCCGGCCGCTGATTTCCCCACCCCCCCCCCCCCCCTCTCGCTGTGCTGAGGTATCTTGGAGTCGCTCTCCGGACTATCTCTGCTCTGCTTCCTTGGGAGGCGGCGGCTCTTTAGCCAACCCCTCCGCCCCCACATCTTCGCTGTTTCCGTCTCCTCGCCCCCTCCCCGCCACTCGTGGAAGGGGGGTCTCCAAACGACGGTGCGCTGCTGGCGTCTCTTTCACCTCCTGGCGGTGGCGCTCTCCCTGACGCACGGCTGCCGCCGCGTCACCGGCGCGATTGATCGGTGCCTGCTTGGGCTGCGCACTTGACATGGACCTGTTTGATGCCTCTGCTTTATCGTCTGGTGGAGCGGGGCATGTACACGGCTCCCGCGCGACGCAGGTCGGTACCATCGCGCTACTTAAGCTACGGGCGACGGAGCACGGCGCCACTGGACAACCCGGGCGCTGTGTGCCGACGGTGCAAGGGCGCGGCGCTGCTCTACGTGCAAGTGACTCGGATCGCGGCAGCAGCGCGGCTTGTGTCGAGAGTGCGGGCGGTGGGGATGTTGACGGCCTGCCAAGCGGGGGTGGACCGGGCGACCGCGCCTCCTCGCAAGAAGGTCCTCGGACTTCACCTCCGGGTGACGCGCGTGGCGTCGACGTGGACGGTGGCCTTAGACGTCGGAAGGACCGATCGGCAAGACGGAGCTTGCGACGCGTGCCGCAAACGGCTTTGCAGCGGGAGGCGGCCTTGAACAACTTGATGGGCTCCTGCTTGCGCCGCGCCGTGGGCGTGCGGACGCGGGCCGACTCGATTGCGGCGGGTTCCTTATCGGCGCACCTGGTTGGGTCCGCCACCTCCGAGGTGCGGTCCATGCTTTGTGTGGTAGGCCCGTCGGCGGTGGACCTGGCGGCGCTGTGGTTCTCAGAAGACGGCTCTGTGTTGTGCTCCTGCTGGGAGCACACCCAGAATGTGGCGCTGCTGCGGCTCACAGGGAAAGGGAGCTCTTGCTGGCACGCACGGTGCTTCTCCAAAGCGATGGAGCCTTTGGAAGCGCATCGGGAGGAGCTGGAATCTACCATGCGAGTCAAGGACACCGTCGAGCCGCACGCTGTCCTGGTGGAGCTGCCTACCGGCTGCGCCGCCGTCGCCTACGACGGCGAGATCTTTTCGCCGGTCGTGGCGTCCAAGAAGCGGTACATCAAGTGCATCTCTGTGGGCTGCCGCTCAACGCAGCGCCGGTGCCAGCACGCAATATTGGTGCGGGCGCTGCCGCGGTTTTGTGACCGCACCGACGGAGGTGGAGCCGAGAACGACTCGGGCGAGGATCCAAGAGATACACCCGGTGTTAGAGACTGCGAGAGCCTGGACGGCGCTGACGCCGTCGACGACGAGGAGCTCGTCGCCGCTACCCTGTTGCGGGCACGGCGCAACCTGGTGGCTTGCATGGAGGAGGACAAGCTTTGCGAGAAGTGGGCACGGTCGGCCGACTGGGCTGCAATGGGGGGCACCGCCTCCGACGTGTTCGGTACATTGCCGGCAGGTGCTGCCGGCTCTGCTGCGAGTGAGACGCACGGTGCAGATTTGTCTCCAATGGGCCGGCTCGCTCGCTTCGGTCTCGTCTTTGACCCCGGCCGTGTCCTCGTCGAGCAGTGGTGCCAGCAGTGCGGGGCCGAGGGGCAAGAATCTACTCCAGTTATTGATGAGCCGGCTCTACTGTACACTGACGGCAATGGCGGGCGGTCATTGAAGGTATGCTTGAGCGGTGCTTTTTGTTGCATTGTGTGCCCTGTTCTCCCACATCGGTGTCCATGTGCGCCTTGCCTGTGCCTCGCTGTCTTTGAGTTTTTTCAAGTCGCTGACAATGAGCCCTGCTTGTGCGTATCCTTCACTTCTTGCTTTCTCCACATGCTGCTCTTCTTCTGTTCACGGTTGCTACACTTTGTCTTGCAGCTGAAGGTGGGGACGTGGACATGCCCCGCGGACCATCTCGTCAGGTACGATGGAAGCGCGGAGGGTCTCTTCTCGCTGCAGCAGTGCGAAGAGACGGGGAGCGTGCTGCTCTTTACCCGGGGCCTGTGTGACTCAGTGGTCTCCTTTGTCTTCCACTCGCATTCGTCGTACGCTGCCGCCACGGCATTCCTCGGGTCGCTGCGTTCGGACATGGGCATTGACCGCCAGACCGTAGTGGACCTGGGGCGCCTGTACACCGCGTGCCTGCAGCCGTCGCCGGACCTCTTCGTCTGTCCACGATGTGGCGACAACCCGGATTACATTGTAATCGACGGTCAAGCACTCGGCTTCAAGAGGCGGTCGGGAATGCGCGTCATGCGCCCCGCCCAACACCTCCCGGGCATGAACATCTCGACGTCGGCGCTGGCCTTGTTGGCTGAAGCCCGTTTACGGAGTGCTATACGCAAAACTGTGCGCTCTGGCGAAGACTTTACCAAGGACGAGCTCGGGTCGTTACGGCGCCTGCATGTGGCGGCCAGCGCCATGGCGCCGCGCGTGCGCAAAGCCGCCACGATTGCAAAGCGCAAACTCACCAAGGCCGCGGCATCACTGCTCTTCACCTTCTTCCCGTGGGTAGATCAAGCCCCCCATGGTGCCAGTGGGGCTGCCGATGCGGCAGCTGGCGGTGAGCCCTCGACGGCGGCGGCTACCGGCGCCTCGGTCAGCGCGGGCGCTCTGACATCCGACGACTCGGCTTTGTCGCTCAGCGGCAGTGACGGTGTGTCAAGTGGGGGCGGGGGTGACGCGTCGCAAGACGACGGTCTCGGGTCAGGCGTTAAGGCCGTACCAACTCCCCGTGGGCGAAAGAGCCGCGCCGCTGGTCCCCCTGTCACACCCTGGCATGCCCGAGTCGGCACCTGTCGCCCCGACCTCACCCAATTTGACGCTGCCAGCACAAACTGGGCTTCCGTGCGGCCGTTTGTGTTGGCTAATCGGGGTGACCCGGTTGTGAACCTTTTCCAAGGTCACGCACTCCCTCCCGTGCGCGCCCTGGGGGTGGCTCTGCAAGGCGACGACGACAAGGAATGGGTTGAGCATGCCGAGGCGGCCAACGCGGTTGGCTTTGTCGCCAACTTCTTTGGGCGATTGGGTCGGGTGCTGACGTCGGACGCGGTCATGCGCAAGGCGGTTGGGGTGCTGCTGCAGTTCTGCGTTGAGGTCGAGGCCGTGGCGGACGCGGCCTTTGATGCGGCGGCCGATCGTGCTGCTGCCAACGGGAAGACCTCCACGAAAGACTATTGCGAGAAGTGGAAGGAGACGTCCGCGGCGGAGTATGAAGCGTACGCCAAGACCGACCCAACATTGGCAGGCAAGGATCTCGACTCGCCCTTCACGACGTTTGAGTTCTTTGGCTTTTTGCGGCGGGTGCGACCGGCGATCTTCACTCCTCGTGCCAGGGGGCAGAAGCGGCAGGCAGCGACAGCGCGCTCGAGGCGCAACAAGGGTGCGCAGGCGGCGCTGGAGGACGCTGGCGACCGCTGCTCCAAGTCGTTCCCCAAGCACAAGGACCTCACAGCTGGGGTGTTCAACATTGTCTGCCCGCACGTGGTCACCATGGGCTTCCGGGTGATGTTTGAGGCGGAGAGCGTAGCCGACGCCCTGTCGGTGATATTGGAGCGCTTCCCCAAGCTGCCAAAGGTCGTGTTCTACGACGTGGCTTGCAAAATCGACCGCAACGCGATGCAGCGGGTGCGCTCGATCATCTCCCACCACGGCGTCCGATTCTGCCTGGACCGCGTCCACGCCAAGGGGCACACCTGCTCGTGCCTCTACTTCCCCGACGAGTCGCTTTCGGTCACGAACGGGGTGTCGACGCAAGCGGCGGAAGTACAGCACTCAGTGTCGGTCAAGTTCCGGGGACACTTGGCATACATGTCCCCGGCATCCTTCATGGCGCACCGCATTGTGCAGCTGTCACTGATGAATTTGGCCGTGGCGTACAAGCTGCAGCACCCGCAGGCCAAGGCAGAGAATGAGTCGGTGCGCTTCAACGCTTTTTATTTTTCCTATCGTGACACCAAGTGCCTGCGTCGAGGTTGCTCATGTTCATAAACGGCTTGCCTGTTCCTTTCTTTTCCGTGTGTTTCCACCAAGCAGTTCAGTACTCGTGGTGGTCGATGGCGCTGAAAACGTGCGCGGCGGGGAGGGCTCATTAGTACCGACTGCGGTTGTCGATGGGTTATGTCTTTATCGGGCTGCCGGCACGACTGCGTCGTCTCGGAGAGGGTCATTGACTTGGTCGTGTGGCGCGCTAGTGGCGCGCAACTGCCCTTCACCGCCCCGCCCAAACCGAATTTTGTAGTCCCCCTCGGATACCTGTCAATTCTGCAGAATAATGCAATCACACCGGCTGGCACGTTGATTGGCCCCACGTGCACGGCGCATGGGGTTGGGCGCCAACGGCGAATGGGGATATCGGACGTCCGGAGGATGACGGCGAACGCACCTTGGAGGAGCATATCTAACAATGAGGTGTTCAGGGAGTGCCGAATGGGGGGGGGTGCCGTGGACAGGCAAAGTAGCGGGGAACACTGTTAGTGAGGAAAAAGCGACGCCGAACGAGAGGAGAAAATAGTGTGTAGGAAGATGAGAGGCGAGGCAATGTGGTCTGCAAGCCAAAACATGGCAGAGCACACACGCTGCACCACTGGGGGCACCCTTTCGCTGGACGGCGGCGGCAGAGATGCCGGCGACCGGAGGGGGGAACGGTCACGATTGAGGGGGGGGGGGGGGGGGGGCGGCCCAGCCACCAGGCACAACCAGCAACGCGATAAGCAGGAGGGGCTGCAGCAAAAGCAGCACAGGGGGCACAAGCGCGGAGCGGCCGCCGCCGCCGCAGCGAGAGCAGCCAGGCACCAACAGCGCGGCAACAAGGTGGCCAGAGGCGGGTGCACCGGGTGGCGAGGCCAGCCACCGACGCCTGGGGAGGCGAATGCAAGCGGGGGCGGACGCGGCCGGCGGAAACAGGGGCAGGGCTGCGTCGCGGAAGCCGGGGGCGCCAGAGGCCAGCGCTAAAGGGGGCGGTGGGGTCGCGCCCGGGGGTGCCGCGCGCGGCCGCAGAGGGGGGCGGCGGCGGGGGCGGCGACCGCGGCGCGGCCG
>ENA-ORXR01003879-ORXR01003879.1-marine-metagenome-genome-assembly--contig:-NODE-3879-length-13018-cov-20.012673_pt1 | contig 13018 bp, 12 predicted proteins | sample MGYA00237866_ERZ511479 | MGnify/ENA metagenome assembly ERZ511479 | reverse complement strand
CCGCCCAATGCTCCTTGCCGTAGCACGAGACAAACCGACTCAGCTTCCCGATGGCAAAGGCGAGATCAGGACGCGTCCCGACCATCAAGTACATAAGGCTGCCGACAGCTTCGCGGTAGGGCAGCGCGTCGTCGCTTTCGTCGGCCTTGACCAGCTGCAGGCCCACCTCCAGCGGCGTTCCGATCGGGTTGCACTCTGCCATCCCGAACTTCTCCAGCACTTGCGCCGCGTACTTTCCCTGCGACAGCTTGAGGGTGCCCAACGTCTTGTCACGCCTGATCTCTAGCCCGAGGATGACCTTGGCCTCGCCCAGGTCCTTCATCTCAAAACGCTCGTGCAGAGCCTTCTTGATCTTGTAGATCGCCGCCAGGCTTGATGCCACCAAAAGAAGATCGTCGACGTACACCAAGACGATGATGACTTCATCTTCATCCATAAGGAGGTAGAGGCATGCATCCGGGTCGATGTTATCGAACCCCTGTGACTTGAGGAAGTCGTCGAGCTTGGCGTACCACATCTTGGGGGCTTGCTTCAGCCCATACAGCGCTTGAAGAAGCCGACACACCTTGTGAGGATACGTTGGATCGACATAGCCGTCTGGCTGCTCCATGTAGACCTCCTCGTCAAGGTCGCCGTTGAGGAAGGCCGTCTTAACGTCCATCTGATGTAGCTTCCACCCGTTTGCCGCCGTCAACGCCAGGATGCATCGGATGGTAGTGAACTTGGCCACCGGCGCGAACGTCTCGTTGAAGTCGACCCCCTTGATCTGCCGGTTCCCCATGAAACACAGGCGTGCCTTGTGCCGCGTCGTGTTGTTCCCATTCGTTAACACCTCGTTCTTGACCTTGTAAACCCACTTGACCTTGAGCACGCGTCGACTGGCCGGGCGATCTGTCAAGCGCCAAGTCTTGTTCTTGCGGATGGCCTCCATCTCCTCGTCCATTGCAATCCGCCACTTAGCCGATTCTTGCCTTTGAACTGCTTGCACGTACGTCATGGGCGCCTCGTGAGCAACCAGGCTCACCGGGCGCCAGTACTCAACAGGTGGTCGCCGTGCTCTGTCGCTTCGATGCAGCGTGTCTTGAGAGCCGCCACAACCTTGATTGTCGTCCTCCGACATGTCAGATCCTTCGTCTTGCTGGTCATCCTTGTCGTCATTGTCAGCACTACGGCTTCGCCGTCGCATTCAGAACGCAAGCACGTCTCGCCTTCGACGACTTCGTCCCCGAGAAAGTCCTCTGCAACTTCCGCGACCTCGCGTACTTTCGTCTTGGCGAACACGACGCTTCGTGCCTCGACGGCCTTGCCGTAGTCGAGGATGACCTTGTACGCCTTGCTGCCGTCAGGATAGCCTGAGAAGACGCCCTTAGCCGCCTTGTCTCCAAACTTTCCGTCGATGTGACTCTTGTGCAGCACCACCCAGCATGTCGACCCGAACACCCACATGTGGCTTACGTCGGGCTTGTTCCCGGTCCGCAGCTCATAAGGCGTCTTGCCTACGGGAAGCGCTCGGCTGGTAACGCGGTTCTCGATGTAGACTGCCGTCTTGATGGCATCCGCCCAAAGATCCTGATCGATGTCCTTGTGTCGCATCATGGTGCGCGCCATCTCCACGAGAACTCGGTTAAGTCGCTCAGCAACCCCGTTCTGCTGCCTCGTGTCGGGCACAGTCGTCTGGTGCGTCTTGCCGTTCTCATCGTGAAGATCCTTGAATGCGTTCGACACATACTCGCCGCCATTGTCTGAGCGCAGGACCTTGATCTTGCTTCCGGTGTGCAGCTGGGCCTTAGTCAGCCACTTCTTGTACCCCGCGAGAAGATCGCTCTTCTTCTGCAAGAAGACCACGTCCGTCCAGCGGGAGAAGAAGTCGGTGAAGGTGCCGAAATAGAGCGCACCGCCACGCGACGGCTCTGACATTGGCCCGCCCAGGTCCGAGTGCATGAGCTCCAGGCGCGTGGTCACTCGATCTCCTCCTGCACTAGGCATAGGCGTCATAGCCGCCTTCCCATACACGCACGGCTCGCAGACATCCTTGACCTCCATGAAAGAGCACTTGAGCCCGTCAATGTCCTTTTTCTTGATCACCCGCTTAACGCCAGCCACGTTGACGTGCCCAAGGCGCTCATGCCAGAGCTGCAGAGAGGCCACCCCAGCAACATCCGAAAGTGGGGCCATGTCCAGGTGGTAGAGCCCGCTCTTCCGCGTGCCGCACGCAGAGACCTTATCGGCAAGATTAATGATGGCCTCACCGCTTTTAAATGACACTTCCGCACCGCGTTCCTCCATCATACCGACCGACATCAGGTTGAGGCCCATAAAAGGAACATGGAGTACCTTCTCAAGCTTGATCTTGAGCGTCTTTCCCAGAACGATGACGTTGAGGACGACAGTTCCGAAGACCGCCGTGGGCACGGACCCCTTTTCACCCATCGTGATGCTCCGTCCCGTGGTCGTCAAGTAGTCGTCGAAGCACGCGCGCATCCAGCACATGTGTGCAGACGCCGCAGCGTCGACAAGCCAAGACTTAGAGATGTCATCGCTGTCAGCCGCATTGCCGAAAAGACAGATGGCGTCGTCGCTGTCGCTACCGTCGTCAGTCGCAATCGCGGCCACCTTATCCTTGCTCTTGTTCCTGGCCTTCAGCACGGGGCAATCGTGAGAGATTTGCCCGAACTTGTGGCAGTAGTAGCACTCGGTCCTGGGAAGGTCACCGCGGCGGCCTTGACCTCGATAGTTGGCTCCCACGAATGCCATGTCACCAATGCGCTTGATCGCCGGTGACTTGTCCGCCTGAGGCCGCTCCTCCTGAAGCAAGCGGCTCTTTACAAAGTCGAGGCTCAGCTCTTCCACGCGCTTGGCGTCTAGAGCCACCAGCAGATTCGCATACTTTGACGTCAGCCCGTTGAGAACGCTCATGGCAACGTCCATCTCCGTCACCTCGCCGCCCATGGCCTTGAGGTTCTCACCGAGGTTGTGCACGCGGTTGACATAGCCCAGCATGCACTCGCCGACGTTCATCTCGACGGTGTAGAACTCGCGTCGCGCCTTCAGTTTGTTCATCAAACTCTTGCGCTGGAAGACACCTTGCAGCGTCGACCACATTTTCGCCGTCGTCTTGCACCTCGACACGTGCTCGAGCTGCTCAGACCCAAAGGTGAGCACGATGATGGCGCTCGCCTTCGTGTCTCGACGCTTCCACAACGCCAACTCGCGGTCCTCCGCGTCCGTCGGCTTTCCGTCTTCGTCAAGCATGTCCTCGAGGTCGCGCAGCGCTAGGAACATCTTGATGCGCTGACGCCAATCGTGAAAGTTTGTCTCCGTGAGCTCGTCGATCTTGATGCCGCCCATGTCGGCAGCGCCACCGTTCATGATGCCTGCTTGTCGTAGCGCTCGACCTTGCCGAGCCTTGCGCCTTGACCGTCACGTCCTTGAAACACCTTGCCCTCGTCTTGTCCGCACTTGCAGCGACCGCCGTGACACCGCCTAGCACACCTTGCCCTTGTCACAGCCCCGGATCTGGGCCCATAACCTGCTGAAACGCAGTGAGGATAGGGGATAGGGGACCAAGGTAAAGAGGTTGAGTGGCTTGAGCTTGTGTGTGCTTGTGCGAACGTTCTTTGTTTGTTGTCCTACAGTTCGCCCACTTCTCCCAAACAAGAGCACCTCTCAAATAGTCACCACAGGGCCAAGTGCTCCCCCCCATCGCGCCCACACCGACGCCCACGCCCACGCACCAAATCGAATCACTCACCAAATCAAAAGCCACTAGAGCAAAGCGAAGATCAAATCTAAACATTGCAAAAGTAACACCCCAAGATGACCCAACACGAATGTGTGCAACTTGACCACGTCTTGCAAATGTACCATCTGGGGTACCATAGCGGTCACCGACCATCATCCATCCGCGAACCGCAATTGGAATCGGCGACGAGCATCACAGTCCAAAGCTCCTCCTTTCTTGTTGCCGCGGCGGTTCTTGTTTTCAGCAAAGCCCCGTGGCCTTGACATGCTTGTCGTGCTTGGTCTTTCCAAGCTCCTTCGTATTTGGGTCCGCCTCCATGTCGTCTGTTGCACAATGCTTCAGTGTCACCTTGTCCGTCGTGATGGCCTCGCGCACGACGTGGTAGCGAATGTCGATGTGCTTAGTGCGCTTGTGCTCTACGGGGTTCTTGGAGAAGTCAATGCACCCTCTGTTGTCGACCTTGATGTTGATTGGCCCGGCCAAGATCGCCGTCCGCAGCCCGTGAGAAGCCACACCTTTCACGAGCTTGTTGAGCCAAACAGCTTCCTTGCTGGCCTCACATAGAGCCATGTACTCGGCCTCCATTGTCGGCAGGGCCACTGTCTTCTGCAGCTTAGAACCCCAGCTGACGGCTGCTCCGCCAAAGATGAAGGTGAATCCCGTCGTAGAACGTCGCGTCTCGTGGTCACCCGCCCAGTCGGCATCACTGAAGCCTTGTAGAACACAGGAAGAGTTCTCGTCGAAGACGAGCCCCTTGTCCAACAAGCCCTTGACATACCGTAGAACGCGCTTGATCGACGCCCAATGCTCCTTGCCGTAGCACGAGACAAAACGACTCAGCTTCCCGATGGCGAAGGCGAGGTCAGGACGCGTCCTGAGCATTAGGTACATAACACTGCCGACAGCGTCGCGGTAGGGCAGCGCGTCGTCGCTGTCGTCGGCCTTGCCCAGCTGCAGGCCCACCTCCAGCGGCGTTCCGATCGGGTTGCACTCCGCCATCCCGAACTTCTCCAGCACTTGCGCCGCGTAAATGCCCTACGACAGATTGAGGGTGCCCGACTCCTTGTCACGACTAATCTCTAGCCCGCGGATGACCTTCGCCTCGCCGAGGTCCTTCATCTCGAAACGCTTCTGGAGAGCCTTCTTGATCTTGTAGATGGCCACCGGGCTTGATGCCGCCAAAAGCAGATCGTCCACGTACACGAGGACGATGATGATTTCGCTGTCATCCATCAGGAGGTGGAGGCATGCATCCGGGTCGATGTTATCGAACGCCTGCGATTTGAGGAAGTCGTCGAGCTTGGCGTGCCACATATTCGGGGCTTGCTTCAGCCCATACAGCGCTTGAAGAAGACGATACACCTTGTCAGGATATGTCGGATCGACATAGCCGTCTGGCTGCTCCCTGTAGACCCCCTCATCAGGGTCGCCGATGAGGAAGGCCGTCTTGACTTACATGTGATGTAGCTCCCACCTGTTCGACGCCGTCAACTCCAGGATGCATCGAATGGTAGTAAACTTGGCCACCGGCGCGAACGTCTCGTTGAAGTCGAGCCCCTTGATCTGCCGGTTCCCCATGAAAGACAGGCGCGCCGTGTGCCGCGTGATGTTGTTTCCGTTCTTGTCCACCTTGTTCTTGACCTTGTAAACCCACTTGCCCTTGAGCACGCGTCGACTGGCCGGGCGATCTGTCAAGCGCCAAGTATTGTTCTTGCGGATGGCTTCCTCCCCCTCGTCCATCTCAATCTGCCACTCAGCCGATTCTTGCACTTGAACTGCTTGCACGCACATCATTGGCGCCTCGTGAGCAAACAGGCTCACCGGGCGCCAGTACTCGACAGGTGGTCGCCACGCTGTGCCGCTCAGACGCAGCGTGTCTTAAGAGCCGCTTCAAAGCTTACTGTCGCCCGCTGATTTGTCAGATCCATCGTCTTGCTTGTCATACTTGTCGTCATCTTCAGCATCTGGGGCTTCTCCGTCGCTTGCAGAACGCAAGCCCGTCTCGCCTTCCACGACCTCGTCTCCGGGAAACTCATCTGCAACTTCTGCGACCTCTCTTACTTTCGTCTCCGCGAAGACGACGCTTCGTGCCTTGACGGCCTTGCCGTCGTCGAGAATGACCGTGTAGGCCTTGCTGTCGTCGGGATAGCCTAAGCAGACGCCCTTCGCCGCCTTGTTCCCAAGCGTGCCGTCGATGTGACTCTTGGGCAGCACCACCCAGCATGTCGACCCGAAAACACGCATGTGGCTTACGTCGGTCTTGTTCTCGGTCCACAGCTCAGAAGTCGTCTTGCCTTCGGGAAGCGCTCGGCTGGTAACGCGGTTCTTGTTGGAGACCTCCATCTTGATGGCATCCGCTCAAAGATCCTGATCGACGTCCTTGTGTCGCATCATGGTGCGAGCCATCTCCACGAGGACTGAGTTGAGTTGCTCAGCAACCCCGTTCTGCTGCGGCGTGTCGGGAATCGTCGTCTGGTACGTCATGCCGATCTCATCGTGAAGAGCCCTGAATGCGTTAGACAAATACTCTCCGCCATTTTCTGAGCGCAGGACTTTGATCTTGCTGCCGGTGTGCAGCTGGGCCTTAGTCAGCCACCTCTTGTACTCCGAGAGAAAATCGCTTTTCTTCTGCAAGAAGACCACGTCCGTCCAGCGGGAGAGGTCGTCGGTGAACGTGCCGAAATAGAGCGCTACGCCACGTGACGGCTCTGACATTGGCCCGCCCAGGACTGAGTGCACGAGCTGCAGGCTCTTGTTCACTCGACCTCCTCCTGAACTAGGCATCGGCGGCATAGCCGCCTACCCGTACACGCTAGGCTCGCAGACGTCCTTGACCTCCATGGAAGAGCACTTGAGTCCGTCAATGTCTTTTTTCTTGATCATCCGCTGAACGCGAGCCACGTTGACGTGCCCAAGGCGCTCATGCCAGAGCTGAAGTGGGGCCACCACAGCAAGATCCGACAATGGGGCCATGTCCAGATGGGAGAGCCCGCTCTTCCGCGTGCCGCACGCAGCGACCTTGTCCCTAATTTTGATGATGGCCTGACCGCCCTTGAATGATATTTCCGCACCGCGTTCCTCCATCATGCCAACCGACATGAGGTTGAAGCCAAAAAAAGGAACGTGAAGCACCTTCTCCAGCTTGATCTTGCGCGTCTTGCCTTGAACGATGACGTTGAGGACGACAGCTCCGACGCCCGCCGCGGCCACGAACCCCTTGTCACCCATCGTGACGCTCCGTCCTGTGGTCGTCAGGGGTGTCCAGGATATGCATTTTGGGCCGTAATAGAATACGGATACACGCCGATGCTTCGTATCTAATTACGGACAACTCCCTCAGCTCAGATCCGGATACGGTTATTTGCCTCCGGAACCGGATTATTAAGTAGATTATATCCGTATCCGGATACGATTATCGTATCCGATTTTATTCCCACAGGTCCGACAGACAGCACAAATAGAGCTAGGGAGGGATGCCATCCAGACACGATTCGAGTGCTAAACGGAAGTCAAGAACGACTTGAAACTCAAATTTGATCTGTGCGGCCTAACGAGCGCGGTCCATGCGGTTCCCCACCGTTTTTGCAAACGGACGTCAGAAGGACCATTCTGAATATCGCGTCACATTCTGGTGAAAACGCAAGCGGGCCGAGTCACGTGACTGAACGGTTCCTTCCGCGTCGGGCAGGATTGCCGCTTGTCGCTGCAGCATGTTTGCACTTGAATCCCGCGATTGTTGGATCGCGAAATCAGAGGTCGACTGCGGTTTTCTGAATTCTGCTGGCGCGAGAAGTTTCATAATATTATATCCTTGTATCCGGACTCCCATATCTGGGATACGGGTCAGGTATAGTCTCGCAAGTTTTGTCGGAGGAGGGATGTAACCTCTCCTCTCTTTCTCAAAATGCATTTAGGATACGCGTCCTCGGCACGTATCCGAAGTGGATACGGATATATTGCATGGATATATTCCTCAGGGATATATCCATGACAACCCCTGGTGGTCGTCTGCTAGTCGTCGAAGCACGCGCGCATCCAGCACATCTGTGCGAACGCCGCAGAGTCGACAAGCAACGACTTGCAGATGTCAACGTTATCAGCCGCATTGCCGAACAGACAGATGGCGTCGTCGCTGTCGCTACCGTCGTCTGCCGCAAGAACGGCCTCCTTGTCCTTGTTCTTGTTCCTAGCCGAGAGCACGGGGCAATCGTGAGAGATGTGCCCGAACTCGTGGCAGTAGAAGCACTCGATCGTGGACAGGTCACCACGGCGGTCTTGACCTCGATAGTTGGCTCCTACGAGTGACATTCCACAAATGCGCTTGATCGCCGGTGACTTGTCCGCCTGGCGATGCTCCTCCTGAAGCAAGCGGCTCTTGACACAGTCTAGGCTGAGCTGGCCCTCGCCCTTGGCGTCCAGAGCCACCAGCAAGGTCTCATACTTTGACGTCAGCCCGTTGAGATCGCTCATGGCAAAGTCCATCTCCGTCACCTCGCCGAAAATGGCCTTGCGGTTCTCACCGAGGTTGCGCACGCGGTTGATATAGCCCAGAATGCCCTCGCCGACGTTCATCTCGACGGTGTACAACTCGCGTCGCGCCAACATCTTGTTCATCATACTCTTGCGCTGGAAGACACCTTGCAGCGTCAACCACATTTCCGCCGTCGTCTTGCACCCCGACACGTGCTCGAGCTGCTCAGACACAAGGGTCAGCCTGATGATGGCTCTCGCCTTCGTGTCTCGAATCTTCCACATTGCCAACTCGTGGTCTTCCGCGTCCGTTGGCTTATCGTCTTCGTCAAGCATATCAGAGAGATTTTGCAACGCGTGTGAGAAGGGTTTGTGAAAAGTTCTCGACAGCTTTGGCCGGATGAGCTCTGTGTAAGGCGCCGGATAGAGCGACGGATACACGGTTCCTTCTCACGACCTTCTCACGTCGTGACAGATCCGAGAAATCTATCACGGGTCGTGAGAACTCGGGGGGAGACCTCGACGCACCCGTCGTTGCTTGCGTGCACGCCGCCTGTCACCTTAACGCCGATGCGCTCACCCCGTGTCTCGCCTCTGCAGCACTTCGTCCCCCCCCTGCAACCACCTTCGTCCGCAGAGGTCCTCCTACCCCCTTCCCCTTGCACGAACTCGTCGTACGAGTCGTCATGCACGGTGCTCGACCGAGCGGCGATGGCGTAGCACCGGTCAGAGACGACCCCCCGGCGTCGACGGGCGTCCACGAGATTGCGCACGGCGGCAGCGAGAGGGTCGCAGCGGCTCACGCTGGTGGTGACAATATCGCATCCCGCGTGCATGTGGACGAGGGCGGCGCGCCCGCCGGGGAGGGCGGCACGCCCGACGGGGAAGACTGTGCGCCCGATGAGGGCAAGCAGAAGCGGCGGAAATGGGAAGACGCCCATGATGTCAAGCTTCTCAACGCGGCGCGTGCGGCCAACGCCCACGTAGCACCTAGAGTCAAAATTGCCGAGCGGTTTGAGAAAGCTGCCGTCATTTTCAACTCACAGCCGCAGGCTCCTTTCTCTGTGACGGGGAAAGTTATACAGGACCGCTTTGGCACCCTACGGAAGCTGTACACAACCCAAGACAACGCCGAGCGCAGAAAGACGGGCTACGAGAAGGAGAGTGACGACACGGAGCTGGAGGTGCTACTGCGCGACGTGATGCCCAAGTCGATTGAGCTGCGGCAGCGGGAGGCCAACGAGCGCAACGAAGCAAGCGAGCGAGAGGAGAAGCTCGTGGCCGACTTCGCTACAATCCGGCAACTGGCCATGGAGAGGCGCCGCAAGCGGTCCAAGGACGCCGAGGAGGGGAACAATGACGAGGCGACCGACACGCACTCCACCTGCGAGTCAATGGCGACCAAGAACTTGGCAAAAAAGAGTCGGCGCCGCATGCACAAAGAGCTGGAGGAGGACGATAATGACATCATCTAAGTCATCCAACAGAGCGAGAAGCGGCGCCAGGAGCAGGCCAACCGGCAGATGGCGCTCGAGGAGCGGCGTCTGGACGAAGAGCGCCAGTACCGTCGCGAAGAAGCGGCGCGCCGAGAGCGCCAAGATGCTGCTCAGCGGGAGGAGCGGGAGGCGTTCATGCGTGTGCTCCACGCCATGGCTCGAAAGCTCGGGTGAATCGTGTTTGTCTACTACTTGTGTGCTGCTCTCTGTCATTGGCAAAGATGTTCGTGTTTGTTGGCCCCATGCAATGAGAATTTGCCAGTGTCTGAATGGAATACAATGCACACTAAAAAGAAAACAAGGATGCGCGGTGAGAGGATGGTGAAGACGTGCGAATTGCGCCCCCGGCCCGCGCTGCCCCCGTTCGCCCGGGCCGCAGCTGCCATGGCGCTGTGGCGCGGGCGCCATCGTCTCGCAGATCGTCGCGGCGACCCCTGTGATGGTCCCCTCCCCGCCGCCATCCCCGATGCGCGCCCCGCCGCCGGCCGCCACGCCGCGCCTGTGTGTGATCCCCGTGTCTTTTCCGCTGCCGACGGCGCCGCTGGCGTGCCGGGTGAGGGCTCTCGCCCGCACCACCGACCGTACGACCGCCGCGCGGAAGGCGCCTCCGCCGGCGAGTTCGCTTCGCGCGTCGGCGACCGTGACGCCCGGCGCGCCGGTGCCGCTTGTCTGCGCCGACGCCGCGCGGTCCGCCGCGGCGCGGACCGATGACGTTGCGTCCTCGGTCGCCGCCCACTCGTGCCGGGTGCGGACTCCCGCCGGCTACGCGGAAGACTGGCCGTTCAGCGCCATCGACGCCGCTTCGTGGCGCCGACGTTTCGCGATTGGCGTTGTAGGGGGACCGTGGACGCCCCGCTGGCGTCGGTGGGCGCGGGAAGGCCGCCGGCGACCGGCTGACATCGACCACGAGGGCGCCACCGCCCGTCTTCACGCGGGGGGACTGGGGTGTGGGCGCCCCCCGCACCGGCTCCCCCGCACGTACCCCGCCCACATGCCGACGGGTGACAAGCCGAGCACCTCTTCACACGCCCCCCCATTCCACGCGCTTCCCCCCCGCCGCGCCACGCAGCGGGCAGCGGCTGCGGCGAGGACCGCCGCGTACGGCATGTACCCCCCGTCCGGGGTGCACACCTACAACGCCACGAAGTTCACCCCGGGGAGTGGGGGATGCCCGCCTTCAACCCGGTGGGGGGCGGGGAGCGTCACGGGGGTAGGCGTCGCGCAGGCGGCGCGTGGCGACGACCACCGTGCCGGCGCCCCAGTAGGGGCGCCACGGCGGAGGCGGGGGGGGGAGGGGCGTTGCCATCGCCGTCGGCGGGGTGCCCGCTGATGATGACGGGCGACGGCCACCGTGCCGCCGCGCCACTAGAGACGCCATGGCGGAGAGAGGGGGGAGGGGGACGTTGCTGGTGCCGTTGGGGGGGCGCCCGCTGGCTGCGTGCAGCTTCCCACCCGCCCGCATTGCGCCGGCGAAGAGTTCCTGTACCGGGTGGAGCGTGCCTGTCGAGGTGCACTCGTCGGGTGAACCTCGTGGACGAACGGGTGGGGACGGGGCGGAGGGGCGGTGGGCGGGGGGTACCGCCGCTGCGGCGCCCTCCCCACGGCCGCCTCCCCCACCGCATCGTTCGCACCGCCGGCAGTGCCCCCCCCCTCCCCGCCAACCATGCGGCGGCAACGTCTTTCTTGCACCCCGAAAAGGCACGTCCGTCCCCCTTCGCCGCCAGAGCCCCCCCCCACGCCCGCCGCTGCGAGGTCGGCACCGACCGGTCGGTGGCTTGTCCTTGCCCGGCTGCCGCCCCCGGTCGACACTTTCGTGCCGATGTGGTGCTCAAAAGCTTGTCCAGGTCGAGTCTCGCTGTTGCGGTCTCAGACCGCCTCCGTCGCAGGGCGGAGTTGCGAGGCACCGTGGGTTCGTCCGGCCGTATACTTGGCGTCGCCTGAACAAGTCCCCTGCCACCGTCCGGACGGGAAGAGAAAGAGAAAAGGAAATGGAAAAAGAAAAAAGGAAAAGGTAAACGGATGGAAAACACGCAGACGCCAAATCACTGTCGATGATGCAGCCACAACTCGATGACCGCACAACCCCAGATACCGGCGCCCCCTCATACCTTCCCACAAAGCAGAAGGGGGGCCTACTGCCCGTCGGCGCCTGCACCTCCGCCAACGCCCCCGACAACTGGAGCGCCGCCGCCCCCTCCACACTCCCCCGCGCCACCGCCACCCTCACCGTCAGCACCCTCCGCACCCGCATCGGAGCCGCCCTCATTGACACCCTCATCAACAATGGGGGCAAGCCCGAGGTACTGCTCCCAGTTCGGCGGGGCACAGTCAGAAAAAGAGGAGGTGGAGGAACCATAGGCACAACAGCGGAGGTTCCACACGAATGCCGCCGTGCGGTACAGCAGACCCACCGGGCCCTGGCGCAATCTCAGCTTTCGCCGGTAGTCAAGCGCGGAGCACGTCTGCTTAACGTCTTTGAACCCCCACTCGACCGCCGTTCTCGGAACCGCCATCGTGCTGTTGCACGCAGTCTGCTCATCCGTCATGACGCCGCTGAACGCCGCCTGTAGCCATGGCCGCACCATGTACGCTGCGTCCCCGTAGATATAGTACTGTGAGCAACCGATCATCAAAGCATCAGGTAAAACAACATCCAAACCAGACTCATAATACAAAGTCATGTCGTGGCGGCGCCCTTCCCATGGCCCAAAAAGATGAAAGAAGAGACCGTCCAGGGTGAGCACGTTTTGGAACTTCACCGCATGATGGCGCTTGTGACCACTGTAACAGGCGCGCTGCAAACCCCCACCAGGCCGTGAGATAAAAATAGCAGTGCCATCGACAAACCCAACACACCGGTCGAGGTAAGCACCAGCTTCCTCTATCTTCTCGGCATATAGAGCCGCCCTGTCCCTCATGAATTCCATGCGCCACTCGGTCAGCAGGGCACCCCACTTCTCCATCATCATCACGACGGTGGTATAAAAGATCTGGCACAGTGCCGAGCCACTCCTCCCAAAGAACTCCTCCAGATCCACCCACCGGGCCGGTGAGGCCAGCCTGCGCAGCACGATGGCCAAGCATTCAACGGGAGGCACAGACAAACGGGTTCGAGGAAAAGAAACGTTTATATCCAACAAGTCAACCAGTCGACCAAGATGCTCCGGAAGAAAACGAAAGAGAGCAAGGCAATCGTGAGAACAGAAGGCGTTGAGGTTAAAGGATGTCGCGCGTGTGACAACACGCCCAGCCTACCCCACCCAGTCGGGGGGAAGGCGAGCCAGGCCGTGTCGCCGGGTAGTCCTGTCGG
>ENA-ORXR01003878-ORXR01003878.1-marine-metagenome-genome-assembly--contig:-NODE-3878-length-13019-cov-3.649900_pt1 | contig 13019 bp, 15 predicted proteins | sample MGYA00237866_ERZ511479 | MGnify/ENA metagenome assembly ERZ511479 | reverse complement strand
GCCACACCATGCTGGCGTGACAACTCAGACCGCATAGTCACTGGACGAATCTCAGGGGCTCATGGCATCAGCTCTGAGGTGGAGATTCGAGGAGTGCGTGTTCGTGGGCGAAGACGATGGCGGCGGCTCGATCGCGAAGCGCCAGCTTGCTGAGCACCGAGCTCAGGTGGGTCTTGACCGTGGCTTGGCTGATGAACAGCTCATCGGCGACTTCGGCATTGGTCGCGCCCCGTCCGACAACCGCCAACACGTCGAGCTCTCTCGGAGTCAGCCGCTCGAGGCCAGCCGGCGCCGCCCGGTCGGCGCGACGGTAGCTGGCCAGCACGCGAGCAGTCACCGCTGGGTCGAGCCAAGCATCGCCCTGGGCCACCCGTTCGATGGCCCGGATGATCTCCTCACCAGGAGCGTCCTTGAGAACGAAACCCGCTGCGCCGGCATGCAGCGCAGCGGCGATCGTGGCGTCGTCGTCGAAGGTGGTCAGGACCAGCACCGGTGGACCATCGACACGACGAACCTCCCCGGTTGCGGTCGCCCCGTCCATGCGTTTCATCCGGATGTCCATCACCACAACGTCGACGAGATCACGCCGGAGAGCATCGAGCACCTGATCGCCGTCGTCGCATTCGGCCACCACCTCGAGGTGCCCGCTGGTCTCAACTACCCGACGCAGGCCCTGACGAACCAGGGGTTGGTCGTCGACGAGCAACAACCTGATCATGCCGGGATCCTCGCCTTGAATAGCCAGGACTGGGCGTCCTCGGCCGGCCCGGCCTCGAACGTGCCGCCGACCGCGGTGACACGCGCCCGAGCACCGGCCAGCCCGACACCACTCCCCTGGTCTGCGTTGCCGCTGCTGCGCCTGATGTGGTTCACGACCTCGAGCTCGACAGCGCCGTCGGCGGCAGAAACGCGTATGTCGATAGGTCCGTCTCCGTGGCGCACTGCGTTGGTGAGGCCCTCCTGGACCAGTCGATAGGCGGTAACCGAGGCGAGCTGAGACAACCCGCCGCTGCCGACATCGATGTCGATGCCGGCGTCAGAGCGGATCTTCACCCCGCTATCAGAGAAACTCCCGAGCAACGCCACGAGATCACCGAGATCGGGCTGGCTGTGCAGCGTTGGTCCATCGTCATCACGCAACAAACGCACGATGCCGCGAATCTCGTGCATGCTCGCCCGCCCATTGCGTGCGGCGTCCTCGAGCGCTTCGATCGCGGCCCCTGGATTGGCCGGCAACGACAATCTCGCAGCGTTGATGTGCAACATGGTCACTGCCATGGCGTGCCCAACGATGTCGTGAACATCAGCCGCCACTCGCTGGCGTTCCTCAACGATCACCGTGTCGGCAAAACGTTCCTGCGCGACCCGAAGCTCAGCCACCCGCGAAAGCGAACCCAACCACCAACGCAACGACCCCAGCCGAGACCACCAAGATCCCCGTCGCTCCGTCATAGGAGCGACTCACCCCAACCAGCGTCATCATCACGGCCAGCGGCCAGTACAACCAAGCCGGATGGAGATGAGCCCACCACCTCCCCCGCTTCCACCGCACACCCAACAACCGACGAAAACCCTCCACCGCCGCGGCCCCGCCCACGAGGTACAGCAACCACGCCACCACAACACTCTCCTCGTGAACCAACTGACCGCTCGCCCACACCATCAAGCCCACAGCAAACACCACCGAACCCAGCCCGACCTGAGGCGACACCCACCGCACCGACGAACCACCACCCCAACAAGAGCCAGACCCCACTTCCCGCACCGACATCATCTCAACCATGCATCCAGTATCCCCGCGCCCCTGTCCCACCGCATCAGCTCCACGGATGAAACCGTTCAGCCGCAACCCGACACGACCTACAGTCGCACTGCGATCTCGGCCACCAACCAGGAACCGCCACACAACCACCGTGCGGTTCACGCAGAAGAACGACCATGAACGTGGTTGCCCGGTCCCGGGCCCTATGGGGTGAAGAGGATCAGGTCCACGGCTTCTACCAAGTCGCTGGGGCAATCATGATCGTCGTCGTCGCCATAGCCAACACTGGCTTACTCAGGCGGCGAAGGCGGCGAGCAGCGTCCAATAGAGGTTCCCCATCCGTACACCTTGTGTCGTCGCTATGACTGTCCGTTTGGGGATCCTCTATCGTTACACAATCATGAGGGTTGGCGTGTCGTTAAGCTCGGCCCGATATGGGGCCATGTAGCGTGAACTCGCTAAGCGGTTTCAAGCAGACTGATCCAAAGGTTGAGGTGAGATCGGACATGGTTTGATCCTTGTGCCCATCTGTCGGCGTGGCCATGGTTGACCATTCTTTGGTAGGTGGAATGGCCTGCGTCTGCTTGTTGTCTGAGGTGCCAAGCGCAAGGACTACGAACTGACACCGCTCGGTGCACGCTACCTCGCCCGCATCAGAGCTGAACTCGTCGACCAGTGACCGCCGCCGGGTGGGAGCCCAGCCGACTCGACTGACCGCTCACCGCGGCGGGTGCCTGGGCCAAAGGTGCAGTTAGCGCGCTGGCCTGGCATGGCGGCCGATCAAATGCCCGCCACTGCAACATTTGGGTGACCGGCCGCCAACTTGGTCAGATCTTCCGGGTCGTGTGTCAGTACGATGCCGCCGCCTAATCGAATCGCCGTGGCGACAACCAACGCATCAATGGCAAGTTCGCTACCAGCCCCCACTGAGGCGAGAAGGTGGCCAGCGATTCGGGCGATTCGGGCGCCTGTGGTGATGACTTGTGCGAATCCCTGAGCTATGACGCGATCTACCGGTTCGTCGAAACCGGGACCGCGATAGAGCTCGACGAGCACCGCTGTCGGAATTCGAACCGGAGCATTGCGGACATGAGCGCTGCGCATGGCGGCGCGAACCTGGTTGTGGCGGTCGCCGTTTCGTTCTGGCCGTGCCAGCGCGGAGACAGCTTCGGAGTCGAGAACTAGGACGGCCACGCTGCGTTGAACTTCTCGACGAGATCGGGCGAGACGACACCGAACTCAGCGTCTAGTTCATTCAAGAACTCATCGAGTAGATCACGCTCGAGTTCGTGTTCTACCGCACGGGCAACGAAGCCGCTCAGACCGCGATCTCCGACCCTTCGCTCAACACGCGTCGCCAATCGCTCCTCGACACTCACCGACCACTTCTTCACTGCCATCTCCAAATCCTACCGGGGTAGGAATGCTCCGTCAAACACATCCTGTGGATTCGCTTAGGACCTCCCATGCTGTCCGATAGGGGTTCCCCATCCGAACGCGCTCTAGCGGCGCCCGCTCCGACGGTGGCGCAACACTCGGTGAACTGGTTCCTGGCGCAACGACTCGCTGTGTTCTTGGTCTGGGTCATTGCGACTGCAGCGTGCTCGGGCAACGTTTCAGATACAGCTTCGAACGCGTCACCCGATCAGGTCGCTTCATCGACCCCGGTGCACACCACATCGACACCAACCCCACCGCTCCCCGATGATGCGTTCTCGGACCTGTTCGCGTCCGGGCGCGGTCGCCGGACCCAGCCTGCTGATGTGATTGCGTCAGTGCTGGTGTTGCAGTCTCTTGAGCGATTGTCAGATCGTGAAGCAACCAAGGCCCTAGCAACGGATCTGCGGTGGAAGGTGGCGTGCGGTTTGTCGATCACCGACGCCGGGTTTCATCCAACAACGTTGACGCAGTGGCGCAACCGGCTCCGTAAACCCGCCGCCCCTCGGCCCGCTCTAGTTCGTCGAGGTCGACGCCGATGGCCTCCAAGTCAGCGGCCATTGATTCCATGCGGGCGACTTCCTCGGGATCGGCCATAAGTCGCGCAGACTCCCGACGTAGCATCTCGTCTCGCTTGGCTTGTGCGGCCGCAACGATCGCGCCTTGCACGACGTTGGACTTACTGCGCTCGTCGCCGTCGAGTAGGTAGGCGAGCGCCCGGGCCGTGTTAGCAGACAAGCGAACCGAGAGCGCCTCGGTGCTCGTTTCGGTCGGGTCGATTCGGGTACGTCGAATGGTCATAGGGGCAACCCTATCAGGTCGATGCACAAATGGTAATGCGGAACGAAATACATAATGTGATGCAGTAAGTTTAGAGGTCGTTACAGTGGCGGAATGCAACCCCCAAAAAACCGAGGCGAAATCTACGAAATTGACTTACCGAAAGGCGTCGGCTCAGAGCAGCACGGCAAGCGCTACGGCGTGGTCATACAAAACAATAGCGTCGAGGTGTCGACCGTGGTCATAGTGCCGACATCTATGTCGGCTGGTGACGCGACATACCGGCCGACCATCACCATCGAGGGCGAAGAGACCAGAGTCATGGTCGAACAAATGAGGTCGCTCGATCACAAGCGGTTTAAGAGCTGCGTCGGCAATGTGACCGTCCACGAGCTAACCGCAATCGAGAACGCCCTCGACCTTGTACTCGACCTTGGCACAGGCCAGTTCTAACGATGACCACCTACAACCGTGACCATGCATTCCGTGAGATCTTCGATGAAATCGGACCGATGGGCGGCTATACCAAGTTCACCGATGACGAGGTCGAGCAACGCACCCTCAAGATGTTTTTTCGATATGAGAGCAAGGAAGGCACCGAGGCCAACCGAATCAGCGTGTCGGCCTACTGAGGGGGACCCAATAGGTAATCCAGTTGTTATCCCTGGGTAGGACGTCTCAATACCGCGCTGAGTACCCGGGCGGCCACTCGGAGGGGTACACTTTTCCTGCACATCACGTTGACGCCCCGACAGAGAGTTCCGGACGATGATCGAACCCAGACCGATGCCCACGCCGGTGACGCCGGGCGCGGTTTCGAACGGGTTCTGGCAGAGTGGGCTCGACGATCTCGATCTCGACGAACTCGAACTTGCCCGGGCGATGCTCGATCTGGCTCCGTGCTCGATGTATGTCAAGGACGTCGATTCCAGGTTCGTCGCAGCAAATCGCCACATGCTCGAACGATTCGGATTCGACAACATCGAGCAGCTCCGCGGTCTCGACGATTTCGACATCCACCCTGCTGACAAAGCCGACGTCTACAGAAACAATGATCGTCGAATCATCGAGACGGGCGAAGCAATCCGCGACGCCGAAGAATGGCAGATCGGCCCCGATGGGTCTTCTTCGGTCGTGCGGATCACGACCGTCCCAGTTCGTAGCCGGCGGGGTGAGATCGTTGGACTGTTCGGCGTGTCGACCGACGTCACCGAGTCGACCCGAGTCAGCGAGGCGCTCGCCGACAGCGAAGAACGCTATGCGCTGGCTGCCCGAGCAACGCGCGACGGCATCTGGGACTACAACGTGGTCTCGAGTTCGATGACCATGTCGCCGCGATGCGCCGAGATCTTCGACATGCCGATCGCCATCGGAGCCGTCCCACATGAACTTCTCGAAGAGCGGCTCGGATCCGAACAGTACGCCAACCTGGTGATGGTGGTCGCCGAGGCCTTGGCCGAGTCTACCGAGCGGTGGGCAGTTGACTTTGAGATAACGCTGGACGACGGATCCACGCGATTCATCAACCTCGTCGGAACAATCGTCACCCGATCGGGCGAACCGATTCGAATCGTGGGCTCAGCGGAGGACACGAGCGCCGAACGACGCCGCCAGAACGAACTTCGGCACCAAGCGCAACACGACGACTTGACCGGGCTACAGAACCGCCGTGCTCTGCACGACGCCTTGAGCAATGCCAGTGGGGCGCTGCTGTACCTCGACCTCGATTCGTTCAAGGTGGTGAACGATTCGCTCGGTCACCACGCCGGCGACGACATGTTGGTGGCGGTTGCCGGCCGACTCAGCAAGGTGGCCGGCTGCGCATCCACGGTCTACCGGCTTGGCGGCGACGAGTTCGCAATCCTGCAGGATCGAGCTGACCCCTCCAGCCCACTCGACCTGGCCGGGGCGATCAACGAGACGTTGCGGGCACCGTTCGTGATCAGGAATCTCGAGATCTACACGACCGTCAGCGTCGGCATCGTTGCAAACCTCGGCGATGGCCGCGACCCAAGCGACGTGCTGCGTGACGCCGACATTGCTCTCTACGATGCGAAAGCCGCTGGGAAGGCCCGCTCGTCAGTCTTCGAAACGGCGATGCGCGACCGGGCGGACGAGGCACTGGACCTCCAGATGCGAATCCGGCGAGCCGTGGAACAGTCCGAATTCGAACTGCATTATCAGCCCATCACCGATTCTTTGTCGGGAGTGATGATCGGTGTCGAAGCCCTGCTCCGTTGGCGTCAGCCGGACGGGCGATGCGAGCCGCCATCAGTTTTTCTTCCGTACCTCGAAGAGTCCAAACTCATTGTCGAAGCCGGCCGTTGGGTGATCGACGCTGCATGTGCCCAGATGGCGGCCTGGCGTCGAGACCACCCCGCCATGGCGGATGTGCACCTGGCACTGAACATCTCGCGAATCCAGTTCGACGCTTCCGACCTCGTGCAGTCGATTTCCGAGGCGCTTGATCGTTACGGCCTGCAGCCCGGCGACTTGGTGATCGAGGTCACCGAGACAGCCATCACGGAGCGGACCGCCGAGCTCGAAGAGCGCCTCGGCGTCCTCCGTGAGCTCGGCATCCGGATCGCGATCGATGACTTCGGCGTTGGCCAGTCGTCGTTGAGCGCGCTGTACGAAATTCCGGCGGACATCCTCAAGATCGACCGCGGCTTCATCACCCGGGTCGACCAGGGGACGGACGAACCGGTCGCACGCGCCGTCATCGAGATCGCTCAGTCTCTCGGCATGACAACGGTCGCCGAAGGCGTGGAGACCGCAGCGCAATACGGGTGGCTCGTCGAACACGGGTGCGACCGCCTGCAAGGATTCTTGTTGTCCCGACCGGTACCTGCAGACGCCGTGCCTCCAATGGCCGGTGCTCGGCTCCCCGTCGCTCCGCCAAGCTGAGTTGCGTTCGGCGCCACGAGCTGCGAGCACGCGCTCGGCACGGCTCACCGCACTGCTGGTCGCTTCCGCATTCGTTGCTGCTGCGCGCGGTGACAGCATGGCGGAAGAAGCCGCATCGACGACGGAGACTGTTGCCATGACCACACCGCCCACGACACCCACACCGTTTCCGTCGCCCAGACTGCCCAGCACTCCCCCGCCGCCGACCAGCCCGGAGCCGGCCCCGGTCGAGTGAGCGAGGTCGGCATCATCATCTCCGATGGCACCGACGGCAGCTTCGAGCTCGAAGTCGATTGGATTGACGCCTGCGCCAACTCCTGAGCGGTGACCCACCCCAGAGCCACGCCGGAAGCGCCAACAAAGGGATCGGCAGGCTGTTCAGGTGAAAGCCTGTGTTGATGTCCGGTCCGGCGCGCTCCACCTCTACCGACCGCTTTCGTCTCGGCTACGGACCGGAGCGGGCTCGACAAGGGTTTGGCGGCATCGGCAGCGCTCATCGAAGGCGCTTCTGCGTGAGACAACCGTGGCGACTGACCGCATTTCGTCATGTCGCCTCACATCGGACAGCTGAGGTCCCCGAATGGATCGGGCTAGCGTGAGCGCCCGAGATAATCCTCAGCCATCAGCCCGAGGGTTTTCGCTGCTTCCACCGCAAGTGTTCAGCCAGCCGGTTGCTGAGCGTCGGTCCCACCGGTGGCTAGGATCTGCTCATGACCCGCACCGCACGCCAAGTCAATCTCGCCTCGCGCCCCAACGGTGCGCCCGTTCCCGAGAATTTCGAGGTGGTCGAAGCCGACGTACCTGTAGCGCAGGACGGAGAGATCGTCGTCGCCAATCGATTCATGTCGGTCGACCCGTATATGCGAGGCCGGATGAACGATGTGAAGTCCTACGTGCCGCCGTTCCAGATCGGCCAGCCACTCGAGGGCGGCGCAGTCGGCGAAGTCATCGAATCGAATTCACCCGATATTGCCGTGGGCGACCATGTTGTGCACGGGCTTGGTTGGCGCGAGATCGCCGTGCTGCCCGCATCACAAACCCAACCGGCTGCGAACGTAGACGGTGTCTCGTTGTCGGCCAACCTCGGCGTGCTGGGCATGCCTGGCATGACTGCCTATGTCGGGCTTCTCGATGTCGCGTCCTTCAAGGAAGGCGATGCGGTGTTCGTGTCGGGCGCAGCGGGAGCTGTCGGCTCACTTGCTGGTCAGCTCGCAAAGCTGAAGGGAGCATCGCTAGTGGTCGGTTCCGCCGGGTCCGATGAGAAGGTCGCATGGCTCACCGAAGAACTCGGCTTCGACACGGCGTTCAACTACAAGTCCGGATCCGTCGCCACGCAGCTGTTCGCAATGGCACCTGACGGCATCGATGTGTACTTCGACAACGTCGGTGGCGATCATCTGCAGGCGGCACTGCACGCGCTAAATGTGCACGGACGGGTCGCGCTTTGCGGTGCCATCTCCGTCTACAACAACACGGAGCCAGCGCCGGGCCCGAACAACCTGACCCTGGCGATAGGCAAGCGGCTCAATCTGCGTGGCTTCATCGTCAGTGACCATGCGGACATGCGTGATGACTTCGTTCGTGAGGTCGGCGGATGGCTCGCCGATGGCACGATCAAGGCCGAGGAGACCGTGATGCATGGCATCGACACCGCGGGCGAGGCGTTTATCGGCCTGCTCGCAGGGGCCAATACAGGCAAGATGGTCGTCGAACTCTGAGCCAGAATTTCACCCAATACTGTGTCTGATCGAGTGCACGACAAAACTTCGCGCCAGATGGCGAGTCTGCATGCCGAGGAGTGCGATTGTCAACGGCAATATTCGCCCAACAATCATCGACGACACAGCCGCCTTTGAGGCCGAGCTGACACGCCTCTTTGGCGAACCCGATCGAGCCCAGCCTGACTTCGTCGCCGTGCAAGCTGCTCTTCAAGAGTCCATTGCGTCGGGGACCAAGATCTTCAGTGGCACCACGGCCGAGCAATGGGACGACGTTGCCTATCTCGCGAGTATCGAAACACCCCGGGATGGCATGAACCGGGCCCTGATCTTCGGCGGGTTGACCGGTGTCGTTGCCTTGGCGACGCTTGGCGTGCTGAATCAGCGTCGGCGCGCTCGCTGACCACGGCATTCACCTACCCCAAGCGAGACAAAACGGCGCTATATACGGCGACAGTCGGGAGTACTCCCCAACCGGGTCAGGTCTCTCGTGCGGACCTGCAAACATCGATACCCAAGTTGGCCGAAAGATGAGTGAGAGTCCTTAGATCTGGAAGTGTTCTGCCGACTGAGACGTAGGCCGTACCCGAGGGACGCATGGGCAGTAACAACCAGAGCTACCCCGACTTTGGGCAACTGCGCGTCGAGATTGCTCAGTCCCTGCGCCAGAATCGGTCTTCGTCCTATGCGGCGCTCGAAGTTTTCTGGCCCTTGCTGGTTGCGTTTCTGTGGTTCTTCCTTCCGTTCGACGTCTCCAACACAGGTCGGCTCACAGGTGCAGCACTACTCGCGATCCTTGGGCCAGTTGACTATCTGACCCGGACTCGGCTGCCGGCTGCCTGGGACAACTTTGCGCTTCTACTCGTGCGGTTGAGCATTGTCTGCGGACTGGCCGCGACGGCACCGGTCGTTTGGCACGCCGCCGTTGTGATTTCCGGCACGATCATTGTTGGATCGATACCGGCGGAGTCGCGGTTGCGAAGCCTGTTCATGTTGTCGGCTACCTCGGTCGCCCTCACGGTTGTTGCGCTTTGGACGGTCATACCTGATTGGTATCTCTCGATCACAATCCTGGTTGTGGGCACGTTGGCGGTCGAACTGTGGTATCGCATCTGGGCAGCCGAGCGGACCGAAGTAGACCGTCGCCACGGCGAGATACTCGACCGTGCACGACTCTTTTCCTGGGAGATCGATTCCAAGACCGGCACGATCGTGGGGGTGGCCGGCAATGTCGAGCCGATTCTGGGTTTCAAGGCCAATGAGTTGATAGGGCAATCAGCCCTCAACTTCGTCGAAGAAGAACCAAGCGATCGGATCTGGGATCCCGCCGAGGTTCGCGGCGAGGTTGGTCACCGCACGGTTCGGGCCAACCACCGAGACGGACACAGCGTAGTTCTGCGAGAAGTGCGACTCGAGGCCAAAGGCCATGTTGTCCGGGGCATATCCATCGATATAACCGAACTGGCCGATGCAACCGATGCGTTGCGACACCAAGCAGAGCACGACTCACTCACCGGGCTCGCAAACCGCGAACTTCTCATGAGAAACGTCACTACCGCTCTCGAGACGAACCCGAACGAAGAGATCGCGCTGATTCTCGCCGATCTCGATCGATTCAAGGAGATCAATGACACCCTTGGTCACCCTGTCGGGGATCGATTGCTCTGTGCCCTTGCTGATTGCTTCCGAGCCAAGCTGCACGACGCCGATGTGATTGCTCGCATCGGCGGCGATGAGTTCGCTTTCGTCCTGAAAGGCGAACACGCCGAAAAGCGGGCTCTGCTGTTGGCCGAACAGATCCATATGATGGTGGCCGCCCCCATCAAGGTTGACGGCCTGAAACTCGGGGTGGCCTGTTCCGTGGGTGTCGCGTGCGCCCCACAACACGGGACCAACTACGCGGACCTACTCAAGCACTCCGACATCGCGATGTACCGGGCGAAGCAAGCCGGTGGCGGAGTTATGCTCTTCGACTCGGTACCAAATGTTGTTTCCTTGCAAAGGCTGCAATTGCTCTCTGAGATCGCCGAAGCCATCGACCGGAGAGAGTTCGAACTCCATATGCAGCCAAAGGTAGACCTGAAGACCGGTCGGATCGTGGGCGTCGAAGGGCTCGCTCGTTGGCGCCATCCGGAGTTTGGTTTGCTCTTGCCCGGATCGTTCTTTCATGCGGTCGAGGTCGCGTCCGACTATCACCGCTTTACGTCCGAGATCATCCGACAAGCGGTTGATTTCGCAGCCAGTGCGGCCGCAGCCGGCCACGATCTCAACGTCGCGGTCAACTTGGGCTCGATGTCGTTCCTCGATCAGAACTTGCCCGTGCGCCTGCGAGAGATGTTGTCTGATCGGAGGCTTCCTGGTCATGCCTTGACGGTGGAGGTAACCGAGTCCGACTTGATCGATGCCGAGGCGCCCATCTTTGATGCGTTGACGGCACTAGGTCTGCGGCTATCGATCGACGACTTCGGCACCGGCTATTCCTCCCTCACGCGGCTCCGCGCCATTGCGGTGGACGAAGTCAAGATAGATCGGGCGTTCGTCGCTGGTCTCGGCGTTGCGGCCGAGGACGAGATCATCGTTCGGGCGGTAATGGAACTGTGTCGGTTGCTCGGCCACTCGGTCGTAGCCGAGGGCGTAGAAACCGTCGAGCAGATGCAGATGTTGCAGCGATTCGGCTGCGCGGTCGGCCAGGGATATCTGTTCGCGAAGGCGATGCCGCAAAATGAGATGTTGGAAACACTCAATTCGGGATTGCGCTATGACGTCGGCGCCCAATTGGAGATAGCACATGGGCCGTAGGGGTTTTGCAACACCGTGGTAGCGGCTGGCTCGTTCAGGAAACCCCGGGTAGCGATTTGGCGCGCAGACCTGCCGCAGTCGCCAGCACGCTGCGCACATACGCCGACGACGAGTTGTACCCCAGCACGAAGGTCGACGGGGAGGAGCCGCGGGTTGCGCTCAGGTGGCACAGGAACCGAGCTGCAGACGCCGCAGCGTCGTAGAGATTATGTGGGTCCGAGACACCGTCGTTGTTGCCGTCGGTGGCCCATCGCGACCAGGTTTCTGGAAGGAACTGCATTGGCCCTACGGCACGATCCCATTGCTCGTTGCCGTCCAGCCTCCCGTCATCGGTGTCGAGGACCACTGCAAAACCGTTGCCGTGATCACCGGGTTCGTCGTCGACCTGGTTGTTGTCGTCGTAGCCTCGAAGCAAGCTCCACATGGAGGTGGCAAAGGCCGTTCGTGCCGTCTGTCGAGCGGTCTCGATCGCTTCTGCGGCTGCCGTCAACTGATCACCGACCTCGCCGGTTTCGTCGGCTTTGCGTTCTGTCTCTCCACCATCGAGGAGCGGCCCGAGAATCGTGGTGGACACCTGCCCAGAGCGAGATACCGACGCCCCACTCATCCGAGCATGGTTCGACTCGATCTTGCCAATGCCGGCAAGAAGTGCCCAGTCGACCGAACACGTAGAACGCGCTGCGGCGCGGATGTATGCGTCGACAGTAACGACACTGAGCCCGCTGACGTCGCTCGACCCCAGCATGCGAGCCGCGTGGAGATTTGGAATCTGTGCCAGAGCAGACGAGACAAGCCGTTCGCTGTCTTCCCGAGCTGGCCTGATCAAGTTGCGGGCACGCACGAGAAGCTGATCCACATCGAGGAGAGCGAGTCGCAGGTCCTCGAAGCCGACGAAGGACTCCACGCCCGACCTGGTGACAGCAGCCTCCGTACCGTTCAGAGCCCGCAGTTCGGTGGCGGCTCGATCCCAAAGCACATTCAGTTGGGCCTCGGCGAGAACAAGCGAGTCGTCTGCTGGCTCCGCCGGATTGTCGGGGAGCTGGACAGCCGCAAGCTGGCCCAACGCATCGCCTATCTCGATCAACGTCGTGGAGTCGAATGCAAGCCGATCGTCGAGAAGTAGTGCATCTCGAACCTGGGTGATGACCGAGCGCAATGTGTCGGCATTGGCCTGTGCAGTGTCGATTCGGGCCAAGTCCGTGCGCACCTGTTCGGTCCGGTTGGCCCACGCTTCGAGCGAGTTCAAGAACGTCTGCCGTTGCGCCTGGTAGCCCCCGCTGCCTTGTACATCCAGGAGTGATGCCTGGGGTGAGATCGGGCTTGCGTCGATCCATTCGTCGAGCAGGCCATACGTGCGGAGCGCATCGATGAGCTCGGCATCGCCGTAGTACACGGGCTCTGCGGCAACTTCATCGTCTTCGGTTACGTCTTCCTGTGCAACAGCGGTTCCGCTCGCCAGCAGCGCCACGAGCAGGACCCATGCGGCCGTCAAGACTGAGAGGTGGCGCAACACGAGCTCCTATCGGCCAAACGCTGAACGTCTGAAGGAGATGAGACATATGTCGCATCGTGTCTGGCGGCTCCTGAAGATGACGCTGTTCGGGGCTTCGAAGATC
>ENA-ORXR01003873-ORXR01003873.1-marine-metagenome-genome-assembly--contig:-NODE-3873-length-13034-cov-9.452728_pt1 | contig 13034 bp, 8 predicted proteins | sample MGYA00237866_ERZ511479 | MGnify/ENA metagenome assembly ERZ511479 | reverse complement strand
CGGCGGCCCGCCGGCGGCCGCCGCCAGAGCCGGCGACGTTGGCAGAGGCGGCGGTGGGGGCGGCGGCGGCAGCGGCGGCAGCGGCGCGCCCGCCACCGCCGACACGACGGCCAAGTGGGAGAGCACCGCCACCGCCCACGCGTCAACGGCGGTGCCGAGCCGCCGCAGCGTCGCGTCGGCGGCAGCGGCCGTGGCGGCGGCCGCCGCACGCGACGCGGCCGCGTCGGCCGTGGCGTCGGCGAGGCGCCGCTCGAGCGCCGCCGCGCGGTCAGCGGTGGCAGACAGCCACAGGGGCGGCGCCGGCGGGGGGGGGGGGGGGGGGGGGGGTGGCGCGCCCCCAACCGCCGGCACACCCTCGAGCGACGCGCCGGCGGCGACCATGCCCATGCCGCGTGACGCAACGGCGGCGGCGGCGGCCACCGCGGCGAGTAGGTGCGGGTCCGTTCCGTCGGCGGCGGCGGCGGCGGCGGCGGCGGCGGTGGCAGCCACCCTCCCACCGCCGCCGACGCCGTCTCCGTCACCCTCCGGCCGCGTCGCGTCGGCCGCCGCCTTGCCGCCGCTCGCTGGAGGCCCTGCACCCCATGGCGGGTGCCGCCGCCTCACAATGCCGCCGAGGGCGTGGGGGGGAGGCGTGCGCTCCCGCCGCGCCGAGTCGCTCGCCTCCTCGGCAGACACGTCACTGGGCTCGGCGCTCGAGAGCGTCCCCGGCGGGACCGTGCGTGCACCAGAAGTGTCAGAGTGGAGCCGTTCCACAGGGCCCCCGACGCCGAACCCGCCGCCACCACCGACGGCCAACCACCGGCGGGGGCGGGGCGCCGCCAGGGGCGCGGCCGCCGCCACGGGCGCCGACGGTGGGGCGGGGGCCCACTTGGGCGGTAGCACCGCCGTCATAGGCCACGCCGAGGGCGGCGCCGGCAACGGCGCGCCCGACGGGTGGGCGGGCCACCTCGCGCCGGCGTCTGGCAGTGACCGCGCGTGGCCACTACCCGAGGCGTGGGCCGGCATGCTCGTGTCGAGGGCGACGGGGACGGCGTCACCGCGTGATCGGCGCGATCGCCGGCGGCTTCGGGCCTTGGCACGCGGCGTCAGAGCGTCGGTGGGGGCGCCAGAGGCGGGCGCGCCGTCAAGGGGGGGGACGGTCGCCGACATGGAGAGGGGGGCGGGGGGCGCGGCGACGGACGGCTGCACGGGTGGGTGATGGGGAGGGCGGTGCTCCATGGGGAAGGCGGTTGGGGCAGCGTCGGGTGTCGGCTGTTGCCTCAAATGGGAGAGGGTGGCGAGAGACTGACGGCCGGGAAGGAAGCGCAACGCGCCGGCCACTGGGGGCCGACGGCGGCGCCCCCGCGTGTCAAGGAGGCGCGCGGGACGCCACGGTGCGGGCGACTGCCAGTCCCGGCGGCGACCCAACAGCGGGGATGGGCGGCCGGGCGCCACACGCAGGCCGCCGGGCTCCCCGCCGCGGTGGCAGTCGCCCCAGGCGGTCGCGTGGCCGCCGCGCGCAGCCCGCAGCGCGCCGCGCCGGCCGCTCGCGCGCCCCCCCCCCGCCGCTCGAGCGGCGTTTCGCGGCCGGGCCGGCGGGGGGGCGCGCCCGTATCCGGTCCCTAGTCAACGCTGCGGTGGCCCCGCGAGACACTGGGGAGCGCGTAGCGAGGCGGCGGCGGCTGCCAGGTGGAAGCGAGGCGCCGTGGTGACCTCCCCTCCCCCCCCCCGCCGGCGCCGTCACCAAAGCCGAATGGCCGACGGTGCCGCGTGGAATCCGGGAGAGGGACACCGGCCGCTCCCTTTTGCTGCCGCAGCTGTCGGCCCGGCGCTCGAGGGCGCAGGTGACGGGCGCACGGGGCCCAATGGATTCCGCCGTCGCGGAGAACCGACGCAAACCGCCCAGCGGCAAGCGTCATATTCTCCAATCCCGTATCTGGCGGGCGCCCTCGCGGACGGGCAGCGACTGATGGCCTACCAGGGGGCGGGCGTGGGCCGAGAACAGCGAGGCCTTCCACCGCCGGTCGTGCATCTCGGCTCGAGATTCGGGCGAGAATGTTCCGCGTCTGCGGAGGTGCGGGGAGCAGTCGACAAGCAGGCCACCGGGCCTTGCTGCCCCCATTTCCTAGTCTTGGAGAGGCGGGGTGAGCCACCCGCCGACAAGTGCCGTCCAGTGCGGCCACCCAAGAAGTGGTTGCCGAGGTCCTTGGACCTGTGGTGTCGATGATAGCAAGTGGAACAATAAAAATTGTTTCGATGTCGACAATCTTGGGGGGACGAGGAGTCGACCAATCAATCAACAGCATCTCATGTTGCCGAGTCTGATTCGTGGTTATGATGGTCTGTCTGAAACATAAGCCAATAATTTTATAACACGTCAGCACAAACGAAGATTTCCGTCATTCTCGTTGAGACCTATCAAAAACACGAACCATGACCCACTGCATTCCACTCTTTGTGGCTGCATTTGACACAACTCTGCTTCGGACGGCTGCTACCCTGCGGCACCGTGGCGCCGCGGAAGTTCTCAAAGAACGCTTGCCACCAGACCTCGGCGCTGCCACGCGTCCATGCGGGGGGGACCGCACGCCCCCACCACCATCTGTCCTTGAATGCAGGTTCCACTGGGCGCCAACCAAGGCGCTCCGTCGCCTTCGGGCGCTGAATTGGGTGGCCGCCGGCGGTCAGAGGCCGGCACGTCACTGTTGCGCAACAGGCAGCAACGGAAACCCTGGCTCGAAGACCCCTCGCGCGCGGTCGCCGCCGACGCACCTCGAGCTCGTCATGCGCCTGCGCCGTAGTCCCCAAACCATAGTGGCCACCACCGTCGGGACTAGACGTGCGCCACTCATGCCACGGGTCTGAAGGGAATACCTGCCCCCACTTCATCAGGTCGCCAAAACAGCCGGCGCGCTGCGGCAAGACTGCCGAGCGCTGCCCCTCGCCGGTCAGCCCAATCAATCGCACAACAGGTCTGTCCATCACCAGACCGCTACTGTCTCCTTCAGGGGGCAAGCCAGTTGGCGAGATACCTGCGATTGTCGAGAAACACTGGCATGCATACGCATACATGTATGTACGCACCCACACTCCAAGCCATGGACCTTGTGCAAGTAGGCGAGTTTCAGGTGAAGGGATAATATCAAAGAGCACTTCTTTGACAAGCTCCAGCTGGCCTGTCGTGCAACAACAGTGACTCGGTCTCGGCAACCTCTCCATGGCATGAGCCTATGCTTCCAATCAGCGACGACTTTTTTTATCGATCTTTCATGGCGGGCCTACGAGACTCAATCAATCTGAGTGACCGTGGCCAGAGGAATCAAACCATCGGACGACATGAAATAAGATAGTTAAAATTGACGTGTCAAGGCGATCAGTGCTTTCATCCGCCAGCTTTCACCTCGTGAAAAAACGCGGCTTTGGGCGTACTCGGTCGGGCCTGTATTGCGCTGCAGTGGCAGGAATGAGAGTTGGATTTCCGTCCGCACCCCGACGCACGGGACGCTGCGGCGCCGTTGTTGGCACGGACGGCATGGCTGACGGCGTTCGCTGCGCCGACAGTGCGTGCGGCGCGGCGTCGCTGAGGATGGCGGCGGCGGTATGGGTGGGGAGGCCGGCCTGCTGGCGGGCGTTTTTGGCCGGGACGCGGTCGGCGCCGCCTGCGCGACCACCGTGGCCGGCGCATGGGCCTAGGTAGACTTGCTTTTCCGACTCGACACGCACACTGCGGGTCCGCGCCACCGTGGTCGAGCCCACGGCGGCGGCGGGTTCTCCCCTACCCCCCCCTGGTACGCACACTTACACAACGTGCACGGTCGGTAACTGGGCGCCTCTCCCGTCGGCCAACACGCGGGGGACACCGCGGGCCCGTCGGTCTCTGCTGGACGCCGCTGCCGTGAGGCGGGGGGGGGCCATCGAGCACCCTCCCCCCCACCGACGCAGCGCCGCGCACGCCCCGTGGGCGAACGAGCGGCCTCCTCGGCGCCCCCTGCGGCGACGGCCACGGCGGCCGCCGCCTCGACGGCGGGATGCGGGAGCGGCTAGGGGATGCGCGGGTCGGCCGCACGCCACCACTAGCGCCGCGCAAGCCGCCGACGGCGCCGGCCACCGCTGCCGCGGCTGCGGGCATGCGCCCGCGTGCCAGGAGGGGGGAGGGCGGTGGCGGACCACGTGGCCGCCCCGACGGCCGGCGTCGCCGACGGCGCGGCCGCGCCGCCGCGGCGGTATGTTCCGGCACCGCCGCCGCTGCCATTGCCGGCCCCCGTACGCAGCGGCGGTGACTACCTCGCCGCCGCCGACATGCCGCCGCGGGGCCGCCATCGCGACACGGGCGCCCCGCTGCGGCGCGTCGACCGCCCCACTCCCCCGCTCATCTCCCTCTCCTCCCCTCGCTTCTCTCCTCTCCCCCTCCCCCCCACGCACCCCTGCCTCTCCCCCCCGGCCAAGATGGCCGGCGCTGCCGCGACGCGGCGCGTCGGCGATGGGTTGGAGAGGGGCGTCCCCGCTGCCGGTGGACCGCCGCGCCGCGCCGCGGCACCGCGCCAGGGCGACCGGCCAGTCGTGCGGCCGTCGGGGCGCCGCTCCCCACCCGTGGGACCGCCGCCGCGCGATGCCGCGACGCCGCTGGGGTCGTCCGTGCCGACGGTGGCGCCCCCGCCGGGGGGGCACCACCGCGAGGGGGGCCGTGGGAGGCGTCATGTCGGGTGCCTCGCTGCAATTCGGACGCAAGTTGTTTGATTGCACAAAGGAACCTACCGAATCCACTGGCATGCGCGGCGCACCGGCTTGGAGGCGCTCCAACAGCGGCCTACACGGCCTGCAATCGCACTTTGGCACGTGCCATGTGGTGCCATTTCTCCCGTGCCACTGCAACAGCCAATCACACGCCGGAAATACCCCTCAGTACGGCTTATCTAGGGGGGGTTTACCGCCAGTGCTCGCTCACGATTCTCAGGTTATCGCTCACGATTGTCACCAGTCACGGTCACTTTTTCAGGGCCCTACGGCCCGCCCGCTTGGCCAATGCTGATTGGTCCCCCAAACAAGCCCCCCAGTACGCCGTCAGTTGTCCACCGCACATCCATCGGCTTCCTGACCGCTGGTTTGGGCACCACCAAAATATCCATGCAAGGACATAGGTCCCCTTTATTTCCAGCCTGCCCCGGAATCCGCCACCATGCGGGCCCGGATCGAGATCGCGGGGCCTCTGGAAGCGCTGGCAGCACCCCACGACGCGCGCCACCAGGGACCACGCCGCGACGCCCGCCCGCGCCGCGCCGCCACCGTCGTCGTCCGCGATCGGCCGCTGTCCGCACCCGCACGGCGGCTAGGCCTGCCCGCGCCCCCGCCTCTGCCGGCAGGCAACTGTCGGAACCCCGACCACCCGCCCCCTGTCGTTCTACCACTGGCGCGCTTACTCTCATTCACTACTCCCGCCACCACCGCCACCCCACCCGCGGCAGCCACCGCGGCCGTCGCGGCACGGCCACACACCTACCCCCGGCCTTGCCCTGTTGTCTCTCGCGGTACTCGTGGTCGCGGCGCCCTTGGCTTTCCCCACCGCCATCACCGCCGCCGGCGCGGCGGCTACGGCCGGCGCACCGCCGCCCGTCGCTTGCGTCGCGTCCGTGTCCGCCCCCTCGTCGGCCCCACGCCTACCCCGGGCCTTTCCCCGTCGTCTTCAACGGTACTCCCGGTGCAACATCATCATGTCTGACAACGGCGACGCCCCGGCGCGCTCGACGGCGCTGCGCTGCGGCTTCATCGAGGACGCGCCTATTTTCCTGGACCGCTCGGCGGACATTTACGAGCCGAGCAGTGCGTCGCTCGCGGGATTGTTTGACTCGGCACGTGACGCGTGGATGGAGGCCACGGCGGCGGGTGAGTTGGGGGAGCGCGACTGGGAGGACTCGGACGGCGCCGAGGACGGGGACACGCCATCCACCAACGAGCAACGGCGTTCCGAAGAGGACGCCAACAACGGCGACGAGCCGCGTCAGGCGCCTCGTCGAACAAGAGCGCGGCCGCAGCGGCGACCTCCCAACCTGTCCAAGTACGCCAACATTATTGCCGCTGCCGCCGCCCCCCCAAGGCGCGCGCTCAAGCTCGGGGCGGATCCGTTGGCAATCGAGGAGCTGCACGCCGACTTTTTCGTCGAGCTCCGGGTCGCGCTCGGTCTGGCGGCGCGAATGGTCTGTGTCAACGAGTCCTCGACCGTCGCGCCGCGCTGTGTTAGCGGCGCTCGTGTACTCGTCTTCGTGGAGCTGTTCGACCCTGTCTGTGTGTGGTCGGCGTCGGTGGCGGGCACGCTCCTGACGTTCTGCTCCTGCGGCGGCATCCTCGGTAGCGGCAGGAACACCTTCACTGGGGAGAAGATCGAGCACGTCAACCTGCAAGTGGCTCGCGACAAGTCGTCCACATGCCGTCACGCCCGCGCGCTACACCTAGCTTACGACGAGCTGGAATTCGAGTACGAGGCGGACAGCATCGACGACTTGCTCGACCTCTTCCCCGAATTGGCCGGCACGGAGGAGGACAAGGAGGCGGAAAAGGAGGAGGACACGGCTGTTCACCTGGCCTTCCAGTAGGGCAAGAAGGAGGACGTGCCCATCTTCGCCATCCAGTACGAGGGCGTCTGGAGCCCCGCCATCGTCCGCCGCCGGGCCAACAAGCACAAACTTGCCACGTGCTTTCTATTGTCGTGCTCGAGCCGCCCATGGGGCTGCCTACACGCGCAAGCTGTCAACGAGTACAACCGGTTGGAGGCCGCGGCAGCATCAGCCGCGGCGGCACAGTTCAACGAGGCGCTGCAGTTTGGACCTGCTGGCGACCTCCACGAAGACGGGGAGGAGCAACCGACCGATCCTTCCCCGCCAACGGTGGATGCCCCTGCCGTGCCTTTGCCTAGTCGGCTGCGACGCGCGCGCAACATGTTCCCGTGCACGAACGAGGTGAGCCAGTGCGACCGCTACGCGGCGGTGGTTGACGCGTGCAGGACGGCGGGAGAGGACAAGGTCCTTGACTACACGCACGCCGAGTCCAAGTGCCTCTACTGTGACACCGTACGGGGCGTTGACACCCCGGTGACACCAGAGGAGGTCGTTCTGTACTGCATCCGCGGACGGTTGACAATCTACATTGGCTCGTGGCTATGCGGCTCATGTCAGCGCGTCGTGGAGTACGACGGGTCGGCCAACGGGCTGTTTGTCGCGACGCGTGGCGGCGTCTACGCGCGCACCTTCCTTGACGCGGTGCTGGAGCTGTGCGTGATTGCGCGCAGCACGATGGCGGCGGCAAGCGAGTTTCTGACAAGCTTATTGCGCAACACGGCGGCCTTCTCGGAGGACGAGCCAGGACAGGCGCGGCAGCTACTCTCGGACGCGTGCGGAGAGTTTTCAAGCACCCTCGTCATCCCCGAGACCGCATTTCGGTGCCACCATTGCGGCGCGGACGAGCACACGGGAGGCCGCTTCCGCTGTGTTATTTGCGACGGCCAGGTGCTCTCTGTGCTGCAAGAGAACGTGGTGGAGATGCTGCGACCTGGCATGAATGCCCCGCGGGTTGACTTCTCCCTCGTTTTTGCGTGCGCCATCCGCAGCGCTAAGGTGCGGCGGCTCGTACGGAACCGGGTGCGTGCCGCCATCGAGGACGACACGGCGCTGACAACTGCGGAGGCGACGGCGTGGCGTGTCTTTCAAGCGGCCCGGCTGGGCGCTCGCCCCACCGGCGGCCGCGACGTCATCGCCGCCCGCACTCGCACCGAGAAGGCGGCCGCGCTGCAGTGGTCGTCGGCCATTCTCTTCAACTCGTTTTGGGATGTGATCACGAGCGTCGAGCGGCAGCCGGCGGCAGTGGCGGCGCCGGGAGCGGCAGCTGCTGCCCCAGTCGCGGCGCTTGGGGCTCCTGTGGTCGTCGGTGGCGCTGCAGACGACTTGGCCGCTGCGGCCAGCGACGGCAGTGAAGTAGATGACGTCGCCGTAGAGACGACCGAATCGGACGAGTCGATGGTCGACTTGGTGGCGGCAAGCGGCTCGCCCAACGGCAACGCTGCCGCGGTAGGCGCCAGTGCCGTGGACCTGGCCGGCCAGACAAGGCGCCTGTCGCTGGACGAGCCCGCTGACACCGCCGACGGGCGGCCGCCGGTCGGCGCCGAGCCTGATGGGCCCGCCAATGCCGATGAGGCACAAGTGCCTGCCGCTGCAGATGAGGATGGCGTCGTCGAGATGGACACCGATCTTGTGCCGCGCACACCCGATGCGTGGAGGACGCCGCTCTCATACATTGCGTACGAGACGGCACCGGGCGCGGACAAGTTGACCGTTTGCGACCCGATGGACCCGCTCTCTCCGCTGACTCCCCACGCGGTGTCGGTCACGTCGCAGATCAGGCCCTACCACGGACGCGCCCGGTCGGCGTCGGCTGATCAAGAGCCGCTCGTCGTCATTGACAACATCCCGCTGCGGCTGTGGGATTTGCGGCGGGTAGCGCCCACCGTCATGCTACACGACGAGCCGATGAACGCGTACATCTGCTTGCTCCAGCGGCGCGAGAGGGCGTGGGCGGCGACGGAGCAGCGGTCGCTGCGCTTCCACTTCTTCAACACGTTTTTCTTCAACACCCTGACGTCCGGTACAGAGGGAGCCTACAACTACGACGCGGTCACCCGCTGGTCACGGCAATTGGACTTGAAGGACTACGATGCGGTGCTTATTCCCATCAACTTGACGGATATCCACTGGCTGCTGGCTGTTGTCTACCCGCAGCGCTGCGTCGTGGACACGTACGACTCGTCGGGTTGTGCCAGTGACTGGGTGGTGCAGTGCCTCGTGCAGTGGGGCAAGGACGACCTCCGCGCACACGGCCACCACAACGGTAAGTGGAGGAGACACAAGGTGCCGTGCAGGCAGCAAGAGAATGGCAAGGACTGCGGCGTGTTCGTGTTGAAGAGGATGGACTATATCTCCCGTGGCCTTCCGCCCGAGCGCATGACCGGCAGCATGAATTACTACCGGCGGCGGACGGCGGCTGAGCTCTTGGCCATGACGCTGTTGTGACGGGCTATGTTTAGGTGTGCTTACTTGCGTTATGGTTTTTCTCCTCTTCTCTAGTATCATGTCGTCTGGCCGTTTACGTGCCAAGGTAGAGTGCGCGCACCCCGTTCCTATACAGCCGATCGCCTTGGCCATACGTGAATCATGCGTCTGCTCATTCTTACGAAGCGTCCTGTCGTCCGATGCGTGCCCCATGCAGTGCCGTGCTGTCCTTGAATAAAAGCGGTCAGGCGCCTACAACCTGGAACGAGTGTGTGCCTTTCTGTGCAACGGAGCATCCAGCAGCCGGCGTATAGCTTCACTGATGTACCCATGGGTCTTTTTACCCACTCTGGCAGTGCCATCGCTTCTTGTCCCACTGCCAAAATATATGGTTCTGGCAGCTGTCGTCCGACCAATGCTGCTTCCATCACCAGTCACTTCATCATAAACAGGGCGCCGCCTTCAGGTTCGTACCACGATTGCTTCGCTTTTGTCAAGATGGCGTCTAGTTTGTGTCTGGCTACAGTCTTCGTGAAAGCATTGCACTCTGAATCTTTCCAGTGCGCCGGCTTTGTTCAGTACAGGTGCAACAATTCCCCTAGTCGTGCTTGATAATCGCATTAGGAGCGATGATGTGTCCGCAGGCCCCCGTCCGTCAGCCTCTTCCAGGCACGGTGGGAAGCGATCGCGGCGTGCCAGCTCCTGTAGCTGATGCGCCGTTGGAGCACGCTGATTGTCCGGGAGATATAGACCCGCCCACGCTGCATGGCTGTGACACGCCCGCGCGGTGAAGGCGGCCGGCTCTGTGACGCACTCGGGTCTGCCGCCGGCGTTGTCGCGAGCCTGTCGGCCACCACCAGCCACCCGCACCGCCCTCTCATCCGCCCCCCGCCCCCCGACCCACCGCGGCTGCCGCTCCTTGCCTGCCCCCTCGGCGGCCCAACGGCCCACCTCGAGTCGCCCACGGTGTACGGCCGTGACAAGCGGGCGCGCCTGCGGCCACCCTCTGATCGGACCCCCACTGCAATCACCTGCAGACCCATGACGCCGCCGACCTGAGACCGCCGTTCCGGCTTTCGTGGGTCACTTCATGCTGCTGATGCTGCAAACGGCTCTGTCGGTCCCGCGGCAGCCCCCCGGCCCCGCCCCGCGGCAACCCGCCGGCCGCGCATCCACTACTGCGCGCCCCCTCGATGGGCGGCCGCTCGCTGTTGTTTGAGTGGCCGCCATGTCTGCTCCTCGCTGCCACCTAGGTGGCCGCGCATCGTCAGTCATCGCGTCGGGGCACTGGGCTTGAAGTTTCCGGCGGTCTTGGTGGGCCCTCCCTCTCCTGATGTGCTCGGGTGTCCCCCACCCCGAGCTGCTAGCCCTACCGTCTCCTTGACGCTGGGCCCGACGCCAGCCTCCTTTCCTTGCTCCCCGGCCCTCTCTTTTCCGACACCGCCTTCTTCCACCGACATCCAGCGCTCGCGACCTCCCCCACCTGCAGCCCCGTACCCGGTGGCACGACCGCCAATGGCGGCCGCCTCCCCACCATCGGGTACCCCCGCCGTCGTTGGAGCCAGTTCTCCCTCTCCTAGCCCCCCCGCCGCGGCTATGCCACCTCTTCTTGTCGCCAACAATTTTGGAGCTGCCCCTCTCCCTGGCCCTCGTGGGCTCCCGGCGGGCGCTCCGGTGCTCCCCCCTCGCCGTGACTCTGCCGGTGCTGGTGGCGCGGCGCCGCCTCCACCATCCCCATCAGACAGTGATGAGGGCGGCTCCTCCTCGTCCGACTCAGACGAGGGCGGCGCCGCCGCGCCCGCAGGCGCGCCGGGTCGCACCACGCTTGTGTGCGTGGCTCTCGCCAACGCGTTCTCGCCGACCACCAACGAGCGCGTTCAAAAGGACCGCTGGCGCAAGATGCGGCTGTTCGTGTCGGCGATGCTGGCAGAGCCGGCCTTCAACGTCTTTGCGGGCTGCAACATGGTCGGCGTCAAGGAGTTGGCAATCAAGATCATGGACGGCGAGCAGAGCGCGCAGTGGATGGGGCTCCTCGACTGGATCCAACCGGTCGTGTTTGTCTGGGAGTTTTTGCTCCTCGTGAGGCGGGCAATGGACCAGTCGCTCGACCTGTCGCGGGCGGTTGGCGAGCTCCTGTTGTTCTCCGTCGGCACAGTGGCGGAGGCCGTATCCAAGTGGGAGGCGACCGCTGGGGTGGACGCCAAGAAGTTCCGGGACTACTGGACGGACGCGACCCCCGAAAAGTACCAAGAGTGGCTGCGCGAGCAGGGCGTTCCGCCACCCCAGACCGACCTCTCTGTGGGGGACGAGTCTTTTGACCGCGTCGTGGTGCAAGCGGACGAGGAGCGCACGGGTCAAGTTTGGCCCGGGCGGGCGGCGTTGCGAGCGTGCATGGAGGACAAGACCAGCGAGCGGGACCGCCAGAAGGCGGCCACTAAGCGTAGCAGCAAGAAGGAGAAGAAGAAGAAGCCAAAGCCGTCGTGGGAGAAGGACGACTGCCGCCACTACTACCCTCCCGACGTGTTGCGGGCGCCTGGTGTGATGACCTACATGTGTGCGTGCGGCTACATCCTGGGCTTTGAGATGCTGAGGGAGATCGAGAGCCCAGCACACGTCGTTGCTTCCTTGGCGCAGCCCTTCAAGGTCTTCCCCAAGGTCATCTACTTTGACACCGCCTGTCAGGCGCAGCGGAACGCGCTCCGCCGCGTGCCGTGGCTGTTGCACGAGGCCGTGACGGCCTGGTTCATCGACCGCTTCCACAGGTGCAACCACAAGTGCTCGCCGACGTTTGACGCGGACCAGTACCCGGAGATGACGCGCGGCCACGACACGTCCGGCGCGGAGCGGCAACACTCGATAAAGAAGAAGTCCAAGAACTCCCTGTCCTACATGACGCAGACGCGCTTCATCGTGCGCTCGAGGTACATAGCGGCACACAACAACGTGCGCGTGTCGCAGAGGCGGGACGCCGCGCTGCGGGCTGGCGGGCGGCCGCGCGTCGGGGTGAAGAAGCAGCCCAAGGAGATTCAACACTACCCCGTTGAGACATATTTTCACAAGGTGATGGTCTCCCACTGCGAGGTGCCTGGTTGCACCTGCCGAGAGTTGCTTCCGGTTGGGCCCGCGCCGGGGCTCATGCAGAAGGTGTGATGGTGTATGGGTCGGGGGGTGTTCGGAGTAGTGGGAGTGCGTGACAGCGGTGAAGATGGAAAATCAGCACACGGTTTCCGATGCGCATTGTTCTCCCCCACATGTCTTAGAAGGGTGCCGACTCAGTCTTCCTCTAATGCATCTAGCTGCCCCGCGTGTCTCTAACCAAATAGGTTTCACAAAACACTATGGAGCGACGGGCGTTCACTCACTGTGGCGGACGAGGCTGGAGGTTACGCTGGTAGAAGGTACGCTACCCGTAGTACGTGCGGAAAGAATGATGCCTGAACAAAGTCAGCTCCCCGCCCGAAAGCCACGCAACGGCAATGGGCTGCCCCTATGATTCCCAACAGTCTATTGGAGCATGCCGCCCCGTGGTGCAGCACGTTTCTCAGTGGCAGCGCCTCGCGTCGCGACTACCCCTATACGGGAAATGCCCTCACCCACCAGAGGGGACATCCACCAAACAAGCGCTGCGCGCCTGACCGTCAAAGTTACTGCCCTGAGGTACGTCTCCATCCAGACCGCAGTCGTTGACATGGCGCCGTGACGACTCTGCCAGCGCTGCCGTCCACCTGACCGGACTACCGAAGTGAAGACCGCTCACGCCAACCACCCGCTATGCACCACCACCGCCCCCTCCGAGCTACCCCCCGCACGCGCTCAAAAAGCTTCCCAGTGCCCCGCCGACGCTGTGGACCACTCGGGAGCGCCAGCGACGGGCGCGACGGTGACCGTCCGAATTGCTCCTCGTCGGCCCCGTCGACCACGGTGCGAACGTGCGGCAGGCGGGCTGCTCGTCCGCCAGCCCTACCAAAACGAACGCTCCAAGGCCGCAGGCCTGCGCTCCCCCCCCCCCCCCCCCCCCCCCCC
>ENA-ORXR01003871-ORXR01003871.1-marine-metagenome-genome-assembly--contig:-NODE-3871-length-13037-cov-5.316281_pt1 | contig 13037 bp, 6 predicted proteins | sample MGYA00237866_ERZ511479 | MGnify/ENA metagenome assembly ERZ511479 | reverse complement strand
TATGATGTCTTCATACTCAAGCTCGCTGGCAAGCACAAATTCTGATTCTATAACTGAATTATCCAATGTAGCTTTGATATTTATGGTAGATCCGTTTGGCAGTGCGTCACATCCCAAATATTGAACTTGCACGATAGGATCTACTGACGTTAATCCGCATGCTGTAGACTGGTTAGGATGTATTATATCTACCAATCTTATATCCTCATTTTGATAAATTCTATTCTCTACTTTTATATGAAGCGTATCATTGATAGGGTGAGCATCGGGATGGTAATCTACCCAGGTTCTAATATCATATAATCCCACGTTACTCAGGTCGGCTGTTTGACTATATGTATATACGAATGACTCATCAGGACTTATAGTCTGAGGTATTGTGTACAACTCAGTAATAGGATTGCCACCATTGATAGAGTAGGCGAGTGTAAGTTGTGTACCTTCTGTAAGCAAATCGCCACAAGACTCGAAACCGAGCTCAATAGATATCAATTCTTCAGACTCAAGGCTACAACCAGATGTTAGATTTTCGAACTGGGTTAATTTAATATCTGTACCTGTTATTATTTCACCTAACCCGACTGCAAACCAAGCTGCGGATGCGCTAACAACTTCTGGTGAGCATTCGCCATACAAATCCTGAGCAGCTTGTAAAGACAGGTTGCTGTAGTCTTCATAATCAGAGGATTCTATTAGGTATTCGCTCAGCGTTCTATAAGCTATATTCGCTGCTTTTTCAAAACCGATTCCTTCGATGCTAAAGTTTTCTCCATTTTCTGTGATCCCTGATCCACCTTCTACCAAATAATAGTACCATAGATTACCAATGGAGCTGTTGATATGAACGTCAGCACCACCAAACCAATATTCTCCATCATAGAATGCAGGCATTTCTAATGATTTGGGATCATCCATTCGCCTTAAGACATTGTTTAATTGAGCACCCATATCCCATGTATAATTACCAGTTGCATGTTGCACTACGGTTACTCCGAATATGTCACTCATAGATTCATTAATAGCACCAGACTCTCCATTGTATATCAAATTAGCTGTACTTTCTGTTACTCCATGGAAAATCTCATGAGCTATTATGTCAAGACTACTCATTGGGACATTTACAGGGCTATTAGCCTTTCCATCTCCTATATTAATACTACCATTTATATAGTACGCATTGGCCAATGGACCACCTCCCATTGGATCTTGAGCATGAACATTTACGGTTATGGCACCACCCTCACCGTCCATTCCGTCTCTTTCTATCTCTGTATGAAGATATCCTAATGTTTTCTCAGTGCCCCAGTGACAATCTACAGAGGGCTTATCTAACCACTCGTTATTAGTAGATTCTACAATTTTAAAATTGTTTAGGACATCTCGTGTTCTAATGATAGCCTCACCTTCATCATTATACTTGATCATCTTGTATTCATTTTCACTGATGGAGTCTACAGTCATTTGGATGGGACCCATAGTGTACAATCCTTCAGCAACTGCTGGGACATTAGCCGTATGATGAGTACAATGTTTAGATAATATCTGACCAGTAAGGGCATCTAAGAATAAAGTATACGATTCGAAAGGATCCGATATATAGGTTTTTACTTTGTAAGAAAATAGATAATCTTTACCATCTTTACTATAGTTCTCATTATACCAAACCTTAGAAATATCGACACGATACTCCTCATTAATATCTTTTATTTCCCAGCTTAGTTTTCTGTTTGATGGGAATGCCATTCTTATTATATCCAATATATTATTCTCTGGTAAAATAGAAGTTGGGATATCAGGATTCATATCTGTGAGCCATAGCCCATTAGTTGTTGTTTTTCCGTCTTCATATTGGTGAGTGGCTATGATGGCACCTTCGACTGGATAGCCTGCTATGGTTTGCTTATACCTTTTATGATTGATGTTAAGTTCATCAATGTGATTGTATTGTAGTGAAAGTGAATTTTGAGGATGTACTCCAAGAACCTTCTTTATACTTATCTCAGACTTTGACTCTACTTGGCTTATAGTAGTAAATTCGCGTTGGTATTGGTGTTGACTGAATGCGAGTATAGAATTAAGAAATAAGAAAACAATTAAATAGTGTTTATTGGATAAGATCATGAGCTACATTTTTTAGGTAGACAGTTAATTTATTGGTTAAAGGGATTAATAAATCTATTGGTTTTGATGGGTTGTAATTATACCCACAATGAGAATAATAGTGAAACTATTATTTATTATTCGTCGACGTTGAATAGAAAATTAGTCTTCATAATTTATCAAATAAATTTCAACCATAGTTAAATAGAGAATGTAATAACCATCTAATTAGATAGTTACTACATTCTGGATAATCTAACTTGCGTTTATTAAATCACATCTTACCAAAGAAAAGGCAGAAAGTGAAACTTAAAATATTGAACTTAACTTTTACTTATTATAAACTTTTGTGTTCTTGTACTTTCACCATTTGAGGATTTTAATATATAAAGACCATCAGGAGCAGAGAGGTCGACTCTCATTTTTGACGTTTTATTGAGCACTCCATTTGTATTATATACTTCCTTACCGTTCAATGTATAAATTGTAATTTGAGTTTGACCTAAATCTCTATTCGTAGAGATATAAAACTGACCTTCGGATGGATTGGGGTACACAGATAGCATGTTCTTATCAATTGTTAAGTCACTTGTAGAAGACAACCCACTCACAATATAACTCATAACGATAGGAGGAGAACAAAATGATAAGTCAGTTATAGTTACAGTGTATTCACCAGGTTCTAAGTCAGTAATTGAAGACCCAGATGCGCCATGGCTCCACAAGTATTCATAAGTGCCTGATCCATTAGATGTCATAAGCGATATCTCTCCATTGCCTTCAGCACTAGTAGAGTTGATTATCTCTTCTGATGATATTTCTGGAATCGAAGTTTCTGCAATTGCATACATGACTACTTGATTAGATTCAACAATGCATTCAGCTTGGCTCAAGTCAGGATTGAAAAAATTAGATTCAAGTAATGGGGCATTAAAATAATAGTACCACTTGAAGTACACGCTATCATTTTCATATCCATAATAATCGAATACGACCACATGTTTATCTCTTGTTATATCGCCTACGTTTTGAGAATTGTAATCAAAATTATCGTCTTCAGGATAAGCAACATTAGTGAGGTCTATACTGCTCTCTACGAATACGAAACCAGAATACTTGTCTGGATCTTCTACGCCGAATGGGACTACTTTCTCGTCTAAATCGGCGAGAATAAATTCTGAAAAACAAAGGTAGTTATCAATTTCTTCATAAAATTCAAATGTTAATTTAAGATCATCATCCTCACAAGTAACGGGAGTTAATCGCTTAAGCTCTAAACAGAATTTCCCTGTTAGATTAAAGCCTGGTTCGTCAAAGTAGTCTCCACCATCTATAAGTATATAATAAGGGACACCAACTTCTGTAGACAAAATTGCTTTAAATGTAAAGTCTCTGTCTTGTACTACAGTTATACTTTGTTGACCCCGATTACATGATATGAACTCCAAGTTGTTACAACTACCTTGGTATATCATTGCTTGGCTGGTATTTAGATATTCGTCATCAGAAACTCCACATGCAGTTGTCCCTATCTCATAAGAATGACCATCACCTATAAATGTAAACCATAGAGAATGCTCCACCCCCGCATCATCTAGACACCCTATGTTAGCAGGATTAGTATCTTCTCCTCCTGTAGCATTAGTATTATCGAATTGAATACTGGTGACCACATCTTCATCCTCCATGTCAGCTATAACAGAATCTAATGGATATGCATCAACGCATAGATCATTATTTTGAGCAAGAATGTCAGAGTGGATTATTGTGATAAAGACACAGAGAAGAATTGTAAATTTATTATACATAATAGATATCATTTTTCATTTTTAATTGTACAAGAATTTTTTGATTAAAAGTTATACTTATAGTTGACCATACATGGCATGGTCTATTATTTACTTATAACTAACCTTTGTTGAGTAACTTTCTTACCATTAGAGGATTTTATAATATACATACCAGCATCTAATCTATTAAGGTCTAATTGTAAAGACGCATTCTTAGTCATACTGTGATTATTACTATAGACGACTTTTCCATCAATAGAATAAATAGCCAATTGTACTTCTCCGACAATGTCATCAGAAGAGACAGTAATTACTCCACTCGTCGGATTCGGATAGATATTAAGTTGCTTATCTGATGAGAAATCACTTGTAGAGGTAAGGCCTTCTATTGTGTATGTTTTGACAATTGGCGGAAAGCAAAATGATAAATCTGTTAATGTTACAGTATATTCCCCCGCTTTTAAATCGGTAAGGTCTGGTCCTGATCCGCCATTACTCCATATGTATTCATACTCACTTGATCCTCCTGATGCACTGATACTTAATTTACCATTTCCTTGAGTGCTAGAAGAGTTAGTTATAGTTGCATTTCCTATATCAAGATCTGAATCTTCTGGAAGGAAAATCAGCTCCAATTGATTAGATTCTACAACACATTCTGCTAATGTCAAATCAGGAAACACTTCAAAGCCTTCATCAGTGACATTGGGAGCATTAAAATAGTAATACCACTTAATATTATATTCTCCTACATAGCCCCCAGATACTCCTGACCAGTAAGTATATATACGATCCGCCTCTTTTAAGCAACAACCTGTTACTACTTCAAATGTGTTTAAGGGATCCGAAATATCCGTCAGATCACCAGAATATATAGCATAAATATACCCAGAAGAATTACCCGCATCTGCAGGGCCATTAGGTACTTTCATTTCAGCCACTTTTAAAGTAACAAACTCTCCCCAGCAGATATATTTATCTGAGTCTTCATCTCTTTCCCACGTAAATATCAGGTCATCATCTTCACAATTAAGTCGTTCTGCTTTCTCTATTTCTAAGCAGAATTTACCTACACGATTAGCTAGTGTACTTCCGAAAACATCTCCACCATCCAATAATAGATAATATTGAACACCTACTTCAGTACTGAGAAATGCTCTAAATGTAAAGTCATCCTCTAATTCCTGTTCTAGTTGAAGATCATTACATGATATAAATTCTAGATTATTGCAATCCCCTTTGTAGATAAGTGCCTGGCTGGTATTCAAGTATTCTTCAGCAGTAGCACCGCATTCAGTCGTACCTATTATATAAGGATTTCCATCACCAGTAAATGTTACCCAAATTGAGTTTTCTATCACTTTGTCAAATAGACAAATTAAGTTATCAGGGTTAGTCTCTTCACCTCCTGTAGCACTTGTATTATCAAACTGTATGCTATTAACAATATCTCCTTCCTGCATGTTGCTGATCAGATCAGTTATGTCATATGCGTCACTGCATAGATCATAATCTTGAGCAAGAATGTCAGTTTGGATTATTGTGATAATGAAACAGAGAAGGATTGTAAGTTTATTTAACATAATTTTTCGTTTTTAATTGTAAAAGAATTTTTTGATCAAAAGTTATAATTATAGTTAACCAGACATGGTCTATTATTTACTAATAACTAACCTTAGTTGAGTAACTTTCTCACCATTAGATGATTTCATAATATATATGCCAGATCTGAAAATATATGAAAACTGAAGAGAATATGTGTAAATTTTATTCAGTTTATTTGAATTTTATGTTTATTAAATTGAGATTATTGCGTAATTAAACCTTTATTATTTTTTTACTAATTCGGCCATTTTCTGATAAAACTGACAGATAATAAATTCCTGCAGGATATTGACTCATATCGAATTGTATATGGTTTTTGCCCGATATGATGGATGATGTCGATCTCTGTAATTCGTATCCGTTAAGATTAGTGAGCTGCAATTCTACCTCTAATACCTTTGCAGTCTCTATATCGATATGTAACAAATCGCTGACAGGATTAGGCCATATAATTATGTCAGCATCTAATTTATCTGAGAATGTAGAACTTAGTCCTCCTTCGTATCTAAAATTATGGTCTACTCTTTCTCTGAAATCGCTTCCTGAAGCTAATATTAAACCATTACCATCCTTAAGAATATACCGACCTACACCGACATTACAGCACATGCCGTTAGATTTAAAATCGGTAAAGACCAATGTGTAGCACCCATTATTAGTTAGTTCTATTGATTCTTCAATGATTTGTTGATAACCGTATGCTGAAGGGTGATCAGGTGCATCTATATTTATATTACCGATGTTATCAAGACCAACTAATGGATTTCCTCCTTCAGCGACAATCGCTTCAGATTCATCCAGTATGGCCCAATAAGTCTCTTCACCTCTAAAGTCGGTTCTTATCTCTAAGAAAATTTCACTAGTGCTGGAGGTATTTGCTTCGTTTAGATTTTTTATGAGAACATTATCTGCTAAGTCATCATCTGACTGACCATTAGGATCTGTTAGCTTTATTTCTATTTTTGATTTTTTATTAACAGTAATATCACTAAATGTAATTTGATCATGTTGATATGGTGTCAGTGAACCTGTCCACGACATTTCATCTATCAATTGATTGTCAACATAGAGCTCTGCGTTGCATGATGTCAAAACGTCTGAACCACTATTTCTTATGTCTATGCTAGGCATAAATGTTGTAGCATCACATATGCTTTCATCATAGCCATTATAAGCAAATGCAGTAACGTTATTTGGAGATTTCGGTACTGAGCAGTCAATCCTTTCTGTTAAATAATCATCAACCTTAGGTCTAGTAGGATCAAACTCACCTGGATCATAAATACCTCTATCCATGACAACAAAAGATCTATCTGTACAGATTTGTATAAACGTTGGGTAAAATGATATATTAAAATAATGGGCAATCTGATCATTGTCGATTATAGGGTAATCAACATCTTCAGTCCAATCACCGATTGTGTTGTCGCCCGTGCCTCTTATGTCATCTATTCCAGTACTACCATCGCTTTCTATACCCATCACAAAGTAATCGTCTAAACCTTCTGGCCCATGTCTATTCCATAGTTTACTTAGCTCTTTACCATTATGATATTCCCAACACGGAGGACACCAGGTCGCGTAAAAATCTATTACAACCGTCTTGCCACTCGCTAGTATATCATATAGCTCATGAGTCTCACCATCAATATCTGTCACGGTGAAGTTAGGTGCTATATTTGGCGTTTCCTGGGCAGATAGGGTATGGCCCAAAATTAGCATTGCAATTAAAAAAGGTAATATTCGTTTCATATTAAATATTGATTAGTTTTAAAAGATATATGTTATATCATACCATATAATATTTCATACAAAAACGTTGCATCGGTTTGTATTTTAAATTTTCATATATATACTTTACCTATTTTAATTTCTTCAGGAAATAACACTCCTTGACAAAATTTACTCAAAGTACCTTCTTTTGATATAATTAAATACACAGAAGATACTAATAGGGTTAGGATCATACTATATATTAGTTGTTGTTTACCCTGTACAATACCGAGGAAGTCCGATATATGTCTAACACACACCGAAAATGTTAAAAGTAGCTATCGCGATTTTAGATGTCTATCCCAAATAGTCTATGTGTGGCTTCTCATAACTATTCAAGTCCTCCTATGCTAAGTTTATCTTTTATATACTCACTTGAATGATATTTCACTACATTACATCGAAGTGCCTTACAAAACTTTGAAAAAGCAAAACTCGAATAGGGAACACAAAGTGCCAGAAAAAGTGATTGATAAACTGATCTGGAATTTAGAAATTCCAACAGTGAGAGAAGCGCATGATTTAGAGTTTGTTGTAGAAGGATGATGCTCATCAGGATTATTTTATGAGATTTGAATTTGTTAAAGTCAGGTACTTTGAGTTTAGTGGATAATTGGGAACAGAAAGAAACATACACTACATTTTTGAGAAATATTACTCAAAAAAGACCTCTCAGAGACACTTACTACTTCCACGGCCTTCCTTCAATCCCCTAGAACAATAAAAGGAAAGCATTTTTTAATATGTACCAATTTCTTTATTGCCGAACCATTGTAAAAAAAAACTACTCAATATATTTTATTGGAAGATTTATTTATTAAATTTATAGACGGAAACAGCTAACCTTAAATTAGATTGGCTCAATAATAACCCCAAATGAAAGATGTTCCAAACTATAGCAATGGTTCGTATTTGTATATGCGAAAACCCATTGAAAATCAATCTTATCTTTTCTTTGCTTCTATTCTTCATTCAATTCATGGATTTCGGGTCAATATTCGACTGCATTTTCATTAATATATAAAATAAATTACGAATGAAGATAACACAAGCTAATTGGTTTAAAGTTGGAATTCCATTCAAATTTTCTATTGATCATAACCTTAAGTTACGTCGTAAAAGCGAATCAATTGTTATCCAAATCATTGATGAAAAAGGTCGTAAAGGATATGGTGAGGGAGCACCTAGAGAATATGTAAATAAAGAAACTATTGAGCAAACAAAAAATCAATTTAAGAGACTTGTAATACCTGATATTTTGAAAATCAGTGATATAAAGGAATATTCAGAATTTTTAAAAAGGCGTAATACGTCACCTGCTTTAATTGCAGCCTTAGAAACTGCAACCTTAGACTTATTTGCGAGACAAAATGTAGAATCCATCTCCCACTATTTAAGCTCTCAAGATAATCGAAATCTTGAATACTCTATCGTTCTTCCTGTTTTACCATTAGAGAAACTAGATTTGTGGTTAGATAAATTGAGAGCGCAAGAACCAAGCTCAATTAAATATAAAGTCGGTCATGAAAATGATAAAATTAGCATTGACAAAATAAGGTCCGCTTTTCCTGAAATTTCACTGCGACTCGATGGCAACTGCGCTTGGGAGTTTGAAGAGGCTATCTCTAAGATACAAGCGCTGTCCACTTACAAAATAGATTCTATTGAAGAGCCTTTAAAACAATCCTTAAAAAATCGGCTCCCAGAATTGACGAAGCATATTGATATTCCAATAGTGTTGGATGAATCGGTATGCAATATGGAAGATGCCATTTATTTTACAAATCATATAGAAGCACACAAATTTTGTGTCAATTTAAAAATTTCGAAAATGGGTGGTCTATTTGAAATGGAACTCATTCATGAATTCCTGCGATCAAACAACATTGAAAGTCAATTAGGATGTAATGTTGGTGAAACTGCCATACTAAGTGCAGCGGCGAGAATTTTTGCTCAAAGAAATACACTCAAATTTCTAGAAGGGTCATATGCTCCTTTTTTTATGGAGGTCGATATTGCAGAGCTACCACTTCATTTTAGTAAAGGTGGAGCGGCAAAACGCCTGGTGGACCCTGGTCTAGGAATTCAAATAAATGAAAGTACTCTTATAAAGTATTCAGAAGAAATATTTAATAAGTCCTTTATCAATTAGACAAATATTACCCAACGCAAAAAACAATCACTAAATGCTAGCTATCAATTTTAATGAGCAGTTAAAAATATTAAAACTCAACTTTAATTCAATCAGTGTAGATCTATTATTCGAAAAGTATTATAGCACTGGTTTTATTTATAAAGCGAAAGAAGAACTTTTAGAGCCCTATAAACCAACCATACTCATAAATTGGCAAAAGCTTTTAAATAGTAAGGATCAACTTTTATGGATATTTACTACGAATAAACATGCAGCCCACTTTGCTAGTGTTTGTGCATGGAGAAACACAAATTTTGGTGTGCTGGCACAGCATTTAGTATCTGAAGGTAATCCTTTTATGAGCTTGAGATTGATGCTTGCCGCTCAAATAAAAGCGGCTCAATGTGAATCCCCTACACTTGTCCATGCTTCGCAGAATTGGTATAGACAGGATAATCGATATGCGCACCGAATTTTTTCTTCTATGGTCAAAAAACTCGGACCACTAAAATCTTCTATGAAGCTATTTTATTTATTGAAGCTTCCAATAGAACCTGTAAAAGCTTCGGAAAACACAGAATTTATACACGCAAACGTTACTGGCATAGACGCTTCGTTAATAGATTTTGTCGACCAACAGTTTGGACGAGTATTCACACAAGCAGAAGAATTGGATAGAGAAGATATATGTCAGACAGCTTTATCCAAAAAATATAAAGATTGTGGTTTGTTGAATACTCGAAAAGTCATTAAGATTATCGATCAAAAAACTAATCAGATTAAAGCATGTCTGATTGCTAACAGAGCTTCAATAGGAATAAATTTTAGCTTTATTGAAAATAGAGCTTATTACATCGTTGACAAAAATCTAAGTGAAGAGGATAAAAGGAAAGTTGTATCAATTATGAATGAGGAAGCTCAAAAAATTTATAAAAGCATCGCAATAAATTATGTTCCTATAACCACTGAAGAGCACACAGCAAAAGTTTTGCAAAGTCAGGGGGCTGAATATATCAGACAATATGTGCAAAGCATTTGGTTAAGAACAGGTTTTGATCAATGGTACGACCACATCAATTCTTTTCTGCAAAAAATAGAAGGACGAGAAGTAAAAATTCAAACTTCAAAAGCATATAGAAATAGTGCTGAATATGATCTTGTCGAGCCAACTGAAAATTAAGGGGTGAAATAGCAATTAAAATTTAGTTTTCGGGGCAGACTTAAGTTTGTAATTATTATTTTTTTTGGTAGAAAATAGCCCATAGGCTATGTAACTAATTTCTGGTCAGTCGTTGAACATAAGTAATATTTACCTGTTTTTATGATTCTAATATGGATATTGATCTTGTCAAAATATTAATAAATACTGCTTTATTTGCCCAAAGTTGGTTAATCCAAACGGTTTTATTTCCTGGATTTTTGTACTATTCAGAGAAGAATTGGAAGGTCTGGCAACGTAATCTTGCCATGCGAATGACTATAGTCATGGTACCCTTAATGCTTGCTCAAATAATAACGTATACTTTAAGCTTGGTAGCTGGTATCACAACTTCAGATATATTGAGTATTGTTTTGATATTGGTAGGTTTAGCAGTTACTTTTTACATAGGATTTTCATGGTACGAAAGATGTCAAGCAGCGGATGACTCTATGGAACTTCGAAAATCAGTACAAAGAATAATTTGGATTAGAACCCTAGCGTGGAGCATGATCTTGATCATCAGCCTAATGCCACTAATAGTATAATTCTTGGACGCTAGTCCATAATAAGATTGGGTGAGGGTAAATAATCAGTATGAGTGCGCATCTTGAGCTAGAGAAAAAAATGGGTGAGGGGTGGAAATGATATGGAGTATTCAAGTAGGCTAGTACTGCTCGCTGAGGAGTAGTTAAGCGATAGAGCGAAGATGCCCTAAAGAGAATATTAGCACAGTCCGAGATTGCCTTCCCTTAGACAAATGGCCTCCACATCGAGTACTATACATCCACATGTTCTTAATCGGAGCCCTATCCGATGGAAAAGATTGAGTCCGTCCCTAGCGGGCCGACTTGTCAATATCTTTGGCAAAATATTAGCGATTGAACATTTATCTATTAGATAGGATATATTACTATACAGACTCTGCCGTATTTTATAATCTTAGTTTGATAAATCGAAATACCATGCTGAAAAATTACACCCTCCTATTGATCTTAATAGTTACATTCTCTATCATGAATGCGCAAGCGCCTGGCGTGCAATTAGTGAATACCTATAATGGATTCTCCAATCCCGTAGATTTAACCAATGCAAATGATGGCACAGATCGACTATATGTTGTGGAGCAAGGAGGGGATATTAAAATAATCGATGCTAATGGAGCCACCTTAGCAATACCTTTCTTGACTGTGCCTGGTGTAGTTGCTGGAGGAGAAAGAGGTTTACTTGGATTAGCGTTTCATCCTGACTATGCTACCAATGGATATTTTTATGTAAATTTTACGACCAATATTAGTGGTCAACTGCATACACGTATTGCTAGGTATACAGTATCACCAAGTAATATCAATGTAGCGGATGTAAGCAGTGGGGTTACCTTGCTTGACTTTCAACAACCATTTTCGAATCACAATGCGGGTGATCTAAACTTCGGACCAGATGGTTTTTTATATATCGCTACGGGTGATGGAGGTTCTGGTGGAGATCCGAATTGTGAGGCACAGGATCCATTCAGTCTTCTCGGAAAAGTACTTCGTTTAGATGTGGATCAGAACATAAACACTGTACCTTATTTTGGGATACCCTCAGACAATCCTTATCTCGGCACCACTACCCATGACGAAAAAATTTGGTCCGTAGGTTTACGCAATCCTTTTCGCTGTTCATTTGATAGAGTCACTGGAGACTACTGGATAGCGGATGTAGGGCAGGGCCAAAGAGAAGAAATAAATAAGCAGTCAGTCAATAGTACTGGAGCAGAAAACTATGGTTGGAAAGTGATGGAAGGAAATAACTGCTATGACCCTGATCCCATAGATACGGATTGTGTTGCTGGTGTGGCCTCTTGTAATGATCCTTCTTATACCATGCCTGTGTTTGACTATCCTCATGATTTCTCTACTGGTGGCGTATCTGTAACTGGTGGTTTTGTTTATAGAGGATGTGAATATCCACTTTTGTATGGCTATTATCTTTGTGCCGACTATGTATCAAACAACGTATGGGCACTTAATGCTGATGGCAGTGTAGCGGGGTTTTATCCCAACATTAGTAATAATATTTCTAGCTTTGGGGAGGACGAAGAAGGGGAGCTATATGCCGTCAGTCTCAATGGGGAGATCTACAGAGTTACAGAAACTGGTGCATCATCAGACTGTTCTTGTCCACTCGATGATATGATTAATTCTTTTGCACAAAGTGGCGTTTACAATGCTGAAAATGATCTAACCTCAAATGCTGTTGTTGAAGAATTTAGTACGGTTATATTCCGTGCAGGTAATACGATTACACTGGAAAATGGATTTGAAGTAGAATTGAATGCAGACTTTATCACGGAGATATTTGACTGTTCTGCCTACTCTCCATATATGGAAAATCCTAACACTAAGAAATTAGTAGAAAAATATTTAGAGATGTTGAAAGAGGAAAGTGAAAA